>JFJP01012871.1_pt1 | contig 11448 bp, 9 predicted proteins | sample 431651 | NCBI WGS metagenome assembly JFJP01 (sample SAMN02602958, study PRJNA72255) | Microbial mat metagenome, whole genome shotgun sequencing project. | biome: fresh water; feature: sink hole; material: water; isolation source: purple microbial (photo- and chemosynthetic) mats found in... | reverse complement strand
GATGAAGAGTCCGCCAAACATGCGGTTGTGATAGAAGCAGAAGCCAGAGAACCAGGTGGGCCAGAAGGCTTCAAAACCTTTGGGCGGTCCTTCGGGGCGCGGCTTGCTCAACACAGCGACGGCATACATGGCGCGCTGCAAGGCGAAGATGATGACCAGCATGAGGGTCGAAAAATAGCCCGTGGCGACGAGATAGAAAATGACGCCATACTCCAGAACAATGGAGAGGATATTTACATAACGGGCAACAGTTTGACCGACGCGCACGGGGAAGGTGCCGACGCCTCTTTTCTTGTCGTCGTCCATTTTGTCAATGTGCTTGCCAATGTTGATACTGGCAACGCCCAAGCCAAAAGGCACGCCTGCCAGAGCAACCTTGAAGACATTGGAGATGTCGCCGCCCGCGCCGAGAGCCAGCACAATGTATACGCTTGCGATCATGATCGGTCCCCAGATCAGGAAGATGGATAATTCACCGATGCCCCAATATTTGAAGGGCCAGGTGTAGAAAAGCAGGACGACTGCGCCCAATGCAAATAAGCTAATAATGTACGGGTTGAAGTCCGTGTAAAACAAGGCGAATATGCCCGAAAGCGTGGCAAGCACGCCGCTGACAATGAACCATTTAATTTGAATATCTTTTGTCCAGAATTTTTGCACCAACGGATGCACGCCGTACTGCGTGCGGAAATAATTGTCACTGTCCACGCCGCGCGAGAAATCGGTGTAGTCGTTGAGCAGGTTGTTTGTGCCGTGCGCAATGAACAAGCCGAGCGTCACAATAAGCCATGGGAGCCAGGAAAAATAATCGTCACGCCAGGCGAGGAATCCCGCAATGATGCCAGAGTAAATTGTGACGGTAGTCACTGCGGAGCGGGTGGCGATCAGCCACTTGGATACAACATCGAGCGCTTCCCACTCTTTCTTATCGTCCATTTTGATGAGTTCCCATGAGGCTTTGCGCCACATGGCAAAGTTGATGTGCATACCTTCTCCTTGAGTAAATTATTACAAATGCAGCTACATAAGACGAACGTTCGGGATTATACAACTGTTTTGTGCAATAAAGTACTTTTGTCTGATTAAAGAAAAGTGGAATAAAAAAACTTCGGAAGTCTTTGAGACTTTCGAAGTTTGGGGGAGGAATAACCTATCGCCAGAAGGTCGGCAGGAAAATTCTTAGAGCTACATCCACCAGCAATCCCAACATAAAGAGCGAGCCAAAGGAGCGGTTGTTGCGGAAGGCGATGGGCGCGAAGTAGAGGGGCCAGCCGCCCTGTCCATCGGGGAAGCCTTCGGGGCGGGTCTCAGGCTTGGGCTTGGTCAAAGGCGGAAGGCTTTCACGCAGAGCAGGAAGGGCAAAGAGGACGATCAGCATGATAGGCGTGAAGAATTTCGTCAGAATCAGGTAGCCCGTGAAAAAATACGGCAAAACCATCATCGCCAGCACTGCGTAGCGCGCGGCTTTTTCGCCGATGACCACGGGCAGGGTGTGAATGTTCTTGGCGGTGTCCACCTGAATCTTGTCAATGTGCTTGCCGAAGATGACCGTCGTCACACCCAAGACGTAAGGAAGGCTGGCAATGGCGACTGACCAATTCCATTGATGGGTCAGCACGTAATATCCTCCGCCGATCATGAGCGGTCCCCAAACCAACAGCACGGCAACCTCGCCAAGTCCAAGCCCTTTCAGGGGCCAGGTGTAGAACAGAACAAAGAACGCGCCCGATGCAAGTAATATCCAAATCATCGGGTCGTTGGCGTTGATGAAGATCAGGTACAGTCCCGCGACGAGGGCGAGGAAACCCGTCACGGCAAAATAGGTCAGGTGCTGACGTTTGGTCATCAATCCTGAGGCAATGGGCTGCGCGCCATACATGGTGCGGTAGTAGTTGTCCTTGTCCACGCCGCGCACGAAGTCGGTGTAGTCGTTGAAGATGTTGTTGCTGGCGTGCGCCATGATGAGTCCGAAGGCGAGGGCGATCCACGGGATGAAACTAAACGAGCCGTCGCGCCAGGCGAAGAGTCCCGCAAGGGCGGCGGAGATGAAGGTCATCACGAGAACGGCAGCGCGGGTAGAAATCAACCAGCGGGAGATGACATCGAGCTTGTCCCACTCTTCTTTTGAAACTTCGGGAATTACATTTAACGCTTTCTTCCACATGGTAAAGTTCATTTTGGTACTCTCCTATTGCTAAAGTTTTGGGTGATTGTACTTAATAAATAATGTCGTTGCGAGGAGGGCTCTTGTTCTTCCCGACGAAGCAATCCCCAATTATCAGGAGACTGCTTCGGCACACCTGCCCTGGCAGGCGGTGCCAGGGAGTACAAGAGCGCCTCGCAGCGACATCATAATAAAAACCGATAAATTACTAACTGTTACTTATATTTCGCTGGTCATGATAAAGAGCGGCTTCATCTCGAAGTTTTCATACTTCGGGCGATAGCGTTCTTTATCGTAGAATTGATCCACCTTCACGATCTTCTTGGTCGAGGTGATGATGTCGAGCGGCATATTGTCGTAGCGTCCGTTCTTCAAAACCACCAGCCTGCCGTGGATACCGCTCAACACAAGGTCAAGCGCCAGGTTGCCAAATGCCATGGGCACAATCGAGTCAATCGCGTCGGGGTCGCCGCCGCGCACCATGTATCCGATCTTCTGGTTGATGACATCCACCTTTCTGCCATTGTTATATTTTGGCGAAAGTTCCTTGATGCGTTCCGAAACCAGATCGCCGATGCCGCCGAGTTTGGCGTGACCGTAGGCGTCTGTAGAGCGATCCTGGAATACCATCTCACCGCCTTCGTACATGGCGCCTTCGGAAATCAACAGCACGGAATAGCGGCTGGGGTTGGCAGCGCGATCCTTGACCAGCAGGTCTGTCAGATGGTCAATGTTGAATTTGAATTCTGGAATCACACAACGGTTTGCAGTGCCCGCCATGGTCGGAAGCATGGCAGTAAAACCCGCATAGCGCCCGAACACTTCCAAGACCAAAATACGTTCGTGCGAACCGGCAATGGTACGCAGGCTGTTGGTCAGCGAAATAGTGCGGGTGACACACGTGCTGAACCCGATGCAGTAATCGGTGCCGGGCACGTCGTTGTCCATCGTCTTTGGAATGGCAACAACCTTGAAGCCTTCCTGGTAAAGACGCACGCCATAGCTGAGGGTATCGTCGCCGCCGATGGGGATCATATAATCTACGCCGAGGAAATCCAGGTTCTTGAGGACCTCGGGAGTCAGGTCGTTGATCTCCTCTTTGTATTGCTCCTGCAAATGCTCCGGGACACTGGCTTTTTTGACCTTGGCAGGGTTTGTGCGCGAAGAGTGCAGGAAAGTTCCGCCTGTGCGTCCGGCGCGGTTGACAATTTCTTCCGTCAGAATTTGATAATTCCCGCTGTTATCGGCATTCTTATCGCGGATAATATCCACCAGCCCAGCCCAGCCGCGGCGGAAACCGATCACCTGGTAGCCTTCGCGCAAAGCACGAATTGTTACTGCGCGAATAGCAGGGTTCAACCCTGGCACATCTCCCCCTCCGGTCAAAATACCGATCACGCCTTTCTTTTTGTTCATTACGGCAACCTCAGCTTTATTTTGTTTCATTTTGGCAACCTCATTTAACAGGATTTATGGAAAGGATTTTTTGCATCCATTCGCAATTTTATCTCAAAGTTGATGGAATTAATAAAGACAGAGTCCAACGACTCCAGTCGTTGTTTTTTGCGCATGTCCAAAGTCTGGAGGCTTTGGACCCCAATTATTTTTTAGCAGGCAACGCCCTGCCGTATGCCTCGATAATGCCATCCCATTTTGCGTTTTCCTCGTGGTCAATGGTTTGAAATTCAGGATGGGATTCAAACCATGCCAGCGAGCGCCGCAAGCCTTGCGCCCAATTTACTTCGCAATTGAAATCAGGCACAAAACGCTTGATCTTGCTGTTGTCAAATACCACCGTGTTGGCTTTATCCCCGATCAGGTTTCCGATTGAATCTTCGTCGTACATCGCAATCAAATCGGCGGGGATGTGAATCATGTTCGGAGTCAACCCGAGAGCCTGATACACTTCGAGGTAGATTTGATTCCAACTGAGGGCTTGGTCGGACGTAATGTGAAATACCTCGCCGACGGCTTTTGGGTTGCCCAACAAGCCGACCAGCCCTTTGGCAAAGTCTGCGTTCCACGTCAGCACCCAGAGCGAAGTACCATCGCCTGAGACGATGACTGGCTTGCCGCGCTTCATGCGATCAATGACGGTCCAAGGGTGAACCCAGCCCGCAACACACAGCGGAATCTGCGAAGGTCCATAAGTGTGCGAGGGGCGGATGATGGTGACGGGGAATCGGTCTTCGCGATGAGCCTTCATCAACAATTCCTCGCAGGCAATCTTGTTGCGGGAATATTCCCAAAATGGATTTACCAGCGGGGTCTCTTCGGTGATGAGATAATTTTGCAGCGGTTTTTGATAGGCGCTGGCTGAAGAGATGAATACGAACTGATCTGTTTTGTCGCGGAAGAGGGACGAAACGATGACCAGCCAACAGCGCGGACAGGTGTTCCGAATCAGCGTGGACATCTGCCTGTAGAATTGTCGAATGTTTGGGCGCAGGATACTTCGTCGCCGCTGACCTATTCAAAAGAAAAAGCTCGTGACCGCGCTCGATGGCAAGTTCACTGCAAGCTGATGAGATTAGTCCTGTGCCGCCAATAAAGAGTATTTTCATTTTATCCCTCGCCCATTTCGGGCAGTGGTTCAACTGGAGCGCGGCTGGCAAGATAATTTTCGACAAGAAAAACAGCCAGCGCAGTCCAGACTATGCCAAAACCGATCAGTTGATTGTGGCTAAATGGTTCCTTGTAAAGAAACACGCCGATCAGAAATTGAATTGTTGGCGCAACATATTGAAGCAAGCCCACAACCCACAGTGGAATGGAACGCGCCGCAGAGGCGAACATGAGCAGGGGAACGGTGGTCACCAATCCTGCGCCGATCATGAGCAGGTCTGAGGGAATGCCTGTGTGAAGAAATGCGGCAGCGCGGGTGACTTCGGCAAAAATAAGATAGCCAAGCGCGGGGACGAAGAGAATGCCCGTTTCAATGGTCAGTCCGTACAGAGAGCCGAGCGGTGACAGTTTTTTGACCAAGCCGTACAAGCCAAATGAAAAAGCCAGGGTGAGCGCAATGTAGGGCAGGCGTCCGTAAACGTATGTGAGATATGCCACGCCAAGCGCGGCAAGAACCACGGGAACCCACTGAGCCAGGCGCAGACGTTCTTTGAAGAAAATAACGCCCAGCAGGACACTGATCAGCGGGTTGATGAAGTATCCGAGGCTGGTTTCAACGATATAGTTGGCATTGACTGCCCAAACATAAACGAGCCAATTAATACCGATCAGAATGGCTGCAATTGTGTAAATGCGGATGACTTTGGCGTTGATGGTCTTATAAAATTCAGTCCATTGTTTGGTGAAGAGGATGAACGCTGCCAACAGCAGGAATGACCAGATGATGCGGTGTCCAATCAATTGAATGGCAGGGACGTGATGAAGAAATTTCCAGTAAATGGGGAAAAAGCCCCAAAACACGTACGCGCCGATTCCGTACAGAATTCCTTTGTTCATTTATGCTCCTTGGAGGAAGATGGGTAATTCGTGAATAGGAAATAGGAAAATAAGAAGACCTTGCTGTTTTGGCAACAAGGTCTTTGATGAGTATGGGTTTTTTGCTCTTATAACTTTCTCAAATACCATTTACCTGAAACAACCTCTGCTATATCGCGGGCGAAGTCGCTGGCGGTGGCATAACGATCATCGGGGTCTTTTGCCATTGCCTTGGCTACCACCTCCTGCCAGACCGCAGGAATTTTATTTTTTACAGAACGGATGTCGGGAATGGGCATGTCTACATGTGCATTGATTAACGCAGTGACCGAGTCATTTGAAAAAGGCAATTGTCCAGATAATAAACGGAACAGAACAATTCCAAGGGCGTAGATGTCGGCGCGTCCATCCACTGGTTTTCCCAGAACCTGCTCAGGACTCATATAGGCGGGAGTGCCAACCAACCAGGTTCCGTCGTCATCTGTTACTGTGGTTTTGGCAATGCCGAAATCAGAAAGAAAAATCTCGCCGGTTGAATCAAACAAAAAATTTGAAGGCTTCACATCACGGTGAATGATCTTGCGCGTGTGGGCGGCATCCAGCGCCTCGGCAATGCGCTTGAAAACGTGCGCGATCTCTGTTTGCCGAAGTTCCTCTTTTTGCAGTCGGTCAGCCAGTGAGCCGCCCGCCATGTGACGCATGACAATGTAGGGCTGCTCTCCGTACCAGCCGAAATCATAGATCGGCACAATACACGGGTGTTCCAGCGCGGCGATCAACTCAGCTTCCTGTTGAAAAAAGTCGCGGTATACCTCGTCCAATGTGCGGCTGTACATCAATACCTTGATGACGACCTGCCTTTGAATATACGGGTCTCTGGCAAGAAAAATAATGCCCATGCCGCCCTGCGCCAGTTCCTTCTCAACTTCGTAACGCCCAATTTTGGTTATATCCATATTTTCTCTGTACTAATTAGGATGGCGATAGTATAGAACAGTTTTGGAGATATGACAACAGCCTTATTCCCAGTCAATTATCTGACGACCTGAAAACCCCGCATCAATCTCATGCCAAAACTGGATGCTGTCCTCGCCGTATTTCCAGCACAGATAAACCTCCCTGCCATCGTGCAAACCGATAAAATCTATCAAACCGATGGTCAGGTCTTTCACCTCAATCCCCATATCTAAAATTTGATGCAGGAGCGCATCGAGGCGGTCAAAATCTGGGAGTAGTTTGCTTAACGCTGGGTTTCCGCCGTTTCCCGCAGACTTTTGCACAACCGCCCAATACTCTGGCTGATGGGCGCGGATGCGTTCGCCGAGCGCCATCAATTCTTTCAATATCGGGCGGACGATGATCAAGGCTTCGTTTGCTTCTTTGGGTGTGTAATATTTGGACATGGCGCGAGTATACACGGAAGTGAGTAAACAAGGAAACAGGTGGACACGAAAACAGGCACACAAGTAGATACGTGTTTACTTGTGTGCCTGCCTACGTTTCTTACGCCCTTACAACCTGATAACCTTTTTTCTTTACCGCCGCAATAATCTGCTCATCAGTAAGTTTGGATTCATCGTATTCAATAACCATTTCCAATTTATGATAACTGGCGTTGACCTCTTTCACGCCGTCAAGATCATCTTCAAGGCTTTCAAGTTTCATAGCACAGTTAGAGCAGGTCATGTCGGGGATTTTGAAGGTTTTTTTGATCATGGATTTCTCCGAAACATTTTATTCAAAAACAATCTGCCCGGTATACATTCCCATTGAACAGGTGAAGAACAAGGTACTCCCCTTCTTTTGCGCGGGGATGTTTACTTGAACAGTTCCAGTATCGGGAAGTAATTCGTAATAATCCAATGCGGGAATAACAAAGTCGCGGGCGCAGGAATAAGTTTGATCGGTGATGAGATTCAACGTGAGGTCTTTATCGGCGGGAGCTTTCAAGGTGGATGGGAAGTAGCCGTTGTCTTCGACGTTGAGGATGAGTTCACCTTCGGCAGCGGACGGCTGGGGCGATTCGGCTGAGGGTTTGGATTCGCTTTGGGCGGGCAACCAACTTCGGGTCAGGTTTTGAAACGAGAGCGGAGAACCCAGCAGGTTGAGTCCGCCGTCGAGAGTCACGAATCCCAGAATCAAAACAACCACGGCGACAAATCGCATGAAGAATTTTTCGAGGCGCGAACCAAGTTCAGTGGTCAAATAGGCGACGATGAAAAAGACGGGACTGGTGCCAAGCGTGAAGGCGAACATGAGCGCGGCACCCATTGCGATGCTGCCCGTGCCGAGCGCGGTTGCCAGCATGGCTTGGGTCACGCCGCAGGGGATGAAGACCGTGAGCGCGCCGAGGAAAAGCGGGGTAAATATGTCGGGGTGGGTCTGAGACCCGCCCGTACCTTTGGCGGTGCGGCGGATGTAGCGCGTGATAAATTTGGGCGGCTCAACCGAAAAGTAACGGAAGATTGGATGCACGTTGAACATGCGCAGCGCGTTGCCGATCATGAAGATGCCGATAGCGATCAAGAGCATGGCACGGGTCATGGGGCTGAGTGTGAGGTATGATCCCAGCCAGCCGAGGAGTGCGCCAAGCAATGTGTATGCAATTACTTTTGCAACCAGAAAAAGAAAAATGGGGAAAGCCGAATTCGCGCGGATTGGGGCTTTTTGTTTCTTGCTCGCGGCTTGCTCAACATAATCCTGTTCAATTTGATGCGCGAGTGAGCTTGCCAGCAATCCGCCTTGCACGGCGAGACAGCTTAATCCGCCGGTGGTGATGCCTGTGATGAAAGCGACGACGAGTTGGCTCCACGCGCCCGAGCCTGCAAGCGATTGTGCAGTTGGCTGAAAGACAACCAGCATGAGCGCGATCGCGACAAGCACAATTCCCAACGTCACAATCACGACTGGATTAATGGGTTTGTTCTGTTGTTTTGACATTTGACCTCGGTAAAAGTAAGAAGTAAGAAGTAAGAAGTAAGAAGTAAGAAGTAATTAGGCGCGCATCCTACTCCCTATTTCCTAATCACTTTATCTTTTGCCGCCATCCCAAACAACAAACGGCATGTTGATGACAACGCCAGGCTGTTCGATGGTGAGTTCGCCAGCGGTTTCCGCGTCCAACACCTCGGCGGCTGATTTGAGTTCGCGGGCTTGGGTTTCGTCAGCCCACGCGATCACATTCAAGCGGCGCAGCGGAGAATAGCCATCAGAGCCAGGCGGATTATCAAAGACATCGGGCTGGAAACCGAAGGGACCTGAGCCTGCAAGTCCATTGGTGAAGACGTAGACATTTGCCAAGGATTCGTCTGGTACATTTGCCAGAGAAGGCACAAGAATTACAGGTGACTTCATCATGCCTGTCAATTTTTCAGCCACACCCGCATCAGAGGCTTCGGTATGAACGAAGTAAATTTCCTTGCCTTCGGCGTATGCTTTGCCCGCGGGCAGTTCAGCTTTGGCGGGTCCGCTTTGCTGCGGGGTACACGCGGTCAATAAAATCATCGCGGCAATCAGGAGGGGGGAGAGTTTTCTCATGTTAAAGTTTTTCCTTTGGGGATTGGGGATTGGAGAATGGAGAATGGGGATTGGCATAAATGAATCGCCATTCTCCATTCACTATTCACCATTCACTATATTTTCTGCCCACGCAGTCTCAAACTATTTGTCACCACGAAGACACTGCTAAACGCCATTGCGCCAGCAGCGAGCATGGGATTCAAATATCCAAGCGCGGCGGCGGGAATCAACACCACGTTATAGAAGAATGCCCAGAACAAATTTTGTTTGATCGTGCCCAGCGTCTTGCGTGAAAGGTTGATCGCGCGCGCAACGCCGCGCAGGTCGCCGCTCATCAGGGTCACGGGAGCAGCAGCCATCGCCACATCGGTGCCTGTGCCAATCGCGAGTCCCACATCGGCTTGGGCAAGGGCGGGGGCATCGTTGACACCATCACCGACCATAGCAACGATGTCAAAGGTCGAAGGTCGAAGGTCGCCTGACTTTTGACCCTTCGATAAACTCAGGGCGGGGCTTTCGACTTTTAACTGTAGCTTTTTGACCTCACTCGCCTTGCCTTCAGGTAAAACTTCGGCAAGCACCACATCCACGCCGACCTGCTTTGCAATCGCATCGGCGGTCTTTTGGTTATCGCCTGTGATCATCACGACCTTCAAGCCCATCTTGTGCAAATCTGCAATTGCATCCTTCGAGCTTTCCTTGATCGTATCTGCCACCGCAATAATTCCAGCGGCTTGATTATCAATCGCAACCAACATCGCAGTTTTTGCTTCGGATTGAAGACGCGCCACGTCGGATTCGAGACTCCCCAACTGGATTCCACGCGCCTGAAACATTCGCATGTTCCCGACGATTATGCTTCTTCCCTCGACCTCAGCCTGAACGCCATACCCAGCCTCTGCTTTAAAACCAGCGGGTTCCACCAAAACCAATCCGCGGGTTGTCGCCTCCGCCCAAATGGATTCACCCAGCGGATGCTCACTCCCCTTCTCAACAGAAGCAGCTAGGCGAAGAAGTTCGTCATTGGTAATTGGTAATTGGTAATTGGTAATTATGTCAGTCACCGCAGGCTGACCTTTTGTGATCGTTCCCGTTTTATCCAGAACCACCACGGTCACTCTACCTGCGCGCTCCAAGGCTTCGCTGGTGCGGAACAGGATTCCCGACTCCGCGCCTTTGCCTGTGCCAACCATGATGGCGGTGGGCGTGGCAAGTCCCATCGCGCACGGACAGGCGATCACCAGAACAGCAACCATATAAATCAGCGCGCGTGTGAAATTATTAATATCGGCATTGACTGGTAAAGTCGGTCCGAAGAAATACCAGCCCGCAAAAGTCAGCGCGGCAATCGCAATCACGAAGGGCACAAAGATCGCCGAGACTTGATCCGCCATTTTTTGGATGGGCGCCTTGCTTCCCTGCGCGTCTTCCACCAGTTTGACAATTTGCGCGAGGGCGGTTTCCTTGCCAACTTTGGTGGCTTCAAATTTCAACATGCCCAACTTGTTGAGCGTCGCGCCAATGACAGGGTCGCCAGGCTTCTTTTCAACAGGCAGAGATTCACCCGTCAGCATGGATTCGTCAATCGCGCTGCGACCTTCGATCACCACGCCATCCACCGGAATTTTTTCGCCAGGCTTCACGATCACCACATCGCCTACACGAACATCATCAGCGGAGACTTCGGTTTCGACTCCGTCACGAATCACACGGGCGGTTTTGGCGCGTAGTCCCATCAACTTCTTGATCGCCTCGGAGGTGCGTCCCTTGGCGCGGGCTTCCAAAAATTTTCCGAGTTTGATCAGCGTGATGATGACCGCTGCGGTTTCGTAGTAAACGTGTCCCATCAGCAAGCCGAACGTAAGCAATGAATAGAAGAACGCGGCAGAGGAACCCATCACAATCAACACATCCATGTTCGCAGATTTGTTCCGCACAGCCTTGAACGCGCCCACGTAATATTGCCAGCCGACATAAAACTGAACGGGCAGAGCCAAAGCCAACATCAACCAGCCAAACCACGGCTGTGCTTCGCGCATCCCATCCATTGTATTTTCCGAGTAAACGAACGCAGGAAGCAGGTTGAAATCCTTGCCCATCGAAAGCAGGAAGAGCGGCACAGTGAAGATCAAACCGATAATCAACAAACGGCGCTGCTCGTTGATTTCATGTTCGCGCGCCCTGGCTTCGGCATCTTCCGCTTCGCCGCCGAGTTCCAGCGCCTCAAATCCAACGGATGAAACTGCGCGGCGCAATTCCGCCTGGGTCACAATCGTTGGGACATATTTCACGCGCGCCTTTTCGGTGGTGAAAGTAACCTGCGC
>JFJP01040327.1_pt1 | contig 11450 bp, 7 predicted proteins | sample 431651 | NCBI WGS metagenome assembly JFJP01 (sample SAMN02602958, study PRJNA72255) | Microbial mat metagenome, whole genome shotgun sequencing project. | biome: fresh water; feature: sink hole; material: water; isolation source: purple microbial (photo- and chemosynthetic) mats found in... | reverse complement strand
GGACGCGGGAGCCCGGCGGGGCGCGAAGCCGAAAATCCCGGCGGGGATCAGCCGTTGAGCTTGTTGTAGTCGGCCAGGAATTTCTCCAGGCCCTGGTCGGTCAGCGGATGCTTGAGCAGGCCCAGGATCGCGTCGAGCGGGCAGGTGGCCACGTCGGCGCCGATTTCCATGGCCTGCACGATGTGCATGGTGTGCCGGATGGAGGCCGCCAGCACCTGGGTGCCGATGCCGTAGTTGGAATAGATCTGCACGATCTGGGAGATCAGGGCCATGCCGTCGTGCGAGATGTCGTCGAGGCGGCCGACGAAGGGCGAGACGTAGGTGGCCCCTGCCTTGGCCGCCAGCATGGCCTGCCCGGCGTTGAAAACCAGGGTGCAGTTGGTGCGGATGCCCTTGCTGGTCAGGTGCTTGATGGCCTTGAGGCCGTCTTTGATCATGGGAATCTTGACCACGATCTGCCGGTGCAGGGCCGCGAGCCGCTCGCCCTCGGCGATCATGCCCGCGTAGTCGGTGGCGATGACCTCGGCGCTGACGTCGCCGTCCACGATCTCGCAGATGCGGACGTAGTGGTCCAGGATGTTCTGGGCGCCGCTGATGCCTTCCTTGGCCATCAGCGAAGGGTTGGTCGTTACGCCGTCGAGGATGCCCAGGGCCTGGGCTTCGCGGATCTGGTCGAGGTTGGCCGTGTCGATGAAGAATTTCATGGGGTGGGGTGGGATGGTGGGTGGGAATTGCTGTCGCCCGCGAAAGTAATCGCGATCGGCATCGCGGCCAAATGTTTTGCCCGCGCTGTGGCGAACTTTGGGCGGCTTGCCGTACCTTCGTCCTAAAGGGGGGAATGATCCCTTCGGAACAATACCTGAGCATGGAAGAAAAGCATGTGAACCTGGGCCTGCAAGTGGTGCCGCTGTGCCCGCCCGAGCAGACCTACGCGCTGGTGGACGCGGCCATAGCGGCGATCAAGGCCAGCGGAGTCAAGCACGAGGTCGGCCCTTTCGAGACCAGCATGGAAGGCCCTTACGACGAGCTGATGCGGGTCGTGGCCAGCGCCCGCGACGCCTGCCTGGCCGCCGGCGCCCGCGAGCTGCTGCTCAACCTCCGCGTCCAGATCCGGGCCGGCGAGGATGTCAGCATGGACGAAAAGACCTCCAAGCATCGTCTTTAAGACAAAGGCACCGCGCCCCGGCGGGCGCCTCCATCTCCTCCAACAACTCCTACCGCCATGAAAAGACTTTCCACAATGAGCCTCCGGCAGAAGCTGCTGCTCCTGCTCGTGGCCCCCATCGCGGCCTGCACCCTGACGGCCATTTCGATCTCCGCCTACAACATCAGCCAGAACGGCCAGGACGGGCTGGTCGAGAAAAGCGAGGCGATCCTCTCGCGGATGGAGGCCGTGCGCGGCTACGTGGCCAAGGAGGTGGCCCTGGACCAGACCATCCGCGAAGTGGTGGCCCAGTATCCCGACGGCAACCTGCCCCCGGCCACCCGCGACCGCCTGATGGCCCAGGTGCCCATCATCGCCTCCTGGCGAGTCGGGCAGGAGAACGCCGAGCGCGACAACTACCGCTTCCGCGTGGTCTCGCCCGCCCCGCGCAACCCGCAGAACACGCCCACCGAGCTCGAAAAGGAGTTCCTGCGGCAGTTCGAGCAGAACCCCGAGCAGACCCTGGTGCATGTCAACCAATCCACCAACGAGATCTGGGTCATGCGGGCCGTCCGCCTGCGGGCCTCCGAAGGCTGCATGGCCTGCCACGGCGACCCCGCCGACAGCCCCTACGGCAACGGCCTCGACGTGCTGGGCTACCCCATGGAGAACATGCCCGACGGACACCTGCGGGGCATGTTCATGATCATCTCCGACCTCGAGCCCATCGACAGGCAGGCCCGCGCCTCGGTGCTCAACATCGGCCTCTGGGGCCTGGCCATTGGCGCCCTGGCCCTCTGGCTGGGCATCGTCGTGGTCCGCGGCATCTCCGAGGCCGTGGGCAGCCTGACCGAAATCAGCGGCGAGATAGCCCAGGGCAAGCTGGACCGCCGCCTGGCCATCGACCGCACGGACGAGCTCGGGCACCTGGGCCAACTGGTCAACCAGATGAGCGGCTCCCTCAACAACGTGCTGCTCAACGTGGCAGAATCCGTCCACAACCTCAACAACGCCTCCGAGGAGATTACCGCCAGCGCCAACAGCATCTCCAACGGCGCCCAGAGCCAGGCCGTGCAGTACGAGCAGCTCGCCAGCTCGGTGCAGATGACCAGCGACGGCGCCCAGAAGGCCAACGCCGAGACCCAGCGAACCGTCCGCGACGCCAACGAGGCCGAGCAGAGCATGGACAAGGTCGTCAGCGCCATGAACGAGATCGACAGCAGCTCCAAGCGCATCGGCAAGGCCATCACCATCATCTCCGAAATCGCCTTCAAGACCAACCTCCTGGCCCTCAACGCCGCCGTCGAGGCCGCGCGGGCCGGCGAGCAGGGCAGGGGCTTCGCCGTGGTGGCCAACGAGGTCAAGAAGCTCGCCGAGGGAAGCCAGGCCGCCGCCCAGGAAATCAAGACCGTCATTGAGCAGAGCCTCAAGCACATCGGCCAGGGAGTCGCCGTAACGGCCGAGGCCGGACGAAAGATCAAGTCCGTCATTGCCAGCATACAGCGCACTTCCGCCGAGCTGGAGGCCATTGCCGCCGCCGCCCGCGAGCAGTCCCTGGGCACGCAGAAGAGCGCCGGCATCACCACCCAGAACGCCGCCGCCGCCGAGCAGATGGCCGCCTCGGCCGCCGCCCTCGACGAGCAGGCCAAGGACCTCGAGCTGCTCATCGGAGGCTTCGTCCTCGACAAGGGGCAGGGCGACTGAGCCCAGCCCCCGCGCCCGCTGGGGCCGCGTCCTGCCTTTTTTGCTTACCTTAGCGCCGAAACCGCATCCTTTCCATTCACTCAATTTTCAAGCACAATGAAAACCTCCATCGTCGGCACCGGATACGTCGGGCTGGTCAGCGGCACCTGCTTCGCCGAGACCGGCATCACCGTAACCTGCGTGGACATCGACCTGCGAAAAATCGAAAAGCTGAACCAGGGCATCGTGCCCATCTACGAGCCAGGCCTCGAGACCATGATCAAGCGAAACGTCGAGAAGCAGCGCCTCTTCTTCTCCACCTCGCTGAAAGACAGCCTCGAAGGCGCCGATTCCGTCTTCATCGCCGTGGGCACCCCGCCCGACGAGGACGGCAGCGCCGACCTCAAGCACGTGCTGGCCGTGGCCCGAGAGGTCGGCCGGCACATGAAGCAATATACTGTCATTGTTACCAAGAGCACCGTCCCCATCGGCACGGCCAAGAAGGTCAAGCAGGCCATACAGGACGAGCTCGACGCCCGCGGCGCCAGCATTCCCTTCGACGTGGCCTCCAACCCCGAGTTCCTCAAGGAAGGCAACGCCATCGACGACTTCCTCAAGCCCGACCGCATTGTCATCGGCGTGGAGTCCGAACGCGCCCAGACCCTCATGGAGCGGCTCTACAAGCCCTTCCTGCTCAACGGACACCCCATCCTCTTCATGGACATTCCCTCGGCCGAGATGACCAAGTACGCCGCCAACTCCATGCTGGCCACCAAGATCAGCTTCATGAACGACATCGCCAACCTCTGCCAGATCGTCGGCGCCGACGTCAACATGGTCCGCAAGGGAATCGGCAGCGACACCCGCATCGGCCACAAGTTCATCTATCCCGGCGTCGGATACGGCGGCTCATGCTTCCCCAAGGATGTCAAGGCCCTGATCAAGACCGCCGAGGAGCACGGCTACCCCTTGCGCGTGCTCAAGGCCGTCGAGGAGGTCAACGACGCGCAGAAGTCCGTGATGGTCAACCAGATCCGGCGCGTCTTCGGGCATCGCCTCGAAGGGCTCTGCTTCGCCGTCTGGGGCCTCTCGTTCAAGCCCAACACCGACGACATGCGCGAGGCGCCCTCGCTGGTCATCATCCGCCTTCTGCGCGAGGCCGGGGCCAAGGTCAAGGCCTACGACCCCGTGGCCATGCCCGAGGCCCAGCACCTGCTCGGCCCCGAGGTCCAGATGGCCGCCGACAAGGAGGAGGCCCTGATCGACGCCGACGCCCTGCTGCTGGTCACCGAGTGGCCCGAGTTCCGCGTGCTCAACTTCAAGGTCATTGAGAAGCTCATGCGCCAGAAGGTCGTCTTCGACGGGCGGAACATCTACACCCCCGAGGAGATGCGCGAGAACGGCTTCCGCTACTTCAGCATCGGCCGACCCGACGTCGAATGAGCTTCGCCGCGTCTTGGCATGAACTCCTTCCAACCTCGCCGCCCGGCGAGGTTTTTTTTTGCCGGACTGCCATCGCGCCCAGGTTCCGGTGGGCGCCGCGACCCCATCCAAAACAAGAAAGCCCCCCTTTCGGGAGGCTTTCGAGGGAGTGGATTGGGCTTCAAGCCCTTGCCTTACTTGGCAGCGGGAGCTTCGCCTTTTTTGAAAGAGAAGGTGAAGTGGCCCACGCCACCTTTGCTGGCGTTGGCAGTGGTGCTGATGGCATCGATTCGCATGATGGCGAACTCGCCATTGTTCATGTGGATACCGAACAGGTCGCCAACAACGGCGGCGGCGCTGATTTCGGTAACGCCGTTGGCGTCGAGGGCGGCGATGACGGTCTCCATGTCGGTGGTGGCGAAATTGGCACCTTCGAGTTTCACGAACGTGGTGTTGCTTTGGTAGCCGCGAGAGAAGTTGGCCACGAAGGTGGCGCCGTCGGCGGTAGCAGAAGTACCGTGGACGATGTCAGCGCCAGCCCAGCCTTGAGCTTGGGAAGCGCCCATGCTCACGCCAGTGTTGGTGTCCATGTTCCAACCGCCCTGGGCGGCACCCCAGCGGTGGCTCACGTCGCCCGTGAGGACGGTCGCGGGGAAGGGAGTGGAAACGGTGGCCTCGACGATGGTGAAGGTGGCCGTTTCGCTGGTGGTGCTGGGGGTGTCGTCGGTGGCGGCGAAGGTCAGGGTAACGGCGCCAGTGTTGCTGGTGGGCACGTTGTAGCGGATCGTGAAGGAAGCCGTGGTAACGTTCTTGGCGAAGATGGTGTCGAGCAAGGTGGCAGAGCCGCTTACGCCATCAGCAACAGAAGCCGTTACTTTGAAAGAGGCCAGCTCGGCGTCGGTAGCCGAAATTTGAACTGAGTAGCTGACCTGGGTGCCTTGCACGTAGTCGTTGCCAGCCAGTTCGTTCACCGTTACGGTGGGGGCGGTGGTGAGGTCGTCTCCGCAGCTAGCGAAGAATCCTGCTGATGCGACGAACATCGCCATCAAAAAACTTGACTTTTTCATGTTGAAATGGATTTTGGTGAAAAAAGGGTTAAACAATTATTTGAACTTGTTGGATTGAACCCAAAGGGAATCTTTCCGTTGGTGTTGGCTTGCATGACAAAAATAGACCAAAGATTTGAACTGGCAAACTAGCGCCCCGACGGGCTTTGTCTTTGGGTCGCGGCTGAAAGATGGGCCATGCGCCCTTATGGTTGCGTCACCCTTTCGAAGCAAGGCCCAAAAAGGCTTCTGGCGCCTTCGCGTTTACAAATCATTAGCGGGGTATGGACTTGAAGCACAATATTTTGGGCTTGGCTGAAAAAATGTTGTTAACAAATTCCAAATGCCTGTTTTTCAACCGATTAAACCTTAAAATATATGTTGTAGAACACATGTATTTTTTTTGCGAACATTTTCGAGAACGTAGGCGATGGGGCCTGAACCCATCTCCTGGCGGTCGCAACCTCGGCCATGGGCTCGAAAAGGAAGGGGCTGGCTTGCTGCCCAAGCGGAAAGGCCAGGGCAGTGCCCCAAACCAAAAGGCCTGGGCCACCCGATGAGTTTGGCGGCCCAGGCTTTTCAATAGTGGCAATTTTTGAACGTCAATCGCTCAATAGCCCAGCAAGGTGCCCAGGAGCCTCTCGGCCTCCTCGACCTCGATCTGCTTGCGCTGGGCGTAGTCGCGCACCTGGTCGCGGCCGAGCTTGCCCACGGCGAAGTAGCGCGACTGCGGATGCGAAAAGTAGAGCCCGCTGACCGAGGCCGCCGGCATCATGGCGAAGTTCTCCGTCAGGCTGATGCCTGCGTAGGCCTCGGCCTGGAGCATCCGGAAGAGCGTCTCCTTCTCCGAATGCTCGGGCGAGGCCGGGTAGCCCAGCGCCGGGCGGATGCCCTGGTACTTCTCGGCGATCAGCTCCTCGCTGGTCAGGCTCTCGTCGGGCACGTAGCCCCAGAGCTCGGTGCGTACCTTCTTGTGCAGCAGCTCGGCGAAGGCCTCGGCCAGGCGGTCTGCCAGGGCCTTGACCATGATGGCGTTGTAGTCGTCGTGCTCGGCCTCGAACTTGCGCACCAGGGCGTCGGCGCCGATGCCCGCCGTGGCGGCGAATCCGCCGAGGTAGTCGGTCTTGCCGCTTTCGAGCGGGGCCACGAAGTCGGACAGGCAGAGGTTGGGCTTGTCGGCCTTGCCCTGGTGCTGCTGGCGGAGCATGTGGAATCGGGCGAGCTCCTTCTGGCGGCTCTCGTCGGTGAAGACCGCGATGCTGTCGCCGTTGGCGTTGGCCGGATAGACGGCCACCACGGCCTTGGCCGTGAGCAGCTTGCGCTCGATGATGGAATCGAGCAGGCGGTTGGCGTCGTCGAAGAGCTTCTTGGCCTCGGGGCCTTTGGTCGGGTGCTCGAAGATGCGCGGATACTGGCCGTTGATGTCCCAGGCATGGAAGAAGAAGGTCCAGTCGATGAACGGGCGGATCTGTTCGAGCGGGAAGTTCTTAAAGAGCTGGATGCCTTGCGCGCGGGGTTTGGCGGGCTGGAATTTGCTCCAGTCGAGGGCCAGGGCGTTGCGGCGCGCCTCGGGCAGTGCGGCCAGCTTCTTGGCGCGCTGGTCGGCGTGCTTGGCCCGGAGCTGCTCGTACTCCTGGGCCACCTCTTGGGCGAAGCCGCGGGCCTTGTCCTTGTTCATCAGGTTCTTGGCCACGCCGACGCTCTTGGAGGCGTCCTTGACGTGGACCACCGGGTGGTCGTACTCGGGCGCGATCTTGACGGCCGTGTGGACCTGCGAGGTGGTCGCCCCGCCGATGAGCAGGGGCAGGCTGAAGCCTTGGCGCTTCATCTCGCGGGCCACCTGGGCCATTTCGTCGAGCGAGGGCGTTATCAGGCCGCTCAGGCCGATGATGTCGGCCTTGATCTCGCGGGCCTTGTCGAGGATCTTCTGCGCGGGCACCATGACGCCCATGTCCACGATCTCGAAGTTGTTGCAGGCCAGCACCACGCCGACGATGTTCTTGCCAATGTCGTGGACGTCGCCCTTGACGGTGGCCAGCAGGATCCGGCCGGCCGAGTTCGAGTCGCTGGCCTCGAGCTTTTCGGCCTCGATGTAGGGCAGCAGCACGGCCACGGCCTTCTTCATGACGCGGGCGCTCTTGACGACCTGCGGCAGGAACATCTTGCCGGCGCCGAAGAGGTCGCCCACGATGTTCATGCCGTCCATCAGCGGGCCTTCGATCACCTCCAAGGCCCTGGGGAACAGCAGCCTGGCTTCCTCGACATCCTCCTCGACGTGCTCGACAAGGCCCTTGATCAGGGCGTGTGCCAGCCGCTCCTTGACGGGCAGTTGGCGCCACTCGTCGTTCTTGACGGCCTTCTTGCCTTTTCCTTTGATGTTCTGTGCCAGCTCGATCAGCCGCTCGGTGGCGTCGGGGCGGCGGTTCAGGATGACGTCCTCGACGTGCTCCAGCAGGTCGGGCGGGATCTGGTCATAGACCTGGAGCATCCCGGCGTTGACGATGCCCATGTCCATGCCGGCCTGTATGGCGTGGTAGAGGAAGGCCGAGTGCATGGCCTCGCGGACAATGTCGTTGCCGCGGAAGGAGAAGGACAGGTTGCTGACCCCGCCGCTGACCTTGGCGTGGGGCAGGTTCTGCTTGATCCAGCGGGTGGCGCGGATGAAGTCGAGGGCGTAGGTGTCGTGCTCTTCCATGCCCGTGGCCACGGTCAGGATGTTGGGGTCGAAGATGATGTCCTGCGGCGGGAATCCGACTTCTTGGGTGAGGATGCGGTAGGCGCGCTGGCAGACGCGGATCTTCTCCTCGAAGGTGGCGGCCTGTCCGTTCTCGTCGAAGGCCATGACCACGACGGCGGCGCCGTAGCGCAGCACCTTGCGGGCGTGCTCCCGGAAGGCCTCTTCGCCTTCCTTGAGGCTGATGGAGTTGACGATGGCCTTGCCTTGCAGGCACTTGAGGCCGGCCTCGATGACGGACCACTTCGACGAATCGACCATGATGGGCAGCCGGGCAATGTCGGGCTCGGCCACCAGGAGGTTGAGGAACTTGACCATGGCGGCCTCGGCGTCGAGCATGGCGTCGTCCATGCAGACGTCGATGACCTGGGCTCCGCCTTCGACCTGCTGTCGGGCTATCTCGAGGGCCTCGTCGTAGCGGTCTTCGCGGATGAGCTTGGCGAACTTCAGGGATCCGGAGACGTTGGTTCGCTCGCCGATGTTCACGAAGTTGACCTGCTCGGAGAGGGTCAGTGGCTCCAGTCCGCTGAGCTGGGTGCGCGGGGGCAGGACGGGCCGCGGGCGGGCGTTGGCCTTCTGGGCCAGGGCGGCGAACTCGCGGATGTGGTCGGGGGTGGTGCCGCAGCATCCGCCGAGGATGTTGACGAACTGGTTGTCGAGGAAGTCCTTGACCTGCACGGCCATGTCGGTGGGGCTCTGGTCGTACTCGCCGAACTGGTTGGGCAGGCCGGCGTTGGGGTACGAGCTCACGTAGAAGGGCGCCTTGACGGCGAGCTCGGCCAGGTAGGGGCGCATCTCGCGGGCGCCCAGGGCGCAGTTCAGGCCGATGCTGAGCAGGTCGATGTGCGAGACCGAGTTGAGGAAGGCCTCGACGGTCTGGCCCGAGAGCGTCCGGCCGCTGGCGTCGGTGATGGTGCCGGAGATCATGACGGGCAGCTTGCGGCCTTTTTCGTCGAAGACGGTCTCGATGGCGAAGAGGGCGGCCTTGGCGTTGAGGGTGTCGAAGATGGTCTCCACGAGCAGGGCGTCCACCTGCCCATCCATCAGGCCGCGGACCTGCGTCGCGTAGGCCTCGACCAGCTCGTCGAAAGAGACGGCCCGGAACCCGGGGTCGTTCACGTCGGGCGACATGGAGGCGGTCTTGTTGGTGGGCCCGATGGAGCCTAGCACGTAGCGCGGCCTGTCGGGGGTCCGCAGGCTGAACTCCTCGACGGCCTGCCGGGCGATGGTGGCGGCGGCCAGGTTCAGCTCGTAGGCCAGCTCCTGCATATGGTAGTCGGCCAGGGATACGCTTGTGGCGTTGAAGGTGTTGGTCTCGACCATGTCGGCGCCCGCCTCGAGGTACTCGCGGTGGATGTCGAGGATGATGCGCGGCTGGGTGAGGCAGAGCAGGTCGTTGTTGCCTTGCACCAGGTGCGGGAAATCGGCGAAGCGCTCGCCGCGGTAGTCGGCCTCGGAGAGCTTGTGGCGCTGGATCATGGTGCCCATGGCCCCATCCAGCACCATGACCCGTTGGGCCAAGGCTTCTTTCAAAGTAGGTTTGTTCATCTTGGTTCGCGAAAAGGAATTTTGTGGTGGTGATGCCCCGAAGGCCCGCCATGTCGCTGGCGTCGCAGGCCAAAGTTAAGCGAATTTTCGTAGGGCGGCGGCCTCTGCGGTATTCCTGGAATCCCAGCCTGCTGCGGCCCTCGCGCCGCGTCGGGTCGCCCTTTTTTCCAAAAAAGAAACAATCGGATAGGTGGGTTTTCCTTTATCCTCAAATTTGTTTACATTTGACTTCGAAACCCAACAACGCAAGCCCACCGTGAGTCAACTAGTCTCGTCGAAGCTCTCGAACATCAAGGAAAGCATCTTTTCAACGATGACACGTCTTTCGGACGCGCACTCGGCCATCAACCTTTCGCAAGGTTTCCCCGAATTCAACTGCTCTCCCAAGTTGCTGGAGCACATGGAAAGAGCCCTGCGCGCCGGGCACAACCAGTATGCCCCCATGCCGGGTATCATGGCCCTGCGCGAAGCCATCGCCCAGATGGTCGAGCAGCGCCACGGCAAGGCCTACGACCCCGCTAGCGAGATCACCATCGCCGCCGGGGCGACCCAAGCCCTCTACACCGCCATTTCGGCCTTCGTCCACGAGGACGACGAGGTCGTGGTCTTCGAGCCGGCCTACGACTCCTACGTGCCGGCCATTCGGATGCAGGGCGGGCGCCCGGTCTTCGTCCAGTTGCAGCACCCCGACTACCGCATCGACTGGAACGCGGTCAACAAGGTCGTCAACTCCCGCACCCGGATGATCATCCTCAACAGCCCGCACAACCCCACCGGGGCCGTGCTCACCGAGGAAGACCTCCGCAAGCTCTCCAAGCTGCTCCGCGGCAGCCGCATCCTAGTGCTGAGCGACGAGGTCTATGAGAACATCCTCTTCGACAACCGCACCCACCAGAGCGTCAGCCGCTTCCCCGACCTTGCCGAGCGCAGCATCGTCATATCCTCCTTCGGCAAGACCTACCACACCACCGGTTGGAAAGTCGGCTACGTCATGGCCCCGGCCGAGCTGACCAAAGAGTACCGGCGCATCCACCAGTTCGTGGCCTTCGCCGTGAACACCCCGGCCCAGCACGCCTTCGCCGCCATCCTGTCCGACAAGGATTCCTACCTCCAGCTCCGGCACTTCTACCAGGCCAAGCGCGACCTTTTCGTCAAGCTGCTGGCCCAGACCCGCTTCCGGGTGCAGCCCGCCCAAGGCACCTACTTCCAACTGCTGGACTACTCGCCCATCACGGACGAGTCGGACACGGATTTCGCCAACCGCGTGGTCAAGGAGTTCGGCGTGGCCTCCGTGCCCATCTCGGTCTTCTACCACCAGCGGCTAGACCACAAGGTCCTGCGCTTCTGCTTCGCGAAGGAGGACTCCACCCTCGAGCGGGCCGTGGAGCGCCTGGCCAAGATTTGAAATTTCGGTCTAAGCCCTTGGCCATTCGCCCCAGATCCATTACATTCGCGGCCCTGATCCGCCAATGGTCCTATAGTTCAAGGGATAGAATAGGAGTTTCCTAAACTCTTGATCCAGGTTCGAGTCCTGGTAGGACTACAACCCAAGCCAAAAGACCGCATCCCCTGGGGCGCGGTCTTTTTTTGTGGCCTTCCTTATCGACGGAGTATGCTCAACTCTTTCCCTCCAGCCTTCTGCGGAGCTCCTGGATTTTCTCAACCGTCAGCCCGGTCAATTGCGCGATAAGTTCATCAGACAATTCTGCCTTGATTCCATTGATCGCGGTCGCCTCTTTTTCCTCAATGACGCTGTCCCTCCTGATTAGCGTCTCGTTCTCCTTCCTCAAATCGTCCTCCTTCATCTTGCGTAGGCTCTCTGGGTCGAGCCTGTCGTAGTCGATGATCTGGACGGCCTTGGCGATGCCCCTGT
>JFJP01040326.1_pt2 | contig 11450 bp, 7 predicted proteins | sample 431651 | NCBI WGS metagenome assembly JFJP01 (sample SAMN02602958, study PRJNA72255) | Microbial mat metagenome, whole genome shotgun sequencing project. | biome: fresh water; feature: sink hole; material: water; isolation source: purple microbial (photo- and chemosynthetic) mats found in... | reverse complement strand
TTCTCTGTACTCCATTTGTAGCCATTCCCCATCCACTTCCACCATCAGTTTTCACCCAATCAGAAAAATCATTTTCGGCACAAGGATTGGTTAATAAGTTTAATTTTTGATCCTGATTATCAGAATATAGTGCTTTAATCTCGTTGGATGACAATACGCGTTTGAACATTTTAAGGTCATCAATTTTACCTTTATAATAAGAATCTGCATTGTACATTGCACCGATTCGATAATTAAAAGTATTTCTATTGTCGATTGGAATAGTAGTTTTTAATGTAGATTTATATACACCATTTATATAAAGATTAATAGAATCATTTTTTCTGACAATTGTATAAAACGACCACTCATCGGCTGTGGGGGTAAATGGAAGTCCGCCACCAATGGCAATAGTTGAGTCGCAAAAACAACCAAAATAATCTCCGGTTCCACCCATTCTGAATTGATTTCGAGCTAAAAACGATTGTTCTTTTGAAAATACAAAACCTTTGTTATCGGTTGCCGGACAAGCCCAATATGAGACTGAGAAATCGGCAATTCCCAATATTTCGTTGCATGGAATATCGATATAGCCCGTTGAACCATCGAATTGGAGCGCACCTGAAGGATTGCCAAATCGGTCGGTTGTGTTTATAATTCCTCCGTTAAATGTTCCATAAAAGTTATTTCCACTCATTTCAGAAGCATTTCCATTCAGTGGAAAGTTCATGTATGTGTCAGTTGGAATTGGATTCACACCGAAAACCATTATACTGCATAAGAGCCCTAAAAGTAAATTAAATTTTTTCATGTTTCGTTTTTTTAAATTTTAATAACTTGGATATTTGGATAAATTGAAATTATACTCTTTCTAAAATTAATAAGATTTTTTAGAATTTTAAAAAACAAAGCGAAATTATCTTAAGACAAGGATTGAAAAGAAATTTAATTAATAAAAATGATTTGATTTTAACTTAACAGCATAGTTAGAGATTCTTCTTTGTATTGTTTAAATTATAAATATATTTGCAAATGTATAGATAAAATTTCAAATTTAACAAAAAACTTATGGTTATTTTTTTATTAAAATTTTAGAATCTAATTAAAAGTGAATAATACGGATTTTGAAATTAAAAAGGCATTCAATTTCGAGAAAGGAATAAATAAAATATTTTTCGTAAAATAATTGATTGATTTGCAATTTAGATTTTATTACCCGCAAATTGCAATGAAACTTCCAATAAATTTCGATTTATCAGGCATTTCTTTTAGACTTCTTTAGTCAAAAAAACTTGTTCTAAAGTAACTTTTGGCTCAGGAATATCTTCAGCCTGAAGCGTTTGCAATAATTCATTTGTTAGATCTGTTATTGCCACTAATCGGTTGGCCTGATGTTGAATGCAGCGTTCGAATATGTTTCGTACTACACGGGCATTTCCGAAACTCTCATCCCGCTTTTCGTACAGCATTTCAAAGGTATCGAGTAGTTTGTCATTCGCTTCGTCGGTCAATATAAAATCAGCCTTTTTACAATAACTTTTCATAATTTCGAGCAATTGCAATGGTAAAAAGTGATCAAAAACAAAATAACGACTAAAACGTGAACGTAGTCCATGATTTGACTCAATAAACACTTTCATCGGTTCAGTATATCCGGCAACAATAACTACGAGTTTGTCCCTGTTGTCTTCCATGCGTTTTACCAATGCGTCAATTGCCTCATTTCCAAAATCCCGCTCACCGTTCTCTACTACTAGCGAATATGCTTCGTCGATAAAGAGTACGCCATCAATACTACTGCTCACCACATCATTCACTTTAATAGCTGTTTGACCTACGTATCCTGCTACCAGCCCGGCTCTATCGGTTTCGACCAAATGGCCTTTTTCCAAAAAACCAAGATGTTTGTAAATGCGACCGAGTAAACGCGCAACTGTGGTTTTTCCTGTTCCCGGAGGTCCTAAAAATACAGCATGAAGGGATGTTTGTACATTTTCAAGTCCTTTTTCCTTGCGTATTTTCTGAATTTTCAGATAATTTATCAGGTCCGAAATACTTTTCTTGACTTCTTCCAAACCAATTAAGCTGTTTAATTCGTTCATAACCATATCCAATGTATCACCTTCGGGTATGGGCTGCTTCAACTTATCACTTTCTGAAATGCTTTTGGGTTGAGACGTTTTTTCCAACACCAATTTCAACGCTTGTTTCTCCTGGTCACTTATGGTATTGTCACCTTTTACCACAATAGATGCAAACCGATAAATAAGATTTCCGGTTTTCAGGAATAAGTTGTGGTCAATTCGGTGCAGAAGTGTTGTGAGCAAATACTGATCTTTGTATGCCTTATCAATACTCAGGATATTGGCATTTTTTATTTTTTCAACATTGTCAATAAAGAATTGTTTGGTAGTCATTTCGTTCAACCGTTGAACGCTTATTCCCTTTGCAAAATCATTTCCCTTTAATCGTTCGAAAAAATAGGCGACCGTAAACCTGGTTTTTTCGTTTTCGGTGGAAACTACATCTTTATAAGCTTTAATTATGTCATAAATGAGCAAATGTTCTGCTTTGTAGCCATTCAGCGCCTGATTTGAACCGTCGAAAATTAAATTCACACTGCGAATAAACAACTCATCATTATTAAGCGCATGGCAAAGTTTAACTAATTCATCCGATTCGTGCAGCAGTAATTCAATGTATTTACCATCAAAAAACAAAGCTGTATTTTCGAAATTCTGCTTGTCAGCATCCACAATCGTCTTGACTTTATTTACAAAACTGTCCAATGTTTTTCTATGTTCGTTTTTTTTATGATTAATCAAATCAGTCATTTTGTTAATAATATCCACTTGATTTACAGATAATAATCCATTCAATTGCAGCTGATTGTATTCAGAAATTTTGATACAAGCAGCTAATTGATTATGTATATAGAAAATATTTAAATCGGTGATTACAACAAGTGGTTTATTGTTTTTATCAAAAATTGCAAGATGAACATCTTCTGTTGTTAAATCGAATTGTTTAAATAATTCGGTAAACTCAATGATCTGATCGGGCGAAATATTATTGCCAACAACAATATTTTCGCCCGGATATTGAACAACAATTTCCTGGACTGACTTTGTAAACATGCGAAATAGTTTATTAAACTTTTTTAAGCGTATCCATTAATTTTTCCTCAACCTCACGTTGTAACTCAATAAAACGCAACGATTTCTTTACCTCGTGGGTTCGGTTCAACGGTAAATCAACGGCAATATGTTCAACAATATGTGATGGCGATTTTTTCAGGATATAAATATCATCGGCAAGGTAAACTGCTTCGGCAACATCATGAGTTACAAAAACGATGGTGGTATGGAATTTTGTCCAAATATCCTGCAATAAACTTTGCATACTTTGGCGTGTTTCCACATCCAGTGCTCCAAATGGCTCATCCATCAACAATATTTCAGGATTAGACATTAGGCTGCGGGCAATAGCCACACGTTGTAACTGACCGCCTGAAAGTATCGGATATTGGGCATATTTTTTTTCATGACCTTTGAGTCCAACCCATTCGATCATTTCCAACGCTTTTTTATTGCGCTCTTCTTTGTTAATACCTTTGAATTTTAGCCCCAATGCTACATTGTCCAAAACACTTAGCCAGGGTAGGGAAGAGTATTGTTGAAAAACCATACTCACCCGGTTATCATGACCGGTTGGTTTGTTGTTGACCAATACAGTGCCTGAAGTAGGTTGTTGTAAACCGGCAATATACCGCAAAACTGTACTTTTACCACAGCCTGACATGCCGAGTAGCACTACAAATTGTCCTTGATTGGGTTTATCTTCTATCAATAAATCAAGTTTATCGATTATGTTCGTTTTTCCGTTATCGTACGATTGACAAATATCTCTCAATTCAATAATATTTGGTAATATTGGATCGTCGTTAAATTTTACCATAATTATATTTTTTTATTTTCGGCAGATTTATAAGGGAAAAATACTTGATTCAATGCTACAAAAAGTCTGTCCTGAATTATACCAATAAGCACAATAATCATCAACACAGCAAATGCTTTTTCGAGACTGCTTTGTCGTTTGGCTTCCCAGATTAATTCCCCTATACCACCACTTTTATTGAGCATTTCAGCAATAGTAATGTATGTCCACGAAATGGCTGTTAAAACCCGGATATCGTCGATCAATTTACTCATTACATAAGGAATATAAACCGATTTCACTGTTTGCCAGGCAGTTGCACCAAGTGTGTAAACTGTGTGTAGATAAACCGATTGCACCTCATCAATTCGTTGAACCACTACCGGAATTAGATACACCAAAATGCCAAACGCCAGGAAAGTAATTTTCATTTCGCTTTCGATGCCCAACCAAAGTATAAATATCCCGGTTACTGCTGTCAAAGGAATAAAGCGTCCTGCATCAATAATTCTGCTGAAGAGTCCTCTGAAAAGTGGTATCAATCCCAATAGAAAACCCACGAGAATTGAAATAATGATGGCAATAATGTATCCATATACATTTAATTTTATTGACTTGAAAATATTGCCTATCAAGTTATCGTTCACAAACATATCCGGAATAGCCATTATTACAGCTACCGGTGATGGAAGACTGGTTACTTTAATGCGTTTGAGTCCATATTTTTGAAGTTCTGAACTCTCAAGTTTTACAAGTTTATCAAAATCGGCAACCAAAAGCGAATCGTTACTGTAGTATTTCTCATCACTAATTTTGATATTCATTGAAGTCAGTTGATGTTCATCAATCTGTGTGATATTTGTTTTGGTTGTTACAAAACTAAACATCCACCAAAGTCCGAAAACAATCAGCGCTCCGATTATCTGCAGGGTTATATCAGTACGGGGTGAAATTTCACCCCGTAAATCGAAAAGTTTATTTTTTGAATACATAGTTGCTATTCGTTTCCAATTATTTCGAAATCTGTTCTGCGATTCTTCGAACGGCATGCTTCTGTGTCACTGTTTTCGCAACCCGGAACAGGTCTATCAGGTCCGTTTCCAACTATAATAAATCGGTTAGCAGGCATGTTGTGTTTCGAAATCAGGTAATCGGCAACCGATTGTGCGCGGCGTTTCGATAAAGCGATATTTGTTTGGCGTGAGCCCACATTGTCGGTATTACCTTCAATTCTGATTTTAGCATTTGCAAAAGCTTTTGCTATTCCGGTGAATTGCAAATCAATAATCTGCATTGAATTTTCGTCGAGTGTATATTCACCACTGCGGAACGATATTGTCACTTTTTTGCTCGATAGTGCTTCGGCTTCTACATCAGCTTTGGTTGTAGCTTCAAATGTTTTTACAGCTTCGCTGTTGTGTTGTTCGCCTGTCAGGGTTACACCATTTACAATGTCAGAAGCAACTAATCTCCAACTGCGCACATTGGCTGTATTGTAACCAACCTCGTCATATTTGATTTTCATTTTGTTGTAAAGTTCTTCGCCGGTAACGCCTGTATAATCGCGGTTTAATCCGAAGAAATCCAAATTGTCGCCGTGTGTAGCCAGGCGAACATTGTTTATTGCATCCAAACAAAAATCAGCAGGTTGATTCAATCCTTCGGCTAAAATTTCAGATGCTTTTTTCTTGTTTTCTTCGCTTTGATTAATTTCCGAAGCGCCAATCATCCAACCTTCGTACAATTTCTGAAGTTTGGCTTTGTTCTCCTGGATGTATTTTTTCTTAGCAATAAATACATCGGCAATAATGTGCGAAGCATTTTTAGTGCTTTGAAGAATTCTGGCTCCAGGTACTTTTGTCACACAATCTTTATCGTCGGGACTCCAAACCACAGCTGCATCTACACTATTGGTCTTAAAAGCATCAGCAGCATCAATAGCACTCGGCACTTCCACAATTTTTACATCTTTCACCGTTAAATCTGCAGCATCAAGCATCCACAATAAGAATGAATGTGAAGGAGTCATTGGAGCAACAGCAATTTTCATCCCTTTCAGGTCATTTATTGCGTTAATACCGCGGCGTGCAACTATTGCATCACCACCACGGCTCCAGTCGGCCTGAAATACTACTTGTGGGTCGAATTGAGCTAAACCTTCCATTTCGGTTGGTAATGCATCGATGGTAGCCCAAAGTAAATCAACTTTTCCATTTTTGAAAGCTTCGCGTGAGGCTTCAAAATCATCCAGTACTTCAAAGTTTACTTTAAAACCATAATCGGTAAAAAATCTTGATTTTTCAGATGCTTTAAAACCTTCGTTAAAGTATTGTCCTCCGGCATATCCGCCCCAGGTTACAACACCAATGTTTATTACATCGCCTGATACTTCTTCGGTAGTTTCTTTACTTCCTAAGCTCTCTTTAATTTTTTTGTTTCCACTCATTTTATAAAGTGCGAATCCTATTCCTCCTACTACTAATAAAGTGATAAGGAGCTTCGATAGTGGTGTTAATTTTGCTGTTGCCATTTCTTTTATAAATTAAATATTAAAAAGTTCACTGTATTGGTTACTTCTTGGTTTTTGGGGTGTTTCTGTTGCTTTGTTGAAATCGATATGATCGGTTTCGCTGTTCGATTTGTTTATTAACAAATCTTTATCATCGCCCAACAACAACGAAACGCCTTCTTTTTCCCATTTTTCCAACAATTGCATGCCTTCTTCTTCGAATACTCCGTTTTGCAAATCTATAGATTGAATAAAACTGTTCGACATTTCCATAAATCGCTCCATTTCTCCTATTTTCGAACTTACATCGTCGGCTATCGATTCCAGTGCCTGATCGAACATTTCGCGTTTATCACCATTGCCTGCAATAATGTTCATGGCCGATTTCATGGCCGAATGACTTGCCCGTATTGCTTTGCGTTCCTGCTCTTTAACCAATACCTGATCTTCAATGTCTTCAAGCATTATTTCAGAGTTTTCATACATTTTCAAAAGTACGCGATATAGTAGTTCTAACTTCTTGTACAATTCATCGTAACGCATGTTCGATTCTTTTAATCGTCCGGCTTTACGCGATTTTAAAACCATAACAGCCTGTTTATCTGTCTCTTTGGCTTTACTTGCTAATTTCAGGTTGTTTTCAATGTGCTTCAGATTTTCATCCATGAGCTGTTTTAATTTTTGCATCTGACCTTTTACTATGCCCATTTGCTTGCTCATGCTTGTTAAGTTTTCTCTTAAATCGTCCATATAACTTTTAAGAATACCTATCGGATTTATTTCGATAAATAAACCTGTGAGCCAGCGAATAAAAGATTTGTACATAAAAAATATCAAATTACGGACTTTTTTATCCATAACTATATAAATTAAAGCTCCTAAAGCAAGTAGCAAAAATGAGAAATGGAGTAAATTTTGAGTAAGTGTTATCAAAAAAGGAAGTAGTTTGTATAATAATACTCCCAAACCACCTAAAATTGCTACTAATCCTACTTTTCCGACAGCTCCTTCCGGGCGTTTCCAAAAACTCTTGGTTGTTGTATTGTCCATGTTACTTAATATATTGTTTTAATTTGTTTAAATCATTATCCATTTGTGAGTTAATATCTTCCAAAGCAAAGTGAAAACTATTTTCTGTGGTTTTAATTTTGGTATCGGCAGTATTTATAAATCCTAAAAGCTCTTCCTGACTTTGTTGATGTCCGCGAATTTCTTCGGTCAACTGTTGAATTTTAAGACTTTTATCTTTTATAAGCTTACTTATTTTTTCGATATCAGCTTTTTTGTTCTCTACATTTAATGTGTATTGTTCTTTGGATACTTTCAGAAAATTAACCTCTTCCTGCTTCAGTACTTTTTTATAAAACTCAATAGAAGCAACTAATTTATCCAAAGTTACTTCCATGGTGGCAGCAGTCGCAAATGCCGACTGATATTTGGTAGCTTCATCCATAGGCAATTTCTCCAAAGATTTTAGCGACCGTTTATACTCAAAATAATCAAATCCGGGTTGATTATTGTCTTCCAGGGCTTTCATTAATTTATCAACAATGGCATCGTCTTTTGTAGGCGCTGGCCCGGCAGAGCTTGTTGATGGCTTGTTTTCGGGTTGAGCATTCGAAACAGAATTTGCCTGATTTTTCATAGCAGTTTTTTCTGCGGTTTCTGTTACAGGTTTTGTTTCTTCTGTTGTTTCATCAACGGTTATAAAAAGAGATTTTAAATTTTTAAACATGTTATTTTTTGAATTTAAATTAACATTTTTCAATGAAGATCATTGGTCTTATCAATAGCTTATCATCTGATTCGAAATATCAAAATTTTCCCACAATTATGTAACGTGAATAATATGATGTCGCATTACTAAACCTGATGTCCTCTTTATCTTTCTTTTATTAAATGGTAAAACTTGTCCGTCCACTGACGGATGGTAAATAGTCAAATGGTAAATACCTGGGACAATTAGTGCCTGTTTTTAACTAATTTTTTTTTGTAAATAATTATGCACACAAAGTAAGATTTTTTTTTTTGAATATCAAAATTTTAAACTAATTTATTGTTTAGAAAAGGTATTTTTGAAATGCAATATCTTAAGTTCTAAAAAATCAAATTAGAATGAATAGGTCTTTGATATTGTTTCTGCAAAAGTATTTGATAAATTTTCAAATATATTAATTGAAGTTTAATGTAGTAATTATTTGATATAACTTTTTTTATACTGGAAACAAGATAGACAGCTACAATTTGATAAGCCGACCCAGGTAAATCGAAAATGTGGAAAATAGCTTGAACCAATTTTTGTTCGGCATAAAAATAGATAAATAATTAAGTTAAATAATATCCATTTCACTTTTTAATAAGCACAGTTTCGATATTAAAACGTGGTCTGTCCTTGACTTCAATATAGATTTTGCCAATATATTCTCCTACAATTCCTATTGAAATCAATACAAGAGCTCCTATAAACCACAAAGAAAGAATTAAAGAAGTCCAACCCGCTACAACGTTTCCATTGAAATACGAAATCAATGTATATATTGTTAAGAAAAGCGTTAAGATCAAAAATGACAGACCAATCAGGAATATCAATCGCATTGGTTTTACCGAAAATGAAGTAATACCATCCAAAGCAAAATTAATCATCTTTGATAATGTGTATTTAGATTCACCGGCAAACCGTTCATTTCGTGAATAATAAACTGTGGTTGTATTATATCCAATCAGGGGAACAATACCGCGTAAAAACAAGTTTCTTTCCCTGAATTTCATGAGCTGAATTACAGCTCTTTTACTCATTAACCTATAATCTGCATGGTTGTAAACTGATTTTACACCCAACGCAGACATGAATTTATAAAAACCTAATGCTGAATTACGTTTTAAAAATGTATCCTTTTTTCTGGAATTTCTTACGCCATAAACAATATCGTATCCCGCTTTGTATGATGATACCATGTCATTAATAACCTGTACATCGTCCTGCAAATCTGCATCGATTGTAATCATTATATCGCTAAGATCCTTTGCTATTGTTAACCCTGCCATTACAGCATTTTGATGTCCTGCATTACAAGCCAAATTAACACCTGATACATATTTGTTTTTTTTGTATAATTCCTCAATTTTTATCCATGTATTGTCCTTGCTGCCATCATTTACATAAAGAATAAAACTCTTTTCAGATACTTCATTGTTTTGAATCAATTTGGATAAGACATTGGATAATTGAGAAGTGGTTTCATCAAGAACCAGAAACTCATTATAACAAGGTACTACTATAGAAAGAATTGGTATGCTCATAATTTTAAATGATTTGAATTAAATAAAAAAACGTTTATAAATTAAAATTTCAAAGCTATATCTATCAAAAATAAAATTAGTTAGCACTTTATATGAAAGTGTTTTTATCATAAAAATATACAAATCAAATTCCTTTACAAAGGTTGGTGAGTAGTAAATATGAAATTTGCTTGCAATATTATTTAAAAACAACTATATTTTTTTTTGCATTTTATCCGCAATTAAATGCTGAAATACTGTCTTAATTCATAGTAATAATTTAGTTATCAATAATATGCCGTAAACTCTGTAAACGAAATATAAGTCAAAAAAATGAACCAAAAGACAATATTTTTTACGGCATGAAGATACAAAAATTTTTAATAACAGTTAACTCATTTTATTTAATTTCAAAATTAAGTAATCAGTAAAATAAATCAGTCAATTTTTTAATAAATTGCATAGTTTAGTATGATTGTAGGTAGGTGAGTCAATTAGTTTTTTAAAACTTTTAATCCTGTAACCGGCCATGTTCCAACCACGGTGAGAGGGATTCAGGCAGAGGTCGCTGTGAAAGTGCGAATTTTTATCTTTTCTACTAAGAATATTGTTCATATGGATTTAATTAATTTAACTAACTTTGCAATATGAAAATTTATTTTTCTTTCCCGGATTATTAATTCAAACTTCAAGTATTAATATAAAAAGTAAAAGTTATGAGCATTAAAAAAACAATTTTAAATTTCAAAACGAATTTATTCAGAAATTCTTTTATTGTAATATTCCTGCTTTTATGTTTGTATTTTGCTCTTAATTTACTTTATTATCATTATCAGCTTATTGTTGATCCGAATCCTCAAGCCTACAGAGAGGGAGGGATTTTATTAATTACAGATTATTTAATAAAGGGAATCAATCCGTTTAATATTGAATCGATGCCTCTTGCTTACAATGCTTATGGAATAGTCTACCATATTGTTGTATACCCATTCGCAAAATTATTTGGTTCCACTTTATTGATCCACAGATTAGTAACTGGTATTTTTATTTTATTGAGTTGCTACATTCTATTACTTGCATTATTAAAATCTAACGTAAAGTTTTATTTACTGATACCTGCCCTGCTCATTTTTTATATTTCATTACTATTCAATGATTCATCATTATCAAAGCCTTGTTCCGTGGGGGAATTTCTGTTTTTATGTAGTGTTTTGATACCATTTATACATAATTATCGTAATAAAAGCCTTTTTATTAGCATCATAACGGGATTATTGGCATTTTATACAAAGCCATATTTTATATTAGGATCTGTTATACTGGGTTTATATTTATTTCTTTTTAAATCAAAGAAAATTGGATTTTTATACTCAGTTATTTTTGGGGTGATGTTTTTGGTAAGTGCATTTTTTGTAAATTTATTTTTCGACAGCTATTTTCTGAATACTATGTATGTAAATGTAGTAGTGGCAAGTAATTATTTACCTCATGTGATTCAACAGTTTTCTGATTTTACCATATTAAATATCGGATTGATAGCCATTCTAATATTAATTGTTTCTGAAATTTTAGTTAGAAATGTTGAGTTTATAAAATTTAATATTATTTCTTTTAGGTGGATTGATGGCATTTCGTCAAAAATGAATCTATTTAATATGACTTCACCTTTGGTAAGGACTAATATTTCACTTGCGTTATTTGGAGTAATAGTTACATCCTTGATTGTGGCTTTAAAATTGAGTGGTCA
>JFJP01022110.1_pt1 | contig 11450 bp, 8 predicted proteins | sample 431651 | NCBI WGS metagenome assembly JFJP01 (sample SAMN02602958, study PRJNA72255) | Microbial mat metagenome, whole genome shotgun sequencing project. | biome: fresh water; feature: sink hole; material: water; isolation source: purple microbial (photo- and chemosynthetic) mats found in... | reverse complement strand
GCAAAGGACGCAAAGGGAATCGCAAAGTTCCGCAAAGATGTATTTCAAAACTTTGCGTTCTTTGCGGAAAACTTTGCGCTCTTTGCGGTTCCCCGCTTTTCCAGATGCGTAACAGGTGAGAAAAAAATCTTTTTGAATCAGAATCGGAAAATTTTTTGAGCATTTTACAAAATCCTTTAAAAAACTCGGTTTATACAGGAGTTTAAAAAAATGAGATACGCAGAGACAGGATATAACCTGGAAATTGATTTGGCAACCGGAAACATCGAGCGGGTGGAAACTGACCCGAAACTGATGGAACTTCATCTGGGAGGTCTCGGTACGAGCGTCAAGCTGCACTGGGACAGGGTTCCTCCCGAAACCAAACCCTTTGATGCTGAGAATCTGCTGATATTCAGTTCCGGTGTTCTCAACGGCACGCCCGCTTTCAGCGCCAACCGTACTGTTGTCACGTTTTATTCTCCTCAGTCAGACTTGCTGGCATATCCGATGATGGGAGGATTCTGGTCTGCGGAACTGAAGTATGCCGGTTATGACAAAGTGATCTTTCGCAACAAGTCAGACAAATGGGTTTATATCTGGATCCATAACGACAAAGTTGAAATCCGTGACGCCTCGCATCTCAAAGGCAGAGGCGCGCTGGAAACCCAGGATCTGATCCGCAAAGAACTGAATCAGCCCAATGCCCAGGTCGCTGCTATCGGCATCGCGGGCGAAAATAAGTGTTTCACAGCCTCCATCGAGCAGGGACGTTCCAGCGCCAGCAGGCTCGGCGGCGGCGCGGTCATGGGAGACAAAAAGATAAAGGCGGTAGCGGTTCGGGGAACAAAAGACGTCAACCTTGCCCGAGGCGAGGAGTTTATGGCGCACATGAAGGACATGACGGAATATATCAATTTCCGAAATACAAATCCCATTAAGGATGTCATGACCATTCTGTCGGGCATCGGCTCCCCGCAGGAAATGGTGCATACTGACGAGAAATGGCACACCGAAAATTTCATGTGGGGAAACGCCCGCACACGCAGAAGAGGCTTCTGGGACGAGCATATCTCCAAAGAATGGCCCAAGACTCAGAAAGAAGGCATCAAGCGTCTGATCAGTTGTTTTAACTGTCCCCAGCATTGCGGCGCATTGATTTCCTACAAAGATACGCCCAGATACATGGCAAAATGCTTCGGCAAACTGACATATTCCATGGCCGCTTATGTGGACTCCATGGATTTTGCGTGGAGAACCCTTCAGCGCGCCACGGAGTACGGCATGGATTCTTTTTCAACGCCGCAGATTATCGCCTTCGGTATTGAGCTTTATGAAGCCGGTATTCTGACCGACAAGGATTTTGAGGGCGCGCCATCGGATAAAGAAGGCAGATTTGTCTGGCTCCTTGACAGGGTTGCCCGCCGGGAAGGCATCGGTGATGTTCTGGCAGACGGCGTTTATTATGCGGCTCGGAAAATCGGCAAGGGTGCCGAGGCATTTGATCACAATACCATCAAAAAACATGAGCAGCTGCCGCTCAAGCTGTCCACGCTGGATCCCCTTTATTTCCTCATGTATTCCACCAATGAGAAGATCAGTATCACCCAGATTGAAGGAAACTGGCCCCAGGCAGCTTTTCCCACAATGGAGCAGAGAGAAAGATTTGTAAAGGAGTGGCCCCAGCTTCCTGATGAAAAGTGGAAGCAGATTCTGCTGGAGTGGGAACCGCGGGGAGAAAAAGGAATACCCTATTTCCCCACGCCTGATATGTGCAGTGAAATCGTTGACTGGATGGAGATGCTGCACAACATTGACGATGCCTGCTGTGTCTGCGCGGGTATGTCATCTTTCTGTCTCAAGCCCCCGTATCATATCCACAATTATCCCAAGATCATCTCGGCTGCGACAGGCTTGGATTTGGATGAAGCGGGACTGAAAAAAATCGTCAACAGGAGCCGGAACCTGCACAGAGCCTTAAACAACAGACGAGGCATGACAAGAGCGGATGAAAAGCCGCCTGCCGACCACTGGAAACGGAGATTTCCCGAAATCGAGGAAGAACTTCTGTCAACCTATTACAAATTCAAGGGATGGAACAATAACGGTATTCCTACCAGAGAAAGATTGGAGGAATTAGATTTGGGTTACGTCGCCAACGACTTGGAAAAGAGGGGGATACTGAAAGATGGCAAAAATTAAGAAAAAGATCAGGACAATCAGGATTGATGCTGATAAATGCAACGGGTGCCGGGGATGTGAGATCATCTGTTCAGCCTTTCACTCCACGCCGAAATACAGCAGTGTCAATCCGGCAAGGTCCCGTATTCAGATCATCCGTCATCCGCTGAAAGATATATGGCTTCCGGTATTTGCGGGCGAATATGCGCCGGCCGAATGTATGGGCAGAGATAAATATGTGATTGACGGAAAGGAATATGAAGAGTGTGCGTTTTGCAGAGCCGCATGTCCGTCAAGAGACCTGTTCAAAGAACCCGATTCGGGTCTCCCCCTCAAATGTGATATGTGCGAAGGGGAAGAAGAAGGTCCTCTGTGCGTCCGCTGGTGTCTCAACGATGTTCTCACTTTGGAAGAAAGAGAAGAGGAAGTCGAAGAGCAGGCGGAGATAACGGATGTGGAGGCAGGACTGGTCGCATTGATAGACAAATACGGACTCGACAAGATCGAAGGCGCCGTTGCCCGGCTGTTACAGAAGGCTTAACGCTTTCGGGAAAAGAGAAGGGAGAAATCGTGAAAACTGCCGTCCCTTCAAAAGGCTTATCATGTATGATGATATGAAAAAAGAACTGATGGGTTACGAGGAAGCATTGAAAAAGACCCTTGAAACGATTTCACCCCTCGGCAGCGACAGCCTTGACCTTACCGAGTGCGCTGACAGAATCATTGCAGATGATCTGTATGCGCTGGCATATTCGCCGTCCATTGATGCCTCGATGAAAGACGGTTATGCGGTGCGGTCTGATGACATTGCATCAGCAAGCCCCCGAAACAGGGTGCAGTTAAACATCATCGGAATGGCGGCAGCCGGAGTTCCGAGCGATAAGGCAGTCCGCAGCAGAACCGCCATCCGAATCCTGACCGGTGCAAAAATCCCTGACGGAGCAGATGCCGTTCTCGCAGATGAATTTCTTATCCGAGAGGGAGATATCGTTACGGCTTTCGAGAATGCGGAACCGGGCAGAAATATTCTGCCCAAAGGCGATGATGTCAGAGCCGGTGAACTGATCGCCGCCAAAGGAACCCGACTCTCACCCGGTATGATCGGCATTCTTGCTGCTGCCGGGTACGGCAGGCTGCCCGTTTATCGAAGCCCCAAACTCGCCATTGTCGCGACGGGTGATGAATTGCTGGTGCCGGGGCAGCCGCCTTGTGAGGGGAAACTCTACGCCAGCAATCTGTATATTTTAAAAGCATGGTGTCAGCGTTACGGAATGACAAGCACTCTGTCGCTGGTGAGCGACAAGCCGGATATTATTACCGAAAAATTGGCTGAGTCTGTCGCGACCCATGATGCGGTGATGACAATCGGCGGCGCATGGACCGGGGATAAGGATTTTGTCGCAGACACACTGAACCGCCTTGGCTGGAAACAGATGTTTCACCGGATCAGAATGGGACCCGGAAAAGCGGTAGGGTTCGGAATTTTAAATGATAAGCCGGTTTTTATGCTCCCCGGAGGTCCGCCGTCCAATCTCATGGCTTTTCTTCAGATTGCACTGCCGGGGCTTTTAAGGCTCGGCGGACATAAACATCCGTCTTTACCCCGGATGATGGTGAAACTGAGCAAAGAGCTTATCAGCCGTGACATCAAATGGACCCATTTCGTGTACGGAACTTTCAGGGCTGGGAATGAGCATACCTTTTTTGATCCCGAACCCCTCCGGCTGGTGGCAAACCGCTTAAAATCCATAGCCAGAGCCGAAGGCGTGATAGCGGTTCCGGAAGGTGCTGCGTCTCTGTCTGCGGGAGATATTGTTCCGGTGCAACTGCTCGTGTAATTGAGAAGTGAGAATTGAGAAGTGAGAAATAAGCCTCGCAGAGGCTAAATATTTGCAGGGCTAACATACTATAAGGCAAAAGAAAAAAGAGGATTGAAACACAGTGGAGACAGTAGCCCCCTTCAAAGAAGTAATAGAAGAGATAAAAACAGCCGGCGGAGAAGTCTTCAAATTCTGCTATCAATGCGGAAAATGCGATACTGTATGCCCCTGGAACAGGGTGAGAAATTTCAGTATGCGAAAACTGATCCGAGAGGCTACATTCGGTTTGACTGAGATAGACGGTGAAGATATTTGGCGTTGCACCACCTGCGGAAACTGTCCTCAGTACTGCCCCAGAGGCGTCAGACAGATAGAACTCGGGATATCTTTACGACGGGTTGCTTCCGCGTATGAAGTTTTTCCCGCTTCTGTCCGCTCTGCCCGCACCGCAAGAGCCAGCATCATTTCCGAAGGCAATCCCTTGCAGGGAGAACGGAAAAAGCGTTCTGACTGGTCAAAAGGCCTGCCGGTGAAAAAATTCGCCGAGGGCATGGAAGTGTTATATTTCGTCGGCTGTTATTTCAGTTATGACCCGAGAATGAAAAAAGTGGCTGCTGCCATAGCCGATATTCTTGACAAAGCAGGCGTCGCCTTCGGAATACTGGGTTCTCAGGAAAACTGCTGCGGGGAAAGCATCCGCAAGACCGGCTCCGAGGAACTGTTCAGGCGTTTGGCTCGGGAAAATATCAAAACTTTCATTGAAAACGGCGTTAAGAAAATCCTTGTTTCCTCCCCTCACTGCTATCATACCTTTAAAAACGAATATCCCGAATTTATGGTGAATTTTGAGGTGATTCATGTCTCCCAATATTTATTGGGACTCATCAATGAAAAAAGACTTGAGATCACCAAGGAATATGCGAAAAAAGTTACTTATCATGACCCCTGCTATCTCGGCAGGCATAACGGCATTTATGAGGAACCTCGGGAACTTTTAAAGAAAATACCGGGGTTGGAACTGATTGAGATGGCTGATTCTCGCAGGGACAGTCTCTGTTGCGGAGGCGGAGGCGGCAGAATCTGGATGGACACGCCCAAGGAAGAAAGATTCTCCGATCTCAGACTGATACAGGCGCATGAGGTCGGCGCAGAAGTGCTGGCGACTTCCTGTCCCTACTGCATCACCAATTTTGAGGAAAGCAGGTTAAATTTGGAGTATGATAAGGTCTTGGAGATTAAGGACATCACGGAAATTCTTCAGGAAGTGCTTTAAAACAGGATTTACAGGATTTACAGGATTTACAGGATTTGCAGGATTTGCAGGATTTACAGGATTTACGGGATTTGCAGGATTTTGTTTGTCGAAACATCGTCTTTTTTAAAAAAATCCTGTAAATCCTGCAAATCCCGTAAATCCTGTTAAAATCATGTTCAAGGGAGAGAGGCGGAAATGGAACGAAATTTTGGAGATGTGATGGTTGTCGGCGGAGGAATCAGCGGTATTCAGGCATCGCTTGACCTTGCCACTGCCGGTTTCAAGGTTTACCTGATTGAAAAATCGCCGAGTATCGGGGGCCACATGGCCCAATTGGATAAGACCTTTCCGACCAATGACTGCTCCATGTGAATACTTGCACCCAAACTGGTCGAGGTCGGCCGGCATCCGAATATAGAAGTACTCACCTATACTGAAGTTGACAGTGTAGAAGGAGAAGCAGGGGATTTCAAAGTAAGGCTGATTAGAAAGCCCAGATATATTATAGAGGACAAATGCACGGGTTGCGGTGTCTGTGCAGAATACTGCCCGGCGCAATATCCGGATCAATATAATCAGGACATATCACCCAATAAAGCTGTCCATATATATTTTGCTCAGGCAATTCCTCTGATTGCATACATTGATGAAAGCTGTCTTTATCTTAAAGAGAAAAAATGTCGTATCTGCGAAGCAGTATGCAAGAACAGCGCCATAGATTTGAGTCAGACGCCGAAGAAGATGGAAGTAAATGTAGGCGCAATCATTCTGTCTCCCGGCATTGAGCCGTTCAATCCTAAGGTGAAGGAGGAATATCGCTACGGAAAGTTTGCAAACGTGGTCACCAGTATGGACTATGAGCGGCTGCTGTCATCCACCGGTCCCTATCAGGGTGAAATTCTGCGGGCTTCCGACAAAAAGCATCCGCATAAAATCGCATGGATTCAGTGCGTGGGTTCCCGGCAGGTATCTGATCCTGCCCGGGGGGCGGGCGGCAACAGCTACTGTTCTGCCGTATGCTGCACATATACCCAGAAACAGGTGATTCTGACAAAAGACCATGACGCGGACGCGGAATGTACCATATTCCATAATGATATTCGCTCCTACGGCAAGGATTTCGAGCGATATTTTCAAAGAACCGAAGCTTTGCCGGGCGTGCGTTTTATCAGAAGCTACACCTCGATTGTGAGAGAGGAGCCGAAAAGCAAAAATGTAACGGTAAGATATGCGACGCCGGATCAGGGTGTGAAAGAAGAAGAATTTGATATGGTGGTATTATCTGTCGGGCTGAATCCGCCGACAGGTGTGAAGAACATTGCAGAAAAATTCGGCATCGAACTCAATCACCACAATTTCTGCAAGCTCGATTCTGACAATCCGATGAAGACCAGCCGTCCGGGGATATTTGTAAGCGGAGGCTTGCAGGGCCCCGTAGATATTCCTGAGTCGGTTTTCAGCGCCAGCGGCGCGGGTTCCCAAGTCGGTCAACTGCTTGACTACCGCAGGGGAAATCTTTCCAGAGAAAGGATATATCCGGCGGAAAGAGATGTCTCGCAGGAGGAACCGAAAATCGGTGTTTTTGTGTGCCATTGCGGCGCCAATATCGGCAGAATCGTCAATGTTCCTTCCGCGGTGGAATACGCGCTGACGCTGCCCAATGTGGTCTATGCTCAGGAACAGTTGTTTTCATGCGCCAACAATTCCGCCAGAGAAATAACAGACAAGGTAAAGGAAAAAGGGCTGAATCGGGTGGTGGTTGCCGCGTGTTCTCCCAGAACCCTTGAACCCTTGTTCCGGGATACGCTCAGGGAAGCAGGAATTAATCAGTATTACTATGAAATGGCAAATATCCGGGAGCATAATTCATGGGTTCACGCCAAAGAAAAGGAAGAAGCCACACAGAAGGCTTATGATATTATCCGGATGTCGGTGGCGCGAGCCTGCCGATTGAAGCCTTTGCAGGAATTTGACCTGCCGGTGAACAAAGCCGCGCTGGTGGTCGGCGGCGGTATTGCCGGCATGAACTGCGCGCTTTCCATCGCCAATCAGGGGCATGAGGTTCATCTGGCGGAAAAGGAAGCCGTGCTTGGAGGAATTGCACGGAAAATTCATTCCACGCTGGAAGGTCTCGATGTTCAGGCTTATCTGCTTGATCTTATAGAAAAGGTTTACCGGCATCGCCTGATTCATGTTTACCATGAGGCTGCTATCACGGATGCCGCAGGTTATATCGGGAATTTTGTCACTACGGTGAAGTCTGACAGAGGGGTCACACAGATAAAACACGGTGCCGCGGTCATTGCGACAGGCGCTGAGGTTTACAGGCCTGTCGAATATCTCTACGGGGAAGATGACAGGGTAATGACTCACCTTGAGCTGGAGGAGCAGATAACCAAAGGAGAAGAAAAGGTCATTCATGCCGAGAGCGTGGTGATGATTCAATGTGTGGGCTGCCGGAATGAGGACAGAAACTATTGCAGCCGGATATGTTGCAGCGAGTCTGTAAAGAACGCATTGAAACTCAAAGAAATAAACCCGGATACGGATGTCTTCGTTCTCTTTCGGGATATGAGAACTTACGGATTCAAAGAGGATGATTACCGGGAAGCGGCAAACAGAGGCGTCCGGTTCATCCGCTATGAACCGCAGGACAAACCGCAGGTGGAACCCGGTGAGTCCGAGGACGGACGCCCTGTTCTGAAAGTGACCGTGACAGATTACATTCTGGGTAAAAAGCTTGAATTGGATGCGGATATTATTGCGCTGGCTGCGGCGGTTATTCCTTCGGCAGGAACCAAAGAAATCGCCGGATTATTCAAGGTGACATTAAGTCCGGACGGTTTTTTCAAGGAAGCCCATGTCAAATTGAGACCTGTCGAGTTCGGCACAGACGGCGTTTATCTCTGCGGACTGGCTCACTATCCCAAGTTCATACAGGAAACCATCAATCAGGCTTACGGGGCCGCGGGCAGGGTTCTGACGCTTCTCTCACGCGATATGGTTACTGCCTCGGGTTCTGTGTGTGAGGTGGATGAGAAGAAGTGTATGGGCTGCGGAGCATGTGTTTCAGTTTGTACTTACAGTGCCTTGGAACTTCGTGAGACCAAACAGGGAAAGAAAGTGACGATTAATCCTGTCCTCTGCAAAGGAGACGGTCTTTGTAATACAAAGTGTCCCACAGGAGCGATTCAGTTGAAGCACTTTACCGATGAGGAAGTCTTGAGCGAAATTGATGTGCTGATTCCGGAAGAAGAGGTCACGCAGGCAGTTGATGCAGCTTAAAACTTGCGGCAGAGCGAAATTTTTATTTTGGGATGCCGGAGCGGCAAACTGAAAGTTCGATACAGTGAAGCGGGTTTCAAACCCGCTTTACAGGCAGGCGAAACCAATCTTATAAAATTCGGCATGTTCACACCGAAAATAAGGGGGTAAACAACGAAATGAGTTCAGGAGTTAAAAAATTCAAACCGAGAATATTAGGTTTTGTATGCCATTGGTGAGCCTACGGAGCGGCTGACCTGGCTGGAGTTTCCAGACTGCAATACACAACTGAAATGAGGCTTATTCGCGTCATGTGTTCCGGCAGAGTTGACATGGGATTTATCCTCAGAGCTTTCTCAAACGGAATAGACGGGGTATTTATCGGCGGCTGCCATTTAGATGAATGCAATTATATCACCCATGGAAACTATCAGACACTGAACATGGTGCTTTTGTTCAGAAAAATAATGGAACACATCGGGCTGAACCCTGAAAGATTGAAAATCGCATTCATGTCCGGCAGCGAAGCAAATGTTTTTGTCGAAGCTGTCAATGATTTTATCAGTAAGGTGAAGGAGTTAGGCCCGCTTGGCAAAAGCGAGGGAATAGACAGAGAAGAGTTAAAGTCCAAACTCGCAGAAGTTACAAGGTTAGTTCCATATATTAAGATAGCGAAAAGGGAAAAGCTGGATAAACGTCTTAAAAGTGAAGAAGAATATGATAAATTCTACACGGGCGGAGAGATAGACAGCTTATTCAGCGAAGTGGTTTCTTACTATATTGACCCGACGAAGTGCCAGGCATGTATGACCTGCGCCAAAAGATGCCCGGCTGAGGCGATTATCAGTGTCAAAAAACAGATACATGTGATAGATCAGGAAAAATGTATCAGATGCGGCACCTGTTTTGAAGCCTGTCCGCCCAAATTCGGCGCGGTGACGAAATTTGTCGGCGAGCCTGTTCCGCCTCCGATTCCTGAAGAACAGAGAACTGTCATCAGAAAGAGCAAAGAAGCCCAAGCAGGATGAACAGGCAATGATGGATGCCATTTAACAGTTTAATATAATTTAATATAAAGTTCAATGCGGTCGGACCGGCAGAGACGCACGGCTGTGCGTCTCTACAGGGAAAGACCCAATAATTCAGGAGGATCATTTGAAAATTCTCACAACAGTGAAAAAAGTGGTTGATGTGGAACTGAACATGCACGTCAAAGACGGCGCGATTGTTCAGGACGGGCTCCAATATGTGATAAACGCCTGGGATGAAAACGCTGTTGAAACTTCTGTCCGGCTCAAAGAAGACAAAGGCGCGGAAACCACTCTGGTGAGCGTCGGGGGCGGCGACAACACCGATATGATCCGCAAATGCTATGCTATGGGAATTGACAACGGCATTCATATTGAAGACCCGGCATTGGCAAAAGCGGATTCTTCGGTCTTTGCCAAAGTCCTGCAAAAAGTCTATGAAAAGGAAAAATATGATCTGGTCATCACCGGCAAACAGGCGCAGGATACGGACAGCGGACAGACCGGCGTCATTCTGGCGGAATATCTCGGGCTGCCCTGTGTGAGCAATGTGATTGCCATTGAAGTGAAAGACGACAAACATATCAAAGTTTCCCGTGCGGGCGACGCGGGCAAAGAAATTGTCGAACTGGAACTTCCTGCGGTTATCACGGTGGATGTCAGCATCAATGAACCCCGCCTGCCCCAGATGCGCGGCATTATGATGGCAAAGAAAAAGAAAATAGAGGTCATGGACCTTGCCGGGCTTGGGACTTCGGCTGATGAAGTCGGCGCGGGCGCGCCCAAATCGGAAGTTGTCGAATTTATGGCGTCAAAAACACGCAAAGCCGGACAGAAATTTGAAGGCGCCGCTGCCGCGATTACCGCTCAGGTCGTTAATCTTCTGGCTAATGAGGCAAAGGTATTTTAAGGCATTAAGCATATCATTTACGATCATTATCAGACATTAACCGGATTTTCATACCCGGATTCATACAGGGAAAACAATATGACGGCTAAAGTACTTGTAGTTGCAGACATCAAACAGGGTCTTCTCAAAGGCAGCACAGCCGAACTTTTATCAAAAGCAAAAGCCATCGGCGCGGAAAGCGCGGTCGTGGCGATTGGCAGCAATATTCAGTCTCTGGTCCCCGATTTGGCAAAAGCGGGGTCCGGCACGCAATACGTTGCGGATGATCCGAGTCTCGCATTATTTTCCGCAGGGCCTTATGCTTCCTGCGTGGTTGACGCTGCCAAACAGTTCGGCGCGAATATGATCTGGTTCGGTTTTTCCGAAGGCAGCAAAGCGGTCGCGCCGAGAGTCGCGGCTCGGCTCGGAGCAGCCTGCGCGACTGAAATTACCGACGTGATGCTTCAGGGAGACAAAATCGAAATCCTGAGACCCGCGATCACAAACAAAGTGATGCAGCGAGTCAAAGTCAACAGCGACAAATTGGTGGCTGTTGTCAGAGCCGGCGCATTTGAGGCAAAACAGGACATTGCCGGTGCTGAAAAAGTAGTCAAACTCTCTGCGCCCGCGGCTGATCTGAAGGCAGTAATTAAAGAAATCGTAATGGATGCCAGCGGCGAAATTGATCTTGCCGATGCGGATGTGGTTGTATCCGTAGGGCGGGGCGTTAAAGACAAAACCGGCATCGCTCTTGTGAAAGAACTGGCTGACGATCTGAAAGCGGGTTTCGGCTCTTCCCGTGCCATGGTTGACGCAGGTCTTATGGCGCATAACAAGCAGGTCGGGCAGACCGGCAAAATTGTTGCGCCTTCTCTTTATATTGCGGTGGGCATCTCCGGCGCGATTCAGCATCTTGCGGGAATGACCGGCTCCAAAGTGATTGTGGCGGTCAACAAAGACCCGGAAGCCCCCATTTTCAACGTGGCGGATTACGGCATTGTCGGCGATCTGTTTGAAGTCGTGCCGATTCTCCG
>JFJP01040324.1_pt1 | contig 11451 bp, 2 predicted proteins | sample 431651 | NCBI WGS metagenome assembly JFJP01 (sample SAMN02602958, study PRJNA72255) | Microbial mat metagenome, whole genome shotgun sequencing project. | biome: fresh water; feature: sink hole; material: water; isolation source: purple microbial (photo- and chemosynthetic) mats found in... | reverse complement strand
CCCCAAGGCGATTTGCTGGTAGCGTAACCAATGCAAGTGGGACGACCGGCGCGACTGACATCGGCATACACAAAATAGTAAATGCCATTCCGTTTAACCATGTATCCACCCTCGTGAAAAAAATGTTCTTTTTCGGTTACAATGTTCTGTTTTATTGTGCTCGAATCAATTTCTATCATATTGGGTTTCAGCTTCGCAATTTTAGCATTTATTTGTCCCCAAATATAATACGCCTGGCCATCATCATCGATAAATACAGCAGGGTCAATTTCATTAATGCCCTTCAATTTAATGCTTTTGCCGTTAATAAAAGGACCTGTGGGCGATGTGCTGGTAGCTACACCTTCGGTATTTACATTGCTGGCAAGGCAATAATATAAATAATATGTTCCATTTTTGTATTGGCAGTCGGGCGCATACAAAATATCATCACTGTAGGGTACTTGGTCGTTTGCACCTTTGCTGGCAAAGATGTTTTCGGTTACAATCCATGACTTTAAATCGGACGAGGATAGCACATGATGCGTCCAGGAGCAATAATAGTTGGGACTTTCGTCGCGCGAACCGTAAACATACATTTTTCCATCTTTCCACTGGTGGGCTGAAGGGTCGGCAATGTATATTCCAGCAGGTACAATGGGATTTTGAGCTTGTATTATTATTGGGATACAATAAAGCATTAAAATCAAAAACTGCTTTGTAAATTTCATTATATTTCTAAATAATATTGGTGATTGTTTTTGCAAAGTAACTGAAAAAAATCAATAAATTGACCTTAATTAGGATCTGCTGATAAACTAAAACAGTACAATTTGATAAAAAACTCAGGGGTTTTGAATTTATTAGTCAACACATTATATATGAATTTTCTTTTCAGTAAATTAAATTCTTTACTGATTTAATATTTTATCAAAACCTAAATCTATTTTTTATGCTTCATAATTATCACACTGCCAATTAATTGCCTCCAGCTTTAGCTGGAGGAAGAATGGATAGAATTTCTTCGGCCCGATAGCTATCGTGGATTAGCCAAAATAGTAACAAGAAAGTTTTGGCTAAAGCACAATTGTTTTACATTGTTTAGAATGGGCTGAAGCCCAATCCTATTGAACCAAGTTTTGTAATGCATGGATTATGAAATAAATTCTCAAATAGCCGTGCATTTTATTTCTCAATATACTATATAAAAATCTGATATTCAGCTAAATGCGATTTTTTCAGCAGACTTTAATTATACTCAGTACTGACAAGAACAACAATTGTTTAAAAAAGAAAGCCGACTCTTAAAGGAGTCGACTTTCTGATTTGAATTAAAACAACTAATTATTGACGAATCAATCTCATTGTTTGACTTTGTTCTTTCATTTTAACCGTTACAAAATATATTCCTTTTGAAAGGTGACTTACTGAAAGTTTGAAATTATTAGTTGCGTTAGATACTGATTGTTGTTGCAAAACTCTACCCGACAAATCTGATATAATCACTTCGTCAGCTGATTCGTTATCCATGCTGATGACTACATAATCGTTAGCCGGATTTGGATACATGGTAAGTATTGATTTCTTTACTTCTTTAACAGCAGTAAACTCTTTGACAGTAACAGTAAACGAAACAGCAGTTTCATCTATACCACCGTCAGCAACACCACCATTATCTTTTACTTTTACTGTAACAGTAGTTGTTCCAAATCCTACAGGAGTAATTTTCAAGTCAGCAGTAGATGCATTGGCATTAATTACCGCCACATTGGCAATAGATGTATTGCTTGATGTAGCAGTTACCACTGTTGTTTGAGCAGCTACATCTGCACCATAACCTATACCTGTTAATGTTACAACTTTTTCTCCTTCAGACAATAACATTTCCTGATTGGCTGGCTGATCAATTGATGGAGCAGCATTAGAAAGAGAATGGTATAAAGTAGTAATACTACGTGCTGGCAATAAAACTACACCGTCGGTAACGTTATCTTCCTTAACAAAAGCTTTGGCGTTTTGAGTTGTGAATTTTTCGTACATCAATGGCACATTAGCTCCAGTAAGTGTAACCTTAATTGGTTTTTTACTTGTATTAAGAAGTACAACCGAAGTAGAATTATCGGCATTTTTAAATGCAAGTGATAATACAGCGCTATTCGAAGAAGTGGCGCTCACCATTACCGAACCAGGGTTGATAAATTTAGAGTAGTGTTTAAATACTCCACCTAATAAATCGTCCTTTGTTTTTTCGGTAGGTCTTGCTAAATCAGTCCAGCCACTGATATTACCATTTTTAAACGAGGTGTACATGGCTCCTGCAAAATCCAAAGGACCTGGCGCATAAATCAAACCACCTAGTAAGTAATCTACCACCATTTCGCCTTCCCACACATTAGAATAGCCAGATGTTTCGGTCATCCACAAACCTTCAGCAGAAGTTGTGTTTTTGAGTGCCAATGCACTATTCCATGCTGTAGCCCCAGCTCCACCGGCTCTAATACCATCTGGATCATAAAGGTGGCAAGCCACAATTCCAAGATAACTTTTAGCAACTGCATCAGCCTGTGTTGGACCAACATTGGCTTGCAACCAACCATTAGCATTTACATCTTCCGAAAGCATAATGCGAGTGGTTAAACCTTCGGCTTGCATGCGTGGTCCTACCACTTTGATTAATTCTCTAAATTCAGCGCCATTGTATTGGCACGAAACATAGGGCTCGTTGAAAGTAGGTTCATTTTGTAAACTAATGGCGTATAATTCCACACCTGCATCTTGCTTAATACTTTTGCAAATTGCCACAATATATTCGGCAAATTCCTCATACATTTCTGGTTTCAATCTATTGTTTCCTGCAAATTGGGTATCCGAATCAGGGAAATCGGCCTTATTTTGCTTCATCCAATAAGGTGGTGTCCAAAGCGAATAAAAGAATTTATGACAGTTACTATTTTCGTTGATAGTACGAATGGCAGCCGAAGGCAAAGCGTCGTGATTAAAATTACCAAAATCTGTTACACTAGCATCCGAGTTATCATTTACCGGCTCAAATTCGCTTGAATTAGTGCATCGCATTAATGTCAAATTAAAATCTTTCACTGCTTGCAACTGTTCATTGGTATTTGCATTGCTCAACATACATCCCAATCCGGCTACAGTTTGGTAGGCAGTAGTTAAACCAACATTTACAGTAGCAGCCGTAACCAAAGTTTTATCCACTACATACACTTTAAATACAGTAGTATCAGGAATAGAAGTAGCAACTGCCAAATTATTTGCAATGACAGTTACAATAGCCGAGTCGGCCACTCCAGTAGCTACACTATAGTTGAGCGTGGCTGTTCCATCAGCTACTGTTCCCACTGTGATACCAGTAATCAAAGCTGGTTTATCAGTAGTAGCGGTAATAGAAGCTGTTTTACTACCCGCACCATTCGAGATACCAGACATTAAAATTGTTTTTGGAGCATCCCCTACATACAAATTTTGATTTGGTATGTTGTTGATTGTTGCTCTTGGTGCTGGTATTGGCAGGTCAGCCATGTCGCCCAATTTTAGGTCTTTAAATATAACATCAACCGTTTCTTCTTTAAAATAAGTAAGATTGATATCTAACATGATACGCGAAATACGGGTACTGTCGGTGCTTTTGGTAACTCCTGCCACTACGGTTGAGAATTTCCCAGTGAAATCTAGGTAATAATCATGCCATTGGTCATCATTCGGCACATTCAATCCGATTGCTGAAACGGCATAACCGCTAGGACTATTTGCATCAGCACTTGGGGCAATATTGTCAATCAAACGGAAAGTGATAACGGTTTCGGCCAAAGGTTTACCTTCCGATAGTGTTGTAGATGCACTTTTCAGTTTAAAACTTACTCTTTTGTTTGCCGATATATCCAATTCTTTTCCTCCGGTCAATGCTTTCAAATCAAAATAAGAAGATGGGAAATTATAAGCCAATACTTTACCCGTAATATGTGTGCTGTTATCAGTACCAAATGTTATCACACCATTTGTAAGCTCTGTACGAACCCCTGAACCAGCTACGTTTGAAATATATGGAACATAATTCGTAGCAATTCCATTTACCGGAGGTACAATTGAAGACAGTTGGAACGTACGACTGAAAGATTGATTGCCATTATTTCCGACATTTCCACCATTATCGGTAGCTGTTACAGTAATAGTAGCAGTTCCTGCAGCTCCTGTTTTTGTAAAACTCAACGTTGCAACGCCATTTACGACCGCGCCAACCGAAAGATTGGTAACAATGTCATTATTGCTAGCCGTAGCCTCAAAAGTCAAAGTTTGATTTGATTTGTCGCCATCGGAAATTCCAGTAAGTTGTATATTATCAGTTTTAACTTCCGCCATAATACTTTTAGGTGGTATAACGTCAATCGTTGGTTTGTTATTCACCTCTTCGTAAACAGTCACAGTAAATGTCGAAGTCCCTGTATCAGATCCTCCTGCAGCAACACCGCCATTGTCTTTCGCTGTAACCGTAATAGTTGAAACGCTTCCAGTAGGGGCTGAGGTAGATGCTGTAAAAGATAAATTACCGATATATTCAGTTGGATTACGCGTTACACTCGCCGATGGAACTGCAGCTGTATTAGAACTTGCAGCTGTAATAGCAATTGTTTGTGTCGATTCTTGATTATTGTCGCTTATGTTGTTAAGCGCTATATTTATTGTTTCACCTTTTTTTGCTAACACATTTGGTATTGCCTGCATGCTAGGAGCAGCATTTGGTACAACTTTCACTTTAAAAGTCATTACTTTGGGCGTAGTGTTAGCAGCAGTTACAGTTACCGAAATAGTTGATTCGCCAGCAGCAGTCAAAGTTGGATTTAATACCAACGATCCCGTTCCCGCAGGCGATGTGTAATTCACTGTTGGATTTGGAATTACAGCTGTATTAGAACTTGTTGCTGTAATTGTTATAGGATTTGTACCCGTGCTACCATCGGTTACGTTTCGAAACTTTACCGTACGTGGATTCGTTCCCGATTCCTGAGCCGTAAATACTTGCTCTTGAATGGTTCCAATTGCTGGTGTGCGAACGGCAAGGTCACCAATCCTTATATCATCAATAATGATTTGCTTGTTTGGGGCTTCACCAAAGTAACGCGCCAATGGATTCAGTACAAAGTGAAGATTATTTGCTGTTTGTAATTTAGCCAAAGGTACTCCTGTATAATCGAAAGAATACTCTTGGAATTCATTGGACGCAATAATTTCTTGAGCTCCTGCGTGCAAGGTATTGTTAAACTTCAGTGGATAATTATCAATTGTTCCATTTATGTTACCAACTGCGACCCAAATATTAAAATCGAAATTCGATTTGATTTTCATGCTTACATAAGGAACAGTAGAAATATCTATTTGTGTGGGTGAGAATTTCAAATCAAAACCATCCCACACTCCTGCTTTGTTAGGAGCGATTTTCAAAACACCATCTGCTTCGGCTAATCCATAACTACCTGCTGTCCAGTTGGTGAGTACATTGTCGTTGAAGTTTTCGATAAATCCAAGACTTCCAACCACATAAGCTGAAGTTGTTGCTGCAACAGGAGCACTTGCGGTTGAAGTAAGTCCAACTAGGTCTTTAGCAACAACAGTGAATGAATAGGCTGTAGAAGGAGTTAAGCCTGAAACGTTTAAAGTATTACTTGTCGATGTTCCGCAAGAGATTGTACCACCTCTAAACACTTCGTAAGAAGCAATTCCGGTATTATCAGTAGCTGCGGGCCACGTCAAAGTTAGTCCCATAGAAGCAAGATTAGAAACTACAGGTGTACCAGGAGCACCTGGAGCAGAAGTGTCAGACACAAATACTTTTAATTCTTTGGCACTAAATGCAGCAGTAGTAGTTGCAATTTGACCAGCTACCCTTATACCTTTTACACCTGCAGCAATTGCCGGTCCGCTAAATGAATAAGTTTGATTTGCAGCGCCAACACCTGCAGAAGGATAAGCTGGAGTGCATGTCCAACCTGCTACGGTTACCCAATCATTGGCTATGGCACCTCCACTTGCTGAGGTCTGAACTACCGGAGCTGTTGCTCCACTAAAAACACCCGCACCGTTAAATAAGGTAACACTTTTAATGTTTGCTTGCGCAGTAGTCCATATAATCCCAATTCCTTGAAATCGATTTACACCTGATACATTTGTAAATGTTATATCGGTTGATACGTTTCCGTCATTCATACCGGCACTTGCTGTTGGAGTGTTATTTGTTCCTGTATTGGCTAAATTTTGCCAAATATAGCCTGTACCAGTAATTCCTATATTTACCAAGTCAGTAGTATAATCGGAAACAACGACATTGTCAATTGGTCCCCATGCGTTGGTAGTTAAATCGGCAAAATTAATTTCAACCTTTGTCAAATCTGTCCAGTTCAAAGTCAGTTTTGTATAGGTTTTACTAGCAATGGTATAAGTCGTAGTAACAGTTGAACCATCTGAATGAAATCCAGTAACAGTGGCATCCGTAACACCGCCCCAAGGTTGTGCTGCATAATCAAAAGAGTTTAAATTAAACCCTGTGTTGTTGGCTTTTCGAATTCTTATTGACCGCTGAAAATTAGAATTGGTAATTCCTTTACTTGAATAGTCGCCAGGTCCAAGAATTTGAATATTCTCAGAGAGGTCACCATCTTCAAAAACGTAGCCCGATTCTGTATAACTAGGACTACCAACAGTTCCTAAAGCAGCAGATTCAAAAGTAATTGTTGTAGTTGCCTGAATAGCTAAATTGCTTTTCATTCGAGCTTGACTTGTGCCAATGCTCATACCAAAACATAATGCCAATAGCAAAAGTCTGGTAAAATGATTTTTTGTTCGATTTTTTTTCATTTGATTTTTTAAGATTAATATAATATATTTTACATCGATAAAACACTGAATTTTGTGTGGACAAATTTAATTTATTTATAAGTGGAAAACATGTGTTTATTTATCTATACATGATACTTTTTCTACTCATTATTTTGTTAAACAAATCAGTTGCTGTAAAAAAACACATACGTATTCGGTTTATTTCTTAAATGTAGTAAACTAATTTAAGACACCAACCTCAGAACATATTAACAACTAATTCTGAAAGAGTTCACTTCGCATAACCTCCAGGCAGCCCGCAATAGCTATCGGGGCTCTCGCGCAGTGGTTCGGGGATGATAGATAATTCATGAACCGACTCCATAGGAGTATACTAATATAAATAAGCGATATTTTTTTTGCTATTGGTCATCCCTTATCGGGATTGTTTATTTTCATATTGATTAACCCCAGTTTCGCTGAGGTTTATTCTACCACATCAAATTCACCCAATTATTTTACAATTATTTTCGCTTTATAATTGAAATTCTTTTGTATTACATTCAAAATATACATTCCTTTGGGATAAGAAATTGAATAGGTATTTGTACCTGGCTGCAACGCTATTTCATCGATGATGCCGCCATTCAAATCTACAACAACTGCCTTGGAAGATTTAAAATCTTGTGGCAATGTAATAGTTAAAGGGTCATTCATCGAAACAGGATTAGGAGCAACATCAATATCAAAGGATTTAATGGATTTAATACCTGTGGATAATTGTTGTACAATGTTTACTTTTTGAGTTTCGTTACAACCTAAAATCCATATTTCCACTATTCTTTTTTTAGTTGAAACTGGTGCTGTAACAGTGACTGTATTGCCATCAACTGAATAACTATAAAAAGCATCTATTTTTTTATTGGTAGGAAGTGTTACATCCAACAATTTAACGATAGAAAATCCTTCAGCTGCATTAACAGTGAAAGTTTTCGTTCCTCCCTCCAATCCAAAGTCAAGCTGATTGGTTGATGCCGTAGTCACACACAGCTTGGCACCTCTCTCAATTGCGCCTGCATCGCGCTTTCCGATGGGCAAAGCACCCGTAAAATCGCGCAAGAATGGTCCATCAAACTGCCATTTATAAAGCTCATCGAAAGTGGTTTTGGCATCAGCTAAACTCCCTTTGGAGATGCGAAGGAAATCTATGGTGCCAGCAAAGAAATTACCGTCTTTGTTTTTTCCTACCGCAAATTCGCTATTATTAGTTATACTAGCTGTAGGTAGCGACCCTATACTTTCACCATTTGCCAATACTCCATCAATGTAAATTTTTGAAGTCAAGGCAGTTTTATCAACTTCCAACAACACATGATGCCAGCCGCCATCGTTAACAGTTTTTGAGCCAGCTAAACTAAAAATAGCTGAATTATTATTCAGAATATCAAATTTTACTTTTCCTTCTGAGTTTACACCCATTTGATATCCATAACCTGTGGCAAGAAATTTTGATAATAATGTTCCACCCGTATGGCCAGGAGTTGTTTTAAAGTAGGTTTCAATAACAAAACTAGTGCTAATAAGATTTAAATTAACGCTTGAATTGTAACTGTTCGAAACCCTACAATAGGTGCTCGTACCATTAAAATTCAATGCCCCATCAGCATAATCTTCTAAGTTTCCCGCCACAAAACTAGACGTCGTCAAATTAAATGCTTTCAAATTGTTCTTGTAAACATTTTTATACGTTTTACGCGCAGAAAATTCTGGGGTAAAGAAAAAGTTCTCGGCTTTTATCACAGAAGAGTCTGCATTGTGTTTCTGAAAACCCCACTCCCCTACTACATTACTCAGCGCAAAAGGCACAAAGAACTTAACGCCCTTGTCGATTGCTTCGCTTGTGGCTGTTGGACGGTAATCATTTTTTGCTGGGTTTTCGAATACACGAGCTGAAGTCTCAAATCCGGTTTGCGACACTTGCGCTTTGAAGGAATTTAGTCCAGCTATAAAGCCATCCAAATAATACCAAGAAGCAGTACCTGTAGGTCCAAATTTGCCTCTAAATGCTCTTCCACTACTAAAGTTATTTGCATAAGATTCAAAAGGAACCCCTGCTGCAACGGCCTCGTGAGTAAATACAATCTGGCAGCTATCGGCCACATTGCCAAGAAAATAATTGCGCCCATCCATTGCCAAATCGCCACTACCTGAACCAGTAAGACCAGATGTATTGTAAGAAACATTGTGTACATACATATTATAATATCCAAGTACGGTATTGTAAGCAGAGCCATTACGAGACCAACCCGTTCCTTTTACAATATTATTGAATACATACTGCTTAAAAGCACCGTCAAAATAAAAAGGAAAACCTAAGCTCCACGTAGTACCATCTGTATTGTATTTAAGACCTTGGGCATCTTCCGAAATGTTATTATAGGTATAAACAGGGCCTCCTTGCCAGGCCTCAATGGCACCATAATCGTTTACACCTTGCAATGCATGAGTAACCCTATTGTGATGTACTAAACCCCTGATAAATGGTATGTTAGCACTGCTAGTTTCATTTTTACCCCAAGTAAAATTAAGGGCACTACCCCAGGCATGATCAATCATATTACCTGAGATATCACCTACTGCAGGATTACCCGCAATAGACATAATGGCACTGTACCATCTTCCTTGATGCCGCGTTCCGGTTTCATACACTTTATTACGTTGAATAGTCACATCGGCAACACCAAAAAGAAAGGCTGCAAAATCGTCCATGAAATTCATTTCGTTGTCAGTAAATACGATATTATTTCCAACACCAGGTCCTGTGGTTTGAACTCCCCCATTGAGGTACAGAAATTTACAGTTTTTAATAACCATATTATTACAGCTAGCCAATCTGATTGCTGCAATCCCTTCGTCGCCAAAACGAACAACATCATTGGTAGTAAACCCAAAAGTAATACCGCTTATTTCAACATTATTTTTAGAAGATAATGTCAACAAAGTAGATTCTTTTCCAATTTCTATCGTGGTGGTATTAGGGTCTTTGTCACCCTCTAAGCGGATAAAAACACGTGAGCCATCATAGTAGTACTCACCAGGCACATCCAACATATATGGGGTATTTTCGGTATAGTAACGACCATTTTTACCTGCAAAATTGGGGTCGGGAAATGAAATAGTACTCGTTGATGGGTTGTAGGAGTTGATATTCTGTTTCCAAAGTGTACACATCGTGATGGCATTATCACCTTCAGTAGCCCAAACATCGCCGCCACTAAAATAATTGGCTGGAAATCCCCCTAAATTTTCTGTATCATTAAATGAGGTCGAAGATATTTTGGAAGTCACTGTCCACCATTTCTGCATCGGTTCGTTGGGTGTATCTTCGTAGTTGGGGGTTCTCGCTAGCCTCACACGTTTAATACCCGTGGGGGTTACTTCACATACCATTTTAGGACGATTAAGACCAGATACCGTTTTGTACCAAACGGAGGTTGGATTAGGGATATTGGGTGAAATGCTGGCATTTGATTTTGTCCAGCCACTGGTTTGCTGTACCGAACCATAAATGGAGGCCTCTCCAGTTCCCCAGGCAGGGTCTGAAGTCAAACGGATGGGATTACCCTCTGTACCCGACTCGTCACTTGTAAGTATCCCCCTGTAAATAACACCACGTTTAAAAATATAGGTCTGAATACCAGACCCTGCAGCTGCTAGACCAGTAGCGGCTGCATCCCAAGGATGATGCTTCCAGGCGGTGGTTGTGGTCTGACCATTGTTATTGTCATTTCCACCAACAAAATCAATATAGCGCACGGAACTTCCTACTACCAGCTGAAATGGAAGTGGTGCCCATTGCAAATCACCGTTTGCCAAAACAATAGCATTGGGGTTTTCCCAAGAATAAGAAGTAGCTGTTGAAACTTTGTTGGGAATTAATTCGTTATTTGCTAAAATTGATTGAATTGATAACATTAAAGCAATACAAACTAAAAATGTGAAAATGTGATTTTTCATTATAGTTAAATATAAAGTGAATTTAATTTACAAAAATAGAGATTCGAAAATAAGCAATACAATAGTTTTTTATCAAAGCATGGTACTTTTTTTACTTTGCTATCGTATTGAATATAAGAATTATCAATTTATGCAAATAACATTTTATATCTGAAAGGTGTAATTGGGTAAAAACATGAAAACCTGTATGTTTTTGGTATATTTTCAGTATATTAAAAAAGTTGTTGCGCAGTGTGCAGCGGTATAAAAGCCAAAACAGCGTTGTTTTAAACTAAAAAACTAAAACAAGGCCCTTACTCAAAGGATGGTTCAGTTCATTTAGAGTTATACATTGACCATTACAGCCCTAGCAGATAGCTATAAAAAGCCAAGAACTATCTGTATTCTAATGAAATACAAAAAAAAGAACAATTAAACTACGGTGAGTTTTCGGCGCAATCCCGTGTAAACTGCCGCAAACATTAACATTATCCAAATCCCATTACCAACTGGCAAACTACCAACTCCAGGGTCGCCGGCGCCACCTTCGTCACCTACTTTTTTTGCACCTTTATCACTCGAAACACTGCCAGAAGGGGTCTTACCAGCCAATGCCTTGACAGCGCGTTTAGAACCAGGCTGCAA
>JFJP01028145.1_pt1 | contig 11451 bp, 16 predicted proteins | sample 431651 | NCBI WGS metagenome assembly JFJP01 (sample SAMN02602958, study PRJNA72255) | Microbial mat metagenome, whole genome shotgun sequencing project. | biome: fresh water; feature: sink hole; material: water; isolation source: purple microbial (photo- and chemosynthetic) mats found in... | reverse complement strand
AAAAAAAAAATTAAAAAAAATTTCAAAGGAAAAAAAAAAATGGATTTTTAATTAAAAAAGTTATTTATTTTTAAATCCCAAATTCAGTTTTTTTTTCTTTTTTTTTCTCAATTTTTTTAGAGGAAAATTATCGCAAAAAAAAAAATCATTTAAAAATCTACCATTTTTTCGAGCAAAAATTATTTAATATAAATAACTCAATAAATTTCAAAAATGCTTATATTTTCGAGTTAATAATAATTTTTCGCACTATTAATCTTGTTTTAAATTTTCATGAGAAAAATTTTTCCGACAATGCCTGGAATTTCTCTCGAACTTCTTCAAAGTCTTGTGAGTTCAATCATTCCAGAAGACCTCTCATATTGTTGCCTGAAACAGAAAGAGTTCCAATTAAGATTAATCATTGATCTTCACCCTGAAAAAGCAGAAAAAATATTGCAATTGGTCAATGATAAATATAAGGAAATCAGACAAAATGGTACTTTTTTTTATTTTTTTTGAATTCATTAAATATTTAAAAATGAAAAGAAATCAAAAAATGCTTTGAAAGAGCTATAAGGCATTCTAAAACACAAAAAAAACAAAATGAACAATGTGAAATTTTAGAAAGATTAGAGATAGATGAAAAAAAATTATTGTTTTCGAAGAATAGCTCCTTCAGAAGATTTTTGATGAAATGTAACATCAAAGACAGGCATTTGAATGATTTCGATGAACTGGTTTTCTCATTTATTGGATTTCAACAGGTGGATAGAGAAATCGATACAAATGAATTGGAAATTATCAAAAGATTCATTCAAAGTCAAAACGAATGTGAAAATGGGCTTTTGATTCATGTAGAGGAACAAAAAAAACTTTTTATCTATTATATGAAAGAAAATGAAGATGAGATCATGGAAATCAAGGAGAGATTGGAATCAAATTATTTTTTCACTGTTGAGAATCAATTACTTGAACATCCTCTTGATCAAACTCAAGCAATCTCTTTATATAAAAGAGTTATTTTAATTGAAAGACTCAATCATTTCATGAAAAAAAAAAAAAATCATGTTAAAATTGTATCAATTGAACAGGATCCTTCTATTATTTGTCTTTCAGGATTCGATAAACACAAGTTTGACGATTTGAAGGAAGTTATCTCCAAACTATGCAATGAGAATGTCTATTATATGAAAGTCATCACTGATATGAAATTACAAGATGCATCTGATTTGCAATCAAGTTTTATGAAGAAGTTTGATGAAAATAATTGGAATATTTTTGTATCACATAAAGATCTCAGAGATGATGAATCAATCAAAAAAATGATTAAATCAGAATCATTCACATCCTTGGATTTCATAGGAAATAATGCTGATATCTATCATTTTTTCAAAACCTATAAGCCGAAAGATTTGTTCATAACAAACGGAATCTACCTCTTTTTTGAAAGAGAAGATCAAATACAAAAGGCTCTGGAAAAACTCGTTTTTCAATATAAAATACCTATAATGAATGAGAAAGAGTTTGACTCTCTCTTTATTGATTTAACTAAATTTGATTGTACAGACAGATTCGTGTGTTTGAAAACATTGCTTAAATATCATGGGAAGACAAATGCACTTTCATCTTATGAAGATGAAAATGTCAATTTATCTACTCCAAACAAAAAATTCGAGACCGACTATTCGACTTCTTGTTCAGACAAAAAAAATATGAGAAAACAGCCACTGGAGAATGATCTTAATTTGAAACCCATTGTAAAAAATTTATTCAAAGAAGAAGAAGAAAAAAATGAGAAAGGTAGTCTGGATTTTAATCAGGAAAAATTTAATGAAAATGATCTTATTGATGATATTCATTTAAAAGGTTTTTTAATTTTTTTATTTGAATTTTTTATATTTATTTTTTTTTGAAAAAGAAAAAAAAAGAAGGAATAGTGGAGAAAAACCACAAAAAAAAGAAACTTCTGATCAATCACATCATGAAAAAAGTGTTTCTCAAGGAGAGGAAAATCACAAAAAAATAGAAAATATCAAAAGAAAAGATGAGGAAAAATATATTTGTAAAATTTCATTTCTTTAATTTTTTTTAATTCATTTAATAAATTTTTGAAGATGAGGTAAAAAAAAATTCATCAAAAATTGATATTGGAAAATTAAATTTTGAGAAAAATGGGGGGATAAAGTGTAAACAAACAGCTGGAAATGGGCGAACGAAAGTATTTTCAATCATCGAACCAGGAAATTGATTCCCCTCAAAAAAAAAAAACTAGACTTTTCAATTAAAAAAAAAGAAAGAAAAATAGTTAAAAATAAAACCTCTAGTGATTGATCAAGAAACAATTTAAATTAATTTCTTTCTTTTTCTTCCAGTAAATAAACCCGTTGAAATTTTTACTTCATATTATGGTTCATTATTTAAAAAAACAATCTCCATATAATTAAAGAAGAAAATTTTTCAATCAAAGTAATTTATTTGTAATAATTGAGAATTCAAATCCAAAACTAAAAAAATGAGATTTATTTACCTATTTTCTTTAATCCTTTACACCACTTCCCACGTCATCATTCCAGAACTTTCCGATAATGATTTTGACAAGACTCTCGCGAATAATTCAAACACTACCTTCGTTGTAATGCTATATCTGGATAGCTGCTCACAATTAACAAATGGGTATCGTAATATTTTATCAACGTGGGAAGCTTTGTATGAAGAGATGAATGGGGATCTATATAAATTTATCAATATAAATTTGTCGATAACCACAACATTTTTACTTTTCTTCATAAATTTTATTTGTTTTTAGAAAGGAAAACCCAGAAATTTCAAAAAGATTGGGTATTTTTGAATCTCCAATAATTGGAGTCATTGAGAACAATCATATCTATTATTATAATGGGATTTTTAAAAATATTGATGTTTTAAGGGATTTTATCAAACATTATAAAGAAAAAGGAAGGAAATATGAGATCCCTTTGACCCCAAGTTTTTTTAAAAATGCTGTGAAATATTTGAAAAGCAAATTTGAAATGTTTGAAATACTGTATGATTTGAATAAATATCAATTCTTTGCCTATATAAGTTTCACAATTTTCAATTTGATTGGGATGTTTTGGGCTTGGAGATTGCTTAACGATCATATAGAGAATTTAAAGAAAAAAACTCAATAAAATTCTTAAAAATCAATAATGTTGTTTTTTAAAATAAATACACAACAAAATGATTTTCATTTGTTTCTCAGTTTTTTTTCCTTGCAAACATTGTTTTATTAGTTTTTATTTACTCCAAAAAATGCATTTATGAAAAATTAATAAAATCCAGGTGGAAATTATGCCAAATATAAATTATTTTTTTTTTTTTTTTTGACTTAATTTTCTTTTTATGTGTCTATATCAAATATTTTTTGTGTATTTTTTTTTATTCTTCTGAGGCTTCTTCTCCTCCTTCTCCTTGCACTAAGCTGGATTTAATGCTAGCGGTGAATTTTTCATAAGTTCGATCAACATTATCAGCACAAGTCTCTAAATAAAATCAATTATCAATAAATTCATGACAAAAGAAATAAAAAAAAACATGAAATCATTTTAAATAAAAATCATAATAACTTAAGCAATCAATCGGGAACGTAGTTTCGAGTTCAGACTTAAAAAGTCCACAATTCTTTGCACAGAACTTGCTTAAAACAGTGGTCAATCTCATCTTGTCGAGTAAAGACAACCAATCTCTTTGTTTCTCATTCATAAATGGTCGGGCTACTTCTTCTTCTGACATTGGGGTTTAGTTTATTGTTTTTATTTTCAAGAAAATTTTTGATCTTTTTTTTTAGTAAAAGTTTGTTTTTTTATAATTTAATTTTTTTAAATGGAACAAAAAATTAAAGAACTCTTTGAAAATTTATTCCTCTTTGTTCATATAAGCTAAGCAGGCATCTGCGCAGCAAAATTCATCTTTATAACAAAATCTCCTCTTTTAATGTTCTTTGAGCAAACATCGAAATCCAAATCTTCCTTAGTTTTCATCATAATTAACGGATGTAACGGGCATATCCTTTTCTTAAATTCTGGTTTCTTGCATTTCACACAGAGATTTTTCTGACATAGTTTGCATTTATATCTAATTAACCTTATTTTTGAGCAAATTCCACATTTAAATCTTTCTGAATCAATCATCCAATTTAAATTCTCATATTTCCCATGGCATATTTTATTATCTAATGAATGTTTAAATTCTTCTTCTTCTCTAGAATTATTTAAATTTTCCTTTTCAGTTTTTTTCACTTTTTTCTCCTCACTGAAGTGAAGAATTTAGATGTAAACCCTAGTTTTTCAATCAAATCTTCATAAACTTCTTCATTTTTTTGATTTTTAAAGAATTTTTCTAATTGAGGGTTTTGAGTAAGAAGATCTTGCAAAGTTGCTTCTACTTCCTTTTTCATATATAATTTCAAATCCTTGACCTTGTTTTTGACCATTTTCTCGAGAATTGACTGAAATGAATCAACATTTTTTTTTTTCTTCTGATTTTCTACGACAAAGGCTTCAATTTCTGCATCCATAATATTGGTTTTCTGTTCATTTAGCCTGCATTTCTCTCGCAAAAACTCGATTTCTACAAATATTTCACTACACATTGATGTTTTGGAAATTCAATCTTCTGAAACCACATTTTGCAATTTTTACACTCTATTTCTTCGAAAAAACACTTTGAAATATGCAATTCTCTATCTTTTAGGAAAATTTCCTCTTTACAAAAGCCTTTTGGCCGTTTGATTAGAGTGAAAAGACAATAGTTTTTTTTTTTCATGATTCATTAAATTCTCATATCGAAGAATTTCTGTGCAGCCTTTTTCATAATTTGAGCATTTTACCTTTAAATTACAAATGAGATCCTTACAAATTTATGTGCTTGCTTTGTTTGAAAAGGAGATGTTCTTGATTTCAATTCAAGAAACAAGGCAATCTTCACAAAAAAGATTTTGACAATTAAAGCATTCTCTGGGGTTTAATTCGATTTCCTGACAGATAACACATTGGATAGATGTTGAGTTTGAACTGGGGTCTTCAAGTCTGAGGGATCAAATTTTTTGATATTGTTCATTTATTTTCCGAAAGGTTCTATGAAGAAGGAGGTTTTTAAAGAGTGGTTAAGATAAAAAACTCTTTTATTAGTTATTGTATTTTTGCCAGAAGTCGCCAGAAAAAAATACATAGTTTGCTGTTTAATTTATAAAAAAATGCAAACATTAAATTACAAACAAATTAAATTTTGTGAATAAAAGAGATTAATTTTTTATTTATTTTTCTCTATAAAACATTAAAAAATGAACAAAAAAAATAACCAATTATCTGAAACTTGTGAGAGATGTTCTGATAAATTGCAGGAATTAACAAAACGCATGAAATTTCTCCTTCGAGAAAATCAAACACTAACTTGTATGCTTACCTTCAAAGATTCAGCTTTGAAAAATAGGGAGGAAATCATTAGTAAAATGGTGCATGAAAATCAATCACTATTAGAAGAAAATCATCTTTTAAAAGGAAAATCGAAGAATAAACAATCATCAAACTTAATTTTGAAGCGAAGAACCTTCAAAAACGAGGCAAATGAAAGCAAATCTTTTGTTAAAATTGTTGAAGCAAAAACAAATCCAATAATGACACCTTTGATAAAACAGAGAAGGTCATCAAGTACAGATCTCAAACTTAATAGATCGAATTCCTCTTATCAAAGAAATAAAGAGAGTCATAATATTCGTAAAATTACACAATTTTCAGGTATTTTTTGCCATTAAATATTTTTTCAATAAAAAGTTCATTTTGAAAGAATTTTTGGTAGTTTTTCTCCATACCCCTTCAAAAAATCATTTTTATGTAAAAAATTAAATTTTTACATAAAAATAGGAGTTGTAACTGTCAGTGAACACCAAGGCCTCCCGCAATTACAAACCCTAATGAATAATCGAGAAGGTCGACGAAGCATTTTGAATCCAGAGGATATGAAACAATTGAATCAAGCAGGTATCAAGAAACTAGAAGCCTGGATATTCTCAAATGAAGGTCTTTTAATGGGTCGTGATTTGAAAGAACAAATCGAATTACAAGAGAATTTGAAGAGTTTCTTCTGTGATTTTAAGCGATTAATCAAAAATTGTGTTAATCTCAAAAAGACAATTAAATCATTTTTTTCAATAACTTCTTCATTAGATCTTGAGCAAAACCTTGAGAAAATCATGCTAGAAACCTGTGAAACTCTTTCTTGTGAACGAGTAATTATTTAATTTAACCTACTGCTGATTTTTTCTGTTTTTTCATTAATAAAGTCAAGTTTGTTCTTTGTGGATGAGCTCAACTATGAATTAATTCCTTTAAAAGGAAAGAAAAAATCGATCAGTTTGCCAATTTCTAAAGGAATTTCAAGCTTTGTGGCAAATACAGGCAAAATTCTTAAAATTGATAATGCATATTCTGACACTCGATTCAATCAAGAAATCGATAAAATGAATCATTATAAAACAAAAACGATTCTTTGCGCTCCTGTAAATAACATTGATGGGAAAATTATAGGTAAATATCTTTAGTTTTTAATATATTTGAGAAGAATTTAAAGCTGTTCTTCAGGCTTCAAATAAAACCATAGGAACTTTTACACAAGATGATACTGGAGTTATTGACTTATTATCAAATATTGTGGGATTGACTTTGAAAAACTCTTTGATGTACGATTTAATCTTGTTAAATGAACGGAAACTCTATCGTTTGATGGAGATTATATCCTATTTATCTCGCGAAACAGATATTAAAAGCTTTCTAATTCAATCTAAAACCTATTTATCTCAATTAATCTGTGCTGAACAAACGCAAATTTTTCTTTATGAAAACCACCATAAAGTTCTATTGGGCTTTCAGCAAAATGAATCAGAAACTCCTGTGATTATATCTGATTTGATAGGTATTGTTGGTTTTGTCGTAGAACATAAGAACATTTATGAAACAAATGACCCGAAAAGAGATCTTAATTATAACCCACAATTAGATTTAAATACTGAATTGCCTTTATTAACTGTGCCGGTTCTTGATGAAGATAACATGATTCTTGGAATTTTTCAAGTGACAAACCTCAAAAATCATGCAGAAAAAAAACTAGGGAAAGTGAAAAGTGTGAATTATGATCTGATGGCTTTATATGCGAAGTTTCTCTCAAATTGCTTTCGAACAATTATGGAAAAAAATCAAAAGGAATTATATAAAATTCTGAATAAATTTTACTCATGAACATAATTATTATTTAAGAAATTATGAACACTTTCTCTTAGAGAACTTTCTCTTTCCTGTGAGTTCTTTCTTTTTCTTTTGGGGTTTCATCAATATTTAGAATCTTATCCAATTCACTTCTTCTGTTATCCTCCATTTTTTTATTCAGGACTCTTTCTACAATTGAATCGATCATATTTCGAACATTTTCACTTTCTTCAGGATCATTTTCCATTAAAAAATAAGAAAACATCTTCAATTTTTCAATAGTTTCTTGCTGGTTCATAATTTCGTAAAAAGAATTACTTAAGGCACCGGTCAAAGCAGCTCGCATACGCTCATCTTCAAAGCCAGATTTCAATAATTCCACTAGTTTTTCTTTTGTTTCTTCTTGCACAAATGCCCATTTAATCACATTGCTGGTTTCTTGTTTGATCTCAGGATTTGTTAAAGTTTTAATAGTGATTGCAGCCATTTTACCTTCGATTTCTTTATCTTTAAGCAGATCATTACTGATGTCTTTTGCTAATTCTTTACTCGCTTTGATAAATTCAGGATCCTTCACACTAATTTCTAATAATTTCACCACTGAAGATTTCACAACAGACTCTTTCGCTAATTTCTCAACATATAATGCCCCTTCTTTGCGAATAGTTTGATCGTTTAGAATAGATTGAACGATTTGTTTTGAAGTAGCCTCGATTTGAGCTTTGTTCAAATAAGAATATTTTGTTAAAAGGGTCTTTTTTGTTGGCTCTAAATATTTTTGAAAGATAGGCTTTAGGAGTGGATAAGATAAAAGACCAAAAAAAAGGAAAAGAGAGAATTTGTAGGGCTTGAAGTAAGTTTTTATTTGAAAAATTTCTTCCTCGATTTCGAAATAGTTCTGGAAGGATTTAATTGGATGGGGAAGTTTTGAAGTCAATTTGCCAAGAATGTTTTTCATTTTTTTCAAATTTTTAGATAAAATTCAGGCCTTAATTAAAAAATTTTAAATGATTTTCCTTTTTGGATTTTTTTTCTTCAATTGAAAAAAACATTTTTCAAAATCTCCCGATCTTTTTATTTAAACCTTATTTATGAAAATGTTTTCATATTACAAATTAAATAAATCTTTATTTCAAAGCAATGAGCTGTTCTATGGGAAGTGAAGATTCCCTCGACCTTATCAGACAAGAGTCCCAAAACGCTAAATTAGATCCATGGTTATCTTCTTCTCCTCCTATCCTCCAAAAAATTATGAGTACTCCTGGTCTTTTTCGTTTTAATCCTTCATGTGAATCCCCACTGTTCAAGCAACACAAAGATAATAAGGTTTTTGAGCTACCAAGAGGTGGATGTGTGGTTATAACTTCTATAGGACCAATTCAATTTGGCATTCCTCCTGAAACAATCAAAGATTCATTAAATTTGGGCTTTGAAATCCCACAATTTTATGTAATTCCGAGCTCGAGATGGGATAAAATGTTCCATATGAGCGTGGCTGAATTTGAATTTCCTGCATATTTCAATTACTTTATCAACAAAAAGAAAATCACGCTAATTTGTACAAAGGAAGCTGAAGTTGCGATCAGAATTATCTTTCAAGAGACATTGATTGGTCCCAAGGTTTTTGAAGGATTTGATGATGAGTTTTATGAAGGTTACAAAGGCAAGCCCAATATTCAGAAGGAATTAGCATATTTCAATAGGAACCCATTCAATCTGAATTTGCTTTTAACAGTAGATTCCTTATTAGATTTCATAATTTTTGATGAAAATGGTAATATATTTTATAAATTATTAATTTTTAAATTTTTGTTTTTGAAGACTTGGCTTATCTTAAAAATGAGGTGACGATCAGAAAAGAAAAAAAGATCTTCACAGTTTTGGAGAAAGGTATCGAGATTGCTAATATTAGAGATAGAATAAGAATATGTGTTGATGAGGCATTGGATGATTACAAAGATCAATTGAAATATGGTCTTTTTATGAATCCTTCAATCGAAATGGATGAAAAAAAATTGGAAACCTATAAAGAAAAATATAAACCCATACAATTTGATCCTCCTACTTTTGGAGTGACTATTCTGGGAAGTGGACATGGGTTTGACCCTAAATGCAGTACTTCAGGATATATTATTTGGATCAATGGTCGAGGAATTATGGTCGATCCCCCACCGTTTTCAACACATCTTCTAAAAAAAATGGGGGTTCCAAGTATTATGATTGAATGGATTATAATTACACATTGTCATGCTGATCATGATGCTGGCACTTTTCAAAAGATCCTGGAATCAAATAAAGTCGAAATAATCACAACAAAAACGATTATGGGATCTTTTACCAGAAAATATGCTGCTGTTGTTGATATGAATCAGAATGATCTCTCACAATTGTTCAAATTTAGACCAGTTGTTATTGGAGCTCCATTGAAATTTAACGGAGCTATTTTCAACTTTTTCTATTCGCTTCATGCTATTCCATGTATTGGCTTTACTGTCGCTTACAAAGGCAAATCAATGTTTTTTTCTGCTGATACTTATTACGATCCAATTGGGTTTTTTTTGAAAAAAAATGAATTTTTTTTAATTTTTTCTTATTTTAAGTATGCAGAAAATGGTTGAAAATGGATTTTTATCCACAGAAAGATATGAGAGTCTATGTAATCCAAGCAAATGGGAGCATGATTTAATTTTTCATGAGGCTGGCGTGCCACCAATTCATACTCCGATGAAGGTTCTCGCGAACTTACCTAATACGGTTAAAGAGAAAATGTTTTTGGTGCATACTTCTGCTAAAGATATACCAGCAGGTTCTGGCCTAAAAATGGCTAAAGTTGGAATAGAAGAAACTCTTCGATTAGAAGTTCCTGAAGATCAAAACTCTTATTTGTTGAAAACTTTGGATATTATTTCTTCAATTGAATTGTTTGAGAAATCTAATATTAAAAATGTTAGAGATTTATTAGATTCCGCTTCAGAGATCAAACATAAAGCTGGGGAAATTGTAAAACTCTATCAGAAAATCTGTAAAATAAAGATTATTAATTATAGATTTGCAGAGAAGGCGATGTAGCGAATGATTTTTATGTGATATTGAGCGGAATCGTGAAGATTTGGTCTCAGAAAAAAGAGAGAGCGTTATTTCTTTTACATTTATAAAAAAAAATTAATAAAAAAAAAACGATAAAGATTTGAGAGATATTGTCATCAAGGGGATTATTTTGGAGAATCAGCCTTAAAAGAAAAGAAAATCGGTCAAAGGCTTGCTAAGTAATTTCTCTTAAAAAACTCATTTATAGAAAAATAAAAAGTGTTGAAGCAGTTACGACCGTCACTCTTTTATCAATAAAAACTCATGATTTTTGGTTTATTTTTGGTGATAATGATGAAGTGATAAGCAGAATACTAAATCTTATGACTGCAACACGCTCCAAAGCTCTTAACATCATGATGAAGTTCCTTTAAAATAAAAAATAAAAATTAAATCATTCTGTTAAGAAATTCTTTTTTTGCCATATTATCCTCATCACAAAAAATACAAATGGAAATGATAATGAGAGAAAAAAGCTTTAAAGAAGGAGAAGTTTTATATTTGAAAGACTCACCTCCTGAATTTGGCTATATGGTTTCGGCTGGATGTTTAGAAATCTTCAATTGTCCTGAAGCTAGCCTAGAGGAAAAATTGGGTATTGGAAGCTTTGTCTGTGAGTTCGATAGCTTCTTAAATCAGAAACCTTTAACCTTGAACTTGAGAGCGTCTGTTGATACTGAAGGGTTTGAGATTTCAATGAAGGAGATCAATCAGTTTATGAGGAAAAATCCTGGATTGATGTTATTGGTGAATAAAGTCAAATATATTTTTTAGTTATTTAAAAAGGCAAAATGCATAGAAATAAAATTTTAAAAGAAAAAAAGAGAAATTTATAAATTTTTGAAATTTGAATTTTTTTTTTTGTGTTTAAAATATTAAATGCAAAAAATTTAAGCAAAATCAATATTATGATGAAATTATTAACCATCCTCGTTTTAAAATAAAAATTATTTTAAATAATAATAATAAAGATTAAAGAAAAAAACTTCAAATCATAAGCAGAAAAAAATCCATATGAAAAAAATCAAAACTTTTCTTAAATCAGTTGATATTTTCTCAGAACCAATTACTCTCTTACTCTACAAAGAGAAAAAAGCTTTAAAGAAGGAGAAGTTTTATATTTGAAAGACTCACCTCCTGAATT
>JFJP01040323.1_pt1 | contig 11453 bp, 8 predicted proteins | sample 431651 | NCBI WGS metagenome assembly JFJP01 (sample SAMN02602958, study PRJNA72255) | Microbial mat metagenome, whole genome shotgun sequencing project. | biome: fresh water; feature: sink hole; material: water; isolation source: purple microbial (photo- and chemosynthetic) mats found in... | reverse complement strand
ACCGCTGCCGATGCGGTTGTCGCAATGAGCCACCTCAAATCGACTATCCGCGTCATCTATTCCAATCCGCCGGCGCACGGCGGTCTGATTGTCGCCACCATTCTCTCCACTCCGCAGCTGCGGGAACAATGGTTGCAGGAGTTGGCTGCCATGCGTAATCGTATCAAGGCCATGCGGGTGGCGCTGGTGGAGGGGCTTGCCGCTCGCCGGGTAAAGGGAGATTTCTCCTCCATTACCAGCCAGCGCGGCATGTTTTCTTTCAGTGGCTTGTCCGATGAGGTCGTGCAGTGGTTGCGGGCCAATAAGAGTATCTATGTGGTTGCCGGTGGTCGGATAAATCTGGCCGGCTTAACCCAGGCCAATATCGGCTATGTTTGCGACGCCATTGCCGAGGCGACACAAGGGTAAGGGAACCGCTTTTTCCGGAGAACTGATCTCCATCATTGTTAAAAACGACAAGGGTCGAAGACAAACGTCTTCGGCCCTTGTCGTTTTATATCCCGTCTATGCCAGTTCCTGTTCCGTGCGATTGATGATCTCTTCCTGGTGTTCACGGTCAAGATCAACGAAATAATCACTGTAACCGGCAACCCGTACCAGCAGGTTGCGGTATTCGTCCGGATGTTCCTGGGCCGTGCGTAAGGTCTTGGTATCGACGACATTGAACTGGATATGGTGGCCACCGAGGGTGAAATAAGCACGTATAAGGCCGGTGAGTTTGTCGAGGTCGCGGTCGGTGGCGAGGACGCTGGGGAGGAAGCGCTGGTTGAGGAGGGTGCCGCCGGATTTTAACTGATCCATCTTGCTGAGCGATTTGACGACGGCGGTCGGGCCGTTGCGGTCGGCCCCATGGGAAGGCGAGGTTCCATCCGATTCCGGCAGACAGGCAAAACGGCCGTTGGCCGAGGCGCCGAGCATCTTGCCGAAGTAAACATGGCAGGTGGTGGACAGCATGTTGAGGTGATAGCTGGTGCCTTTTGTGTTGGGTTTGCCGTCGATGGCGGTGAACAGCGAGGCATAGACCTGTTGCATGATGGTGTCGGCACGGTCGTCGTCGTTGCCGAAAAACGGTGTTTTATTCCACAGTCGGAGGCGCAGGGGTTCTTCCCCGGCAAAATTAGTGCGGAGAGCGTGGAGCAACCGGTCCATGGAGACGGCTGCCGTATCAAAGACGTGGGTCTTTATCGCCGACAGGCTGTCGGTGACGGTGCCGATGCCGCAGCACTGGATATAGTTGCTGTTGTAACGCGGTCCGCCGTCGTAATAATCGCGACCTTTCTCGATACAGTCGTGGATGACGACCGAGAGAAAGGGGGCGGGGGAGTATTTGGCATACATCCGTTCGATGTAGTTATTGACGCGAATCTTCAGATCGACAACGTATTGCAGCTGCCGGATAAAGGCCTGGTACAGTTCTTCAAAGGTCTTGAAAGTGGTCGGATCGCCGGTGGCAATGGTGACGGTTTTACCGGTCAACTGGTCGACACCGTTATTCAATGTGACTTCGAGGATTTTTGGGACATTAAGGTAGCCGGTTAGAATATATGCCTCCTTGCCGAAGGCACCGGTCTCGATACAGCCGCTGGTACCGCCCTCGCGGGCGTCTTCAACACTTTTCCCCACCCGAACCTGCTGCATAATGACCGCGTCGGTATTGAAAACCGAGGGGTAGCCGTAGCCCTTGCGAATGACCTTTGCCGCCGCCTTGAGAAACCGCTCCGGGGTCTTGGCGCTGATGTGCACACTTGGCTGGGGCTGGAGCAGGTGGAGTTCGTCCGACACCTCAAGGCAGATATAGGAAACTTCGTTGGTAGCATCGGTGCCGGTGCGGTTCAGGCCGCCGAGATTGATTTGGGTGAAATCGTTATACGTCCCGCTTTCCTTGGCGGTGACGCCTACTTTCGGCGGTGCCGTGTGGTTGTTGACCTTGATCCACAGGCAGCTGATCAGCTCCTTGGCCTTTTCCCGGTCAAGAATGCCGGCGGCCAGATCCTTTTCATAAAACGGCTGCAGATGCTGGTCGATATGGCCCGGGGTCATGGCGTCCCAGCCGTTCAATTCGGTAATGGTGCCGAGATGGACAAACCAGTACATCTGTAAGGCCTCGTGCAGGGTTCGTGGCTTTTCGGCCGGGACGCGGCGGCACACAGCGGCGATGTGTTGCAGTTCTACGCGACGTTGCGGGTCTTTTTCGTCGGCGGCCATCGACTCCGCCAGATCGGCATGACGGATGGCGAAAACAATGGCGGCATCGCAGGCAATATCCATGGCGTGGAGTTGCTCGGCCTTGTCGGAGGCCTCCGGGTCGTTGTGGAAGTCGAGCCGCCGCATCCTGTCGGCAATCCGCTCCTTAAAATCGACCATTCCCATGGTGTAGATTGTGCCGTCAAGGGCAGTATGACCCGGCGCCCGCTGTTCCATGAATTCGGTGAACAGCCCGGCTTCGTAGGCAATGCGCCACTCCTCGGGGACATTGTTGAAGATGCGCTCACGCATGGAGCGGCCTTGCCAGTAGGGAATAACCTCTTCGGCATAGCGGTGGATGTCCTCTTCCGCCACCCGGTAACTTGCCATGGACCGGGAATTGAGAATTCGCAGATCCTCGGTGCTGTGACAGGTCAGTTCCGGAAAGGTTGATACCGCCTTGGGGAAAGGGCCACGTTCGCCAACCAGGAGTTCGCCGTCGCCGATATAAAGCGTCTTGTGGCTGCAAAGATGGTAGAAACACATGGCCCGCAACACCGGCAGCGAATATTTGCCGCTGTTGTCCCGGTAAAATGCTGTCTCAAGGAGAGCGCGCTCAATGGAAATCGAGGGTTGTGCCTCAAAGCTTGCGGTGCGCAGTTTGGCTATTCGCTCATTCATCCTATCCTCCGATATTGACGTCAACGATATGTTTTTTTAAGGAATCGACAATGGCCGCGAGATGGGTCTTGTCTGGGGTGGTGAGGGCTGCCCCTGGGTATGTTTGGCCGAGCTTGCGATATTTGCTCGTGGCGGAAGGGTGATAGGGCAGGATGTCGATGCCCTCTATCCCTTTGCAGCCAGCAACGAAAGCGCCCGTGGCCTCAATGTTTTTGATATCGTCATTGACTCCGCCGATGAGTGGGATACGAACCCTTATGGCAGCGCCGTTGTCGCCGAGTGCCTTGAGATTGCTAAGAATCAATTCGTTGCCGACGCCGGTAAAATGCTTGTGGGTTTCGCTATCCATATGCTTGATATCATATAGAAAAATCTCTGTGTGGTGGGCGACCTGCAGAAGAGTTTTCGTCGGGGCATAGCCGCTGGTATCCACCGCTCGGTGAATTCCCAGCCGGCCGCAGGCCTGGAGCAGGGCAAGCAGGCTTTCCGGCTGACTGAGGGGTTCGCCGCCGGAGCAGGTGATGCCGCCGTCATTGTGCTCGAAGAAGATCATTTCTTTTTGTACTTCTTCAACAATCTCGGAAATTTTCATACTCTTACCGGTTAGTTCATGCGCCAGCGCCGGACAGGTATCAACACAGGTTCCACAGGAAGTACAGCTGTCTTCGTCGCGAACAATTTCCTTGCCGACACGATGGATGGCATTGTTCGGGCAAAGGGCAATACATTCGCCGCAACCCACACATTTTTCGGCAAGAAAAAGGAATTTCGCCGCAAAGTCAATACCCTCCGGATTATGGCACCAGTGGCAGGAAAGCGGACAACCTTTGAAAAATATGGTTATACGGATGTTCGGGCCGTCGTGCAGGGCGTAGCGTTTAATGGCAAAAATATGGGCCGTGAGTTCATTCATTTTAGTATTTAACAATAAATCTCATTCCTACGCAAGGTGAAATATTGCCGGAAGCAGTATTGAGAGAATAAGAATTATCCCCTGAAGTTCAATGAATGAAGGGGAAAGTAGAAATAGTATACTATCTATGTATACTATTGTTGGGCTTTGTAAAGAAGAATGACTTCGTATCCAAGAGAAATTCATTCTTTTAAAGAATGAATTTCTCAGGTATTGAGTAAAAGGTCGGTAATGATTGATAACACTCGAGCCTCTTGCAAAATGGTCTTTTCGCCCAACCTCGGCGTTATGCTCAAAATTTTATCCTCGGAATATTAAGTATATGCCTGCGGTAAAATTTCTCGCATGCCTTGATTTTGAACGAAAATCTTCATTTTGAAAGAGGCTCACTCAACAGGGAGTATAAAAAAGGGGATGATATGAACTTACTGGTTCTATTGGGAAGTCCGCGTAAAGGCGGCAACAGTGAAACCTTGGCTCGCCGGGTGGCCGAGGTGGTGCAACAGGGCGGCGGAAATATTGACTATCGGCGGTTGAATGATCTGAATATACGTCCCTGTCAGGCCTGCGGCGGCTGTGAGAAAACCGGCTCTTGCGTTATTAAGGATGACATGACCGAGATCTATGCTGCGGCCGATGCTGCCGATCGTATTCTCCTCGTCAGCCCGGTTTATTTTTATGCCCTTTCGGCCCAGTGCAAACTCTGTGGCGATCGATTTCAGGCCCGCTGGTCGCGGAAATATCTGCAGAAGGAACGGTTTCGCCAGGGCGAAGGCCGCAAAGGTTATCTTCTCTCCACTTCGGCAACAAAGGGCCCGAAAATCTTTGATTGCAGTATCCTGACCGCCAGGTATATTTTCGATGCCATGGATGTTCAATATGGTGGCGAGTTCCTGGTGAAGGGGGTGGATACGCGCAAGGCAATTCTCGAATTGCCGGATGAATTGGCGAAAGCGGAGCAGTTCGGCAAGGATATGCTTACCGGTCGGGCGTGAGTGTTTGGCCGTATATCCCAGCTCGCACTTGCCGCAGTGAACCATATTAGTATTTATTTTCAGCGCTGAGTCTGCTATGTATGCAGCCTTTTCCGGCTGTTCAGTGCATATTTTGCATCGTCTGGCGTCATTATAGAATTGCTCGTTGCCAATGGTGCACACGAACTGACCGTTCGTTTTTCTAACAATCTGATTTGCAAACAATGATTAAAGATTTAGCACAGCTTCAAAATACTCAGTTTGATGTCGTCATCGTCGGTGGTGGTATTCATGGTGCCGCATTCGCCCACGAGGCGGTTCGGGCGGGTTATCGTGTCGCCCTCCTGGAAAAGGGCGATTTTGCCGGCTCAACTTCGGCCAATAGTCTGAAGATCGTCCATGGCGGTATCCGTTACCTGCAGCATGGCGACTTTAAACGAATGCGTGAATCGATTGTTTCGAGAAGGCAGATGATGCTTATGGCGCCCCATCTCGTCAAGCCTCTCAGCTGCCTGATGCCGACCTACGGTCACGGCATTAAAGGGCGGGAAATGATGCGTCTGGCCTTTGCCGTTTACGATCTCATTGCCTTTGATCGAAACCGGGGCCTGGCTGCGGAAAATCATTTGCCCTGCGGCGGCTCCATTTCCCGTGAAGAAGTGAAATGGATTGTCCCGGGAATTGCCGAGGCCGGGTTAAGCGGCGGGGCGGTATGGCATGACGCCATTGCCCTTGACACCGAACGGCTGGTTCTTGAATACCTGAAGGAAGCGGTTCGCTACGGTGCCTTTGTCGCCAACTATACCGAGGTGACAAAGATAAGCATGGCCGGTGGTTGGGTTTCCGGGGTCGTTGCCCGTGATATGCAGACCGGCCGAGAGATGAGGGTGAATTGCCGGGCGATTGTCAATGCCGCCGGCCCCTGGCTTGAACAACTCACCGGCGGGACGACCGGTGGTGGTCGACAACTCTGGGCCACTGCAGTCAACCTCGTGGTAAAGAAAAAACTCTTTGAAAAGTATGCGGTGGGCCTTGAGGGTTACACCGAGTTTACCGATAAAGACGCCCTTATCAAACGCGGCAAGCGCTTGTTTTTCTTTGTTCCCTGGCAGGATAGCTATACCATGATCGGCACGACCTATAATCCGTATGAGGGCAATGCCGATGATTTTGTCATGTCGCGCCGGGAGGTGGCAAAGATCCTTGAGGATATAAATAACATTTACCCGCATGGCGGTCTGACCATGGAGGACGTGACGTTTTTCCATGCCGGCCTTTTGCCCATCAAAGAGGCCGATGCCGCCAAGGCCGATTCGGTGCAGCTCGATAAATCGTCGACCATCGTCGAACACGGACCCCAGGATGGCCGAAACGGCCTTTTTTCCATTAAGGGTGTCAAATATACCACTGCCCCCGATATAGCCGAAAAGATGGTGAAAATTCTTGCAAAAGACAGCTGGCTGGGAACAAGGGCCCCCGGCAGTTATATCCTCAGGCCGCCGCGCAATCGTGATTTTGGGCCGACCATCAGCCGGTTGAACGGACAATACGAGGATATTTTGGCCCATCTTCAGATGGGCTATGGCTCTCGTTGGCGTGATGTCTTTGCCTGGATGGTGGACCGCCCCCTTCAGCCCGGGCAATCGGCCTGGTTGTTGACGGAACCGCCGCTGCTTGTTGCCGAATTGTTGTATTTTATCCATGAGGAAATGGCGGTCAATCTTGCCGACGTGGTATTTCGCCGGTCCAATCTGGCCGTGGCCGAGTGTCCGGAGAGACCAATTCTTGCGCGGATTGGTGAGTTCATGGGGAAGGAATTGGCATGGGACGATGAAGAGCTGCAGCGACAGATTGTGCAGGTCGAAAAGGTTTTTGCACCCCTTACCAGGTGAGGCAAACAAGGATGTATTTGGAAACCGCGGATATAGAAACGGCATCTGAAGGATATGCCAGCCGTTTCAGTGGCCCTGCCGGTGAGTATTTTCTTGCCAGGCAGACGGACATCACCCTTAAACTTCTCGGAGATCTGCCGGGAGCGAGGGTTCTCGAAGTCGGCGGCGGTCACGCCCAGTTGGCTGAGCCTTTAGTGAAAAACGGCTATAGGGTGACCATCACCGGCAGCGACGACAGCTGCCGCCGGCGTCTTGATCAGCGTCTGGCTCCGGGATCTTTCACCTATCTTACCTGCGATTCCCTTGCCCTGCCCTTTGAAGATCGCTCCTTCGATGTGGTTATGGCCTTTCGTCTTTTGCCCCATGTTGAGAGGTGGCGGCAACTCCTTGCGGAATTATGCCGGGTCGCCGATAAATGCGTCATCGTCGATTATCCTGATCGCCGCTCCACCAATATTCTTTATGAGCAACTTTTCGCCATGAAAAAGAAAATGGAGGGCAATACCCGGGCATTTACCCTTTTTACCAGAAAGCAAATGGCGATTGAAGTTGCTGCCAATGGATTTACCCGACCGCGTTTTAATCCGGAATTTCTTCTGCCCATGGTCGTGCACCGCAAGCTTGACAATAAAGCTCTGTCGAATTTGATCGAATCGTCTTTTCGTCTCACCGGGTTCACCCGCCTTTTTGGCTCACCGATTATTTTTCGTAGTGATCGACGGGGGAGCTGACACCGGTGGAAACCTCCAGCTTGAAGGCATCCATACTGGTTGTCGCCCCTCAACCGTTTTTTCAGAACCGCGGCACTCCCATTGCCGTGCGTTTGCTGGTCGAGGAATTGGCTCGGCTCGGCTACGAGGTGCATCTCCTGGTTTTTCATGAAGGCGAGGATGTGCCCCTTTTCGGCGTTCGTTTGCACCGGATTGCACCGGTCCTGGGGATAAAGAACATCCCGCCGTCCCTTTCCTGGAAAAAAATCGTCTGCGATATCTTCATGCTTTTTAAGGTGTTAGGACTGGTGCGTCGCCATCGTTTTACCGTTGTCCATGCGGTTGAGGAAGCAGCCTTTATGGCGCTGGTGGTCAAGGCGTTTTATGGTACGCCCTATGTTTATGATATGGATTCCTCCCTCGCCCAGCAGATAGTCGAGAAATTCTCCTTTTTCAAACCACTTGCCCCGGTTCTTCGTTTTTTTGAGGGATTGGCGATAAAGGGCAGCTGCGGGGTGGTGGCGGTATGCCGGGCACTGGAAGAAATCGCCCTGGCATATGACCGGCAAAAGCCGGTAGTCCGCCTTGAGGATATCAGTCTCCTGGGTGATGGGGTGTGTGCCGGAGAGGATCTGCGACAGGGGCTCCGGTTCAGCGGGCCGATCATGCTCTACGTCGGCAACCTTGAGAAATATCAAGGAATCGACCTCCTGCTGCAAAGCTTCCAACTGGCCCTGAACCAAGGTTGCCGCGCCCACGTGATGATTATCGGCGGCACACCGGAGTCGATCGCCGCCTACAAAAAATATGCGGAAGAGCTGCAGGTCGCCGAGTTCACCACTTTCTGCGGGCCGAGACCGGTGGAACTGCTTGGGCATTATCTTTCCCAGGCCGACATCCTGCTGTCCCCACGCATTCAGGGTAACAATACACCGATGAAGCTGTATTCCTACCTTGACTCCGGTAAACCGGTGCTGGCTACCAATCTTCTCACTCACACCCAGATACTGACGGAGGAGTTTGCCTGTCTGGTCGAACCCAGCAAAGAAAGTATGGCGGCCGGGATGGTGGAATTGGTGAACAACCCGGAAAGGCGTCTCCGTCTCGGGGCCATGGGTCGCAGTGTTGCCCAGGAGAATTATTCCCTCAAGGCGTATCAGGCCAAGCTGAGCGATTTTTATAAAAGGATCTTTGCCGGTCTGCCCGGCTGTTGCAACTCTCTTCAACCAAAGAAATAGTCATGAAAATACTTGTAACCGGAGGAACCGGATTTACCGGGCATAATCTTAGCAAACAGCTCCTGCAGGACGGTCATCACGTCCGCTTGCTGGTGCGCAACAAAAAGCGTGTGGCCTTGCCGCCGCAACCGGGCCTGGAGATTATCGAAGGCGATATCAGGGACCGCTCAGCGGTGGATGCGGCGGTGGCGGGAACGGCAAAGGTCTTCAATATTGCCGCGATGTTTCGTACGGCGGCTTCAGTCGATCAGGATTACCACGATATCCATGTCGGCGGGGTGCAACATTTGCTGGAGGCGGCAGTAAGGCATAAGGTCGGTCGCTTTGTCCATTGCAGTACCGTCGGGGTACACGGCGATGTCAAGGTGCCGCCGGCAACGGAGGAATCACCCTATGCCCCGGCCGATATTTACCAGCGCACAAAACTTGAAGGGGAACTTCTGGCCCGCGATTTTGCCGTAAAGAACGGTCTGGCCCTCTCGGTTGTCCGGCCGACGGCGATTTATGGGCCGGGGGATCTGCGGCTCCTCAAGCTTTTTAAACTGGCGGTGAAAACTATTACCCCGGTTATCGGCAGCGGCAAAATCTATTATCATATGGTGTATATCGACGATCTCGTGCAGGGCTTCATTCTCGCTTCGGAAAGAGAGCAGGCAATAGGCGAGGTTTTTATCGTCGGCGGCGAAGAGAATATGATTCTTGACGATCTTCTCAGCACCATCGCCGAAATTACCGGCAGTTCCGATAAAAAAATTCACGTTCCGGCCCTGCCGTTTCAGCTGGCCGGTTCGCTGTGTGAAAAGATTTGTATTCCCTTCGGTATCGAGCCGCCGATCTACCGCCGTCGGGTCGATTTTTTTACCAAAAGTCGATCCTTTGATATCAGTAAGGCGAAAAGGCTTCTCGGCTACAGGCCGCAATACGGATTGCATGAAGGTCTGCGGCAAACCGCTTTATGGTATAAGGAGCAGGGCCTGCTTTCCTTTTAAGAGTTGTGTTGCTTTCTTTGCTGGGCAGGAAAATTGGTGTCCGACCTTGTCGGCCAATGAAAAAGCGCTATAATCAACGAGAAGGCATGGTGAATTATCACCTTAGAAATTCTTTTCTCTGGGAAAGGGGCGAAAGTAATGGACGTATTCGTTGCACGACAACCGATTTTTCAGGTTAATAAAAAGCTGTTTGCTTACGAATTGCTTTTCCGTTCCGGTATGTCCAACGCTTTTCCAGGCATCGACGGGGGTGTGGCGACGTCCAGCCTTCTTTCTTCGTCTTTTTTCACTGTCGGTATCGAGCATATCTCCGGCGGTAAAAAGGTTTTTATCAATTTCACCGAGGAACTGCTCCTTCGTGGTATTCCGACGTTGTTCCCCCAGGACCAGGTGGTTGTCGAAATACTTGAGGATGTGGCGCCGACCGATGCAGTCGTTACTGCCTGTCAAGGTCTGCACCATAAGGGTTACACTTTGGCCCTTGATGATTTTGTCTTCCATAAAAATCTGCAGCCGTTGATCGACCTGGCGACAATTATTAAAATTGATTTCCGTCTCACTCCGGTGACGGAAATAACCGCCATGCTGGCGCAATTGGCCGGCAATAAATGCTTGTTTCTGGCGGAAAAAATTGAAACCCACGAGGAGTTCCAGCAAGCCAGGAATATGGGGTTTTCCTATTTTCAGGGCTATTTTTTTGCCAAGCCGGAAATTCTCAAAAACAAGGATATCGTCCCGGCAAAATTAACTCTTATGCAGCTGATCTGCGAGGTTAACAGGGCGGAGGTTTCTCCTCGCAGGTTGGAGGAGTTGATCAATCAGGACGTATCCATTTCCTATAAACTGATCAATTATCTCAATTCCGCCTACTTCGGCAGGCTTCAGCCGGTTTCTTCCATTAAGCAGGCCATTACCTATCTTGGCGAACGCGGGCTTCGAATGTTTATCTCGCTGATCGTCGCCGGGCGACTGGCCGACAATAAACCTGACGAACTGTTGCGTATATCGGCGGTTCGGGCGAAATTTTTTGAGCAGATCGCCGTTGAGCTGGATCTCGATAGCGGCGAGTTGTTTATCCTTGGCCTTTTCTCCCTGCTCGACGCCCTGCTCGATAATTCCATGGAGAGTCTCGTCGGTCAGCTGCCTTTGTCGGCCGATGTCAGCGAGGCTCTGGTCAATAAAAGCGGCAAGCTGGCCCCTTATCTCCGCCTGGTGGAAGAATACGAAGCATGCAATTGGTCGGCGCTTGATGCAGAAATTGCTGCTTTGCATCTTTCGGCGGCTAAAATCCAGGATTTTTATCTCAATGCGGTACGCTTGGCGAACTTCGTATAGTTCCTTCAGAAGAACACAGCTTATTTATCACTATGAATTTTCGAAAATACCTGGCGGCAGGTGCTGCTTTTTTTATAGTCTCCGCGCCCTTCGTTGCTGCGGCAACTGAATTTGGTGCCGGGTACGGCAGGCAGTTTCTCGGCAATACCGGTCTCGAGCAGTATGAGATGGTTGTGCGAGAGCCACTTTTCTCCAAGACAAATCTTGGCGGCCTTCTCCAGGTATCTTCCCGGGTGGAGTTCGGCATGGCCGTCATCCGCGAACACGGTGTTGAATTTTCCGAGCTTGGAAAATTTTCATGCATCCCGGAAGTGGTCTTCAGACCGCATAACAGGATACATTCCTTTGTCGGCTTAGGCGCCGGGTTTATGGGCGGGGAGGCGGAATTTACCCGACATGATCTCGGCGGACCGTTTTTCCTGGCATCGAAGGTCGGCGTTCGCCTGCTCCTTGGGGTGGAATGGGGGGTCGAATATGTATATTACCATCAATCAAATGCCGGCATCTACGAGCACAATGCCAGTCTCAATATGCAGC
>JFJP01040322.1_pt1 | contig 11453 bp, 6 predicted proteins | sample 431651 | NCBI WGS metagenome assembly JFJP01 (sample SAMN02602958, study PRJNA72255) | Microbial mat metagenome, whole genome shotgun sequencing project. | biome: fresh water; feature: sink hole; material: water; isolation source: purple microbial (photo- and chemosynthetic) mats found in... | reverse complement strand
TGGTCCCGGTCAAGGTGCACGAGGGAGGTCTGCAGTGCCGCGACGCCGCAGCCGATATCGACGCCGACGGCATTGGGGATGACGACGCCCTCCGTTGCCGCGACGCCGCCGATGGGCATGCCGTAGCCGATGTGAGCATCCGGCATGACCGCCACGTGGTGAAAGAGAAAGGGCAGATTAGCAAGATTTTTCGCCTGTTGCAGGGTGTCGGTGTCGAGTTCTTCCAGCCACAGTTTGATCGGTTTTTTTTCAGTTAAAAGAGTCTTCATCATGGCGGTTAGAGGAGAAAGAGATAGGCGCAGGCCGAAAGGCAGAGAAGAAAGGCGGGCAGAAGGAATATTTTCCCCTTGTAGGGCCGGTTCTGCAGAAGTCGCTTGATAATCCGCCCGGTGGCGTAAAGCGAAGCGAGCAGGCCACCGAAAATCGTCATGAATTGCAGGACGAAGGTTGTGTCCGGGCTCATCAGTCGCCCGGCCGCCCCGCTGTATTCCACTCCGGCTAAATCAGCCAGCTGTTTCGGCAGCAGCCAGATGCCGTCGACGAGGATTTCCAGATGGGCGGCCATAAAGGCGCCGAGCACCAGGGGAATCATGCCGTAACCGAAAATCGCCATGGTCGTCCGCAGGCTATTGCCGGTGGCGTGTGCCATGATCTTCGACAGGGTCGCATAGCCACCATAATAAATGGAGATGACGAGGACAAAGACCAGTCCGGTAAGAACCGGTATGGAGACCGGCAGACCGGTGGCCTGAAGATGGTCTGCCAGTGCCTGGAAAAATCTTGGGTCCTGCTGGTTGATGGCAAACGGATAAAAAACCGCCGCCAGACTGACGGCGAGAAAACTGTCCTCCAGGCGTGGCGCTTGCTGGTTCCACAGTTCCTGCGGTGCCAGGCGGAGGTTTAAGTGTATGGAATTGAGTTTGCAATTTTTAATGCACTGGCCGCAAAGGATACAATCGCGATTGTTGTCGACGAGAAAAGGATGGCGAAACATCGGGCAGCCGGCAACAGCATCGTCGCCGTTGTAACAGGAATGATCGATACAGCGGTTGGTGCACATATGGTTGTTGGAGCGGAGTTCGATAATCGACGGCATGGAAAACAGGGAGTTGATGGCCCCCAGGGGGCAAAGATAGCGGCACCAGACCCTTCGCTTGAAGAACATGCTGAAAAACAGTGAGCCGAGGGTGATGGTCAGGATGATCCAGGCGGTCAGCCGCGGTGATTGATAGGCGTTCCAGGCGGTTTCGATCCAAAAGAGGAGAATGCAGAGAAAGGCCATGATCCAGCCGGAATAGCGCTTGATAAACTGCGGCGTCGGCCGCTCCGGTTTAAGAACCAGCTGTGCCAGCCAGCCCGGTACCGACAGGCCGCAGACACTGCACCAGGTGCGAGCCAGGAAAAAGAAGGAAAAAATCAACAGTGGCCAGCCGACGACCCAGGAGAGGGTCATGCCGATATTCTCTTCGGCACCGCGTGGTCCAAGGAACAGGATGCAAAGGACGAGGACGAAAAAGACGCCGACAATGGCCCGTGGCAGTACCGGGAACATTTTGTGGCTAAAAAAGGCACGAACAGCCGGCAAGCGCAGGAGGTTAAACTCCCATTTGCCTTCCGACTTGGGAAGTCCGAGAAGAATCTGATGGCTCAGCGGTTCATGGCTTTTGCCGAGGAGAACGGCGCGTTGCAGGACGCCGGCCATTTCCGTCAGATTGCCCGGCCAGTCATAATTTATAAAGCGGCCGAGGGTCTGATCGTCTACCTCGGTGATAGTCTTGCCGTAGCGGCGGCAGGAGCGTTTCAGGTAATAGTTGATGAGGCGGGGAATATCGCGACGGTGTTCCCGCAGCGGTGCCGTGCGAAAATGGTTGGCGGCAAAAAGAGCGGCAAGGGAAGGGCTGAGGCGGTTGGTTTCGTCCTCTCCCTCACTCTCATTGCAGATAAGGATGATGCGGCAAAGCATGCCTGGGGCGGTGTCGCCTTCGGCGCTGTCCGGCGTGTTTTTTTTCAGAAGAACGGCGAGTTGCTGCTGGCAGTTCGGCGGCAGATATTCGCCGTTATAAAGGGCAACGGTGCCGCCCTGGAGTTTTTCAAAGATACCGAGCTGGGCGATTTGCGGGAAACCCTGGGCATGGGCCTGGCAGCCGAAAAGCTCCACCTCCAGTTGCAGCGGATCGAATTCGCGAACGTCGATTTCCCCATAGGGCCCGGTTTTATTACCACCGGCCCTATGGATTTCCGAGGCGATCATGCGTCGTCCGGTTCCTGGCTCGCCGGAAAGGAGCACCGGCTCGAGAGTGTTGCTGAATTGCTGCACCGCTTTATTCAGTTGTCGGGCGATGGTCGATTCGGCAAAGCGAAGCTCCCGATCGGACTCCGTGGCCGGGGTTCCGGTCATCAGCGGTGACCCCGGTTCGGTAAAAAATGTCGGGTCAAGGTTGTGGCTGCCGTCTTTGTCTGTGCCCGGTGTTTTGCTTAAGGTGGCGGCATGATCCTGGAAGGAGATCTGCAAGCGTTTGGCCAGGGCGATGGCAAGACGCCGTTCAATGACCTTATTGGCGAGCAGCACCCGGTGGAAGGCCTCGGCATCGAAGGCGAGGAGGGACAAACGGCTCAGGGCTCGGGCATTGAGGCCGTTGCGGCTGTCGGTTAAAAGGGAGGTCTCGCCGAAGTGGCCGCCCGGACCGATATGGCAGACAAGGTGATGACCGTTGCTGCCCTCGATATTCATCGTCAGTTCTACCTTGCCTTCGGCGACAATGTAAAAATGTTGGTGATTTTCTCCCTGTTTGTAGATATATCGGCCCTGTTCGACGGTTTGTCGTCGGCCGGCGGCGAGTATGTGCCGGACATCCCCGGGGGCGATGTCGTGCAGGAGGATGGCCGAGCTCAGGTGCATTGTCAGGGGTTCGTCGTTCTGCATAGTGTCCGATGTCGGAGGGGAAACAGGCCGCTGAATGGCTGAGGGAACACTACCTTGCCGAGCAGTCCCTGCGCAATGTTTTTCAACGGCGTTGTCTGCATGGGGTTGGCAGGAGTGTAAGTGGGTGTCAGATTATATATTTGAAATATTAAAAAATAGTTTCTCGAAATTACTGGGCTGCCGGTTTTTGGCTCTGATCTGCGGTAATACGCCTTTCAAAAATCTGCATCTTGGAATACAATCCGGCAATATTGCCTGGGGTAAAACCGTCACATACGAATAAGACTGTTGCCAACAGATCGGAGGACGAGGGATGAATTGTCACAAATGTGAAAAGCAGCTGGCTGTCGAAGATGCACATGCGCATAACGGCTTATTGCTTTGCGAAGATTGCTATATCGATGGTGTATCGCTTCTGAAAACCTGCGACCCCTGGGCGGTGTATACGGCGTCGCGAACAACGGCCAAGGGTGTCAGCCTGACCAATGAACAGCAACGGATTATCGATCTCCTCAAAGTCGGCGGGCCGGTTACCCTGGAAGAGATCTGCAGTCGCCTGGGTCTTGCTGAGGATGAGGTCCGCAGCCATTTTTCCATTCTGCGCCATATGGAATTGGTCGGAGCCCGCAAAAGAGATGAGCAGGTGTTTTTTACCTTGGCTGCTCGGTAGGATATGAAAAAAACAATGATCCTGAAAACACTGAAAAAATTCCTGGGTAAAGCCGTTAAGAAGCTTTTTATCAGATATGTATGGGCAGTCGATGCCGTCAACGGCGTCGACACCTTGAAAAAGGACACCACTACCTTTATCCCCGAGGTGCAGCAGTATGTGCTCATTTCCGGCTGGTTATTCGATATCAAAGACGAAAATGGGGTTGAAGATCTTTTTATCGAAATCGAGGGAAAATGTCATAAGGCCCTGTATGGTCTCATTCGTACCGACGTGTCCTTTGAATATAAGGAACAACGCCTGCGCAACAGCGGCTTTCGCTGTCTTATAGATAGGGAGGCGCTGAAGGCGGGAAAAGACTACACCATCAATCTGCGCCTAACGCTCCGCGGCAACAGGGTAAAAACCATCAGAACCTCCATAGGTTTTGCCATAGACGGGGAAAAGACCCGGGACCTGGTTTCCACCTCGAATGAAGCGCTGGAATATTCGCAGTACCGAGGCGAGGTCATGTCGCTGCAATATATCGCCGGCACCGGCGTCGAGATCGGCGCCCTGCATGCGCCCTTATCCGTTGATAAGAAAAAAGCGAAGGTGCTGTATGTCGACCGGATGTCGCAACAGGATCTTTACCGCCAATATCCGGAATTCAAGAAATACGATATCGTCGCACCGGATATCATCGACAATGGCGACGAACTGCGGACGATAGCCGACCTTTCCTATGATTTCTGCATTTCCAATCACGTTCTCGAGCATCTCGAAGATCCCTTGAAAGGCTTAAGAAACTGGCTGCGAATCCTGAAACCTGGGGGCATCCTCTATCTTTCTGTACCGCTGCCCTATAATGTCGTCGATAAACATCGGCAACCGACGGACATCAGCCATATCATTGATGATCATGGTCTTATGACCAGGGATCATCAGCAGTACGGGCAAAGACGCCGCGACCATTTTTATGATTTCGTCCGCAGCACCAATTTCAGTCAGTCGGCCAATACCGCCTTTCTCGAAGAAAAAACGGAGGAGCTCCTGGCAATGGATTACAGTATTCACTTCCATGTCTTCTCCGAGGAGACCCTGCGGCAGATGATCGATTTCATCGCCCTGGATGTGGCTTTGCAGGTTGTTGAATTTGTGCGAAACGACCCGGAGGAATTCATCGTCATTATCAAGAAGCTCGGGTATTAATCTTTTCCTTTTACGAGGGAGTTATGCGCTACGGAGCTATGAACTTTCCGGTCTTGCCGGTCCTGGCGGAGATAGACTGCTATGCCGACCTGGGTTTTGATTATCTGGAGCTGGCCATGGATCCGCCGCAGGCGCATCACAGCCTCCTGCGTCTGCAAAAAGATGACATAAGCAGGGCCTTGCGGGCCAAGGGAATGGGGTTGGTGTGTCACCTGCCGACCTTTGTCGGTACCGCCGATCTCACCGAGAGTCTCCGTCGGGCCTCGGTTGCCGAGATGCATGCATCGCTTCTGCTGGCGGCGGATCTCGGCGCCGAAAAGGTCGTGCTGCATCCGAGCATGGTCGGCGGTATGGGACCCTTTGTCCTGCCGCTGGTGAAGCAGCTGGCCTTTGATTTTTTGGCGGAGATGGTGGTTGCTGCCGACAAGCTTGGGCTCGTTATTTGTCTCGAAAATATGTTTCCCCGCAACCTCCTGGGGGTTCTCCCCGAGGATTTTACCGAGATTTTCCAAGCCTTTCCTTCCTTGAAACTGACCCTTGACAGCGGTCATGCCCATATCGATGACAGCAAGGACGACCGTTTGCACCAGCTGGTGCAAAAATTCGGCAGGCGCATCGGTCATCTGCATTTCAGCGATAACAAGGGCCGGCGTGATGATCACCTGGCGCTCGGTAAAGGCACCATTAATTTTCAGAAGCTGGTGCGGAGCCTGAAAGAGGTTGGCTATGACGATACCCTGACCCTTGAGGTCTTCGACCAGGACCGCAGCCGGCTGGTTGCCGGTCGCGAGCAGTTGAAAAAGCTATTTGCAAGGGAGTGAAGAGGGTCGGTTAGAGCGGTTCCTGCAGGGCTGTGCGGATTTTGGTCGCAAGTTCAGCCTTGGAAAAGGGCTTCTGCATGAAATATACCCCTTCGTCGAGAACCCCGTGATGGGAGATGACGTCGGCGGTATAGCCTGACATGAACAGACATTTCATGCCCGCATGTTTTATCACCAATTTTTCTGCCATTTCCCGGCCGTTCATCTGCGGCATGACGACATCGGTGAGAAGAAGATGGATCTTCTCCGTCGAACTATCCGCCAGGCGAAAGGCCTCCTCCGGGCTATTTGCCGCCAGCACCCTGTATCCGAGATGCTGGAGAAGGGTTGCGGTCATTTGCAGGATTGTTTCTTCGTCTTCGACGAGGAGTATACATTCCCGTCCGCCGGGAGTCGGTTCCGGCGGCAGGTTTTTGTTCTCTTTGATGGCCGGATGGTGGTGGCGGGGAAGATAAAGGGTGAAGGTTGTGCCCCGTCCTTCTTCACTGTCGACGAAAATGAAACCGTTATTCTGTTTAATGGCGCCGTAGACGGTTGCCAGACCGAGGCCGGTGCCTTCGCCGACTCCCTTGGTGGTGTAGAAGGGTTCGAAGATATGGGCGACAACGTTTTCCTGCATGCCGGGGCCGTTGTCGCAAAGGGTTATGCGGACATAATCACCGGCTATTACACCGACGTGATGGTCACCGTTTTCCCCGGTTATCGTGACGTTTGTCGTTTCGACGATGATCTCGCCGACGCCCTTGATGGCATCCCGGGCATTGACGCAGAGATTGGCAAGGATCTGGTCTATCTGTGACGGATCGACCTTTACCTGCCACAGTTCAAGCCCCGGCCGCCATATCAGTTCAATATCCTCGCCGATGAGCCGCCGCAGCATGGTCAGCATCCCCGCCACGGTTTCATTGAGATCCAGCACCTTCGGCATGACGGTCTGTTTGCGGGCAAAGGCCAGCAATTGTCTGGTCAGAGCCGCCGAGCGCTGCGCTGCTTTGCGGATTTCCTGCAGATCGTCGTACAGCGGATGTGTCTGGTCGACCTGATCCTCTGCCATTTCCGCATGGCCGAGAATGACGCCGAGCATGTTATTGAAATCATGCGCCACACCCCCGGCCAGGCGGCCAACCGATTCCATTTTTTGCGCCATCCGCAATTGTTCTTCCAGGCGTTCACGCCGGGCCTGTTCCCGTTTCAGGATGATGATCTGGGCAATGAGGCCGGCGTAGATTTCCAGGGGCCGGATGGTTTCCAGACAGGGTTTTTGTCCGGATTTTGAATCATCAACGGAAATGACCCCGATGAATTCACCGTTTTCGTCATTCAAGCGGACAAAGAGATTGTCCTCGGGATGCCAGGCCGAATCATCCTCAGGAGGCTGCCCTTCTCCGTAGACCGTCGCCTCCTGGTTGAGGATGTGCTTCATGGTATGGGGGATGTAGTAGCTGAATCGGCCGAGGGCTTGCCCCTGGAGAAAAACATGATCGTACCAGGATTTCGGCAGGGGGATGTGGCGAAGTTTCTCGACCAGATCCTCGGCAACGCCGCCGTGGCCAATGAGTTCCCTGTACGGGTGTTCATCCTTGAAAAGGGAGATAAGGACCCGGCGGAAGTCGGAAAATTCGACAATTGCCTGGCTTATTTTGGCAAAGATAATTTTCTCGTCCTTGATGGAGATCATCGATGCCGCCGAGAGGCTGAACTGTTCCATCTGGGCGGCATAACCCATCAGTTTCTGCTCACTTTTGCGAAGAGCCTCCTCCGCCATTTTTCGTTCGCTGATATCGATATCGATACAGAACAGTTCCTGGGGCTTGCCGGGGATCTGGACGATGGTATGATTTGAAAAAACGGCAACGCGTGAACCGTCTTTACGCAGAAGAGACAGCTCCGATGCCGGAATTGCCTGGCCGGTCACGGCCATCCATTGCATTGCCTGTCGTACCTCTTGCCGAATTTCCGGCGGAATGATGAGTTCGAGGAGGTTGCGGCCGATGGCTTCACGGGCGGTGTAGCCGTAAAGCAGTTCCGAGGCGTGGTTCCAGTATTGTGTTGTACCGTCCGGACTGTAGCCTTGAACGGCCAGGGAGGGGATATCCTGCAGGACCTTGCGAAAGCGCTGTTCGCTTCCTATAAGTGTTTCTTCAGCTCGCTTTCGGTCAATGGCTAGGGCGACCTGATCGGCAACGGCAACCATGACGTTTAGGTCGGTTTGATCGTAACAATTGCTATCCCGATAGTTTTGGACCGCCATAACGCCGATTATTTCCCCCCGGCTTTGCAGCGGCACGCCCAGCCAGATTTCCGAGGGGGAGCAGGATGGGATCGGTAAAAGCTGTCTTCTCTGCAGCAGATGCTGCTCTGCTTTTGTCATGAGCAGCGGTCGCCGTCTGCAGATGACCTCTGCCGTCAATGAACCGGTCTTGCTGACGGCAATAACCGGTGGATAGTGAATGTCCACCGTATCGACGACATAGGGAAAGGTGATGCTGTCGTCGTTTTTGTCATAGAGAGCAATATAAAAATTGGTGGTGTCGATGATGGCGCCGAGTGCATGGTGGATGGAGTGAAAGAGTTCGTTCTGATTGGAGGTGACGTTGATGGCATTGGCAATCTTAAAGAGGGTGGTGTTGATTTCTTCAAGCCGTTTTCGCCGTTCCGATTCTTTCTCCAGCAGACTGAGCCTTTGTTCCAATTCCTGGTAAGTCGGTTTTTCAGCCATGGGAGTCTGAACCTTATAAAATGAGAGAGATGGCATGCTTTGTTGATCGGCAAGTGGCCACCAGCCATTCTTTTATGCTATAACAGAGTAACCTTTATTGCCCGCCCTCTTGGAGTAAAAGAAGAAGCGAATTCCTCAGGTAGTAAAAGCCTATCGCTTTCATAGAACGTCTTCAAGAAATAAAATGTTATCGGGTAAAAAAATCACGAAAAGAGTGGACAGATGATTGATGACAATAATAAAGAAGAACAGAGATCAGGTTCTTCACCTTCTGCTGAAGGCGAGCAGCGGGGAAGGACCGGACCTTCAGGCTCCGACCATGCCGATCAGATTTTCCCCGTGCTTTTTGCCATTGCCGATGCGGTCAACACCACGGAGGATCTGGATGAACTGTATCAAAGGCTGCATCGTATTCTCGGCACCATCATTGATGTCACCAATTTTTTCATAGCCCTGGTCGACAGCCGGGAGCGAACCCTGCATTTCCCGTATCATGTCGATACGGTCGATAATGTATTTCCGGTAATTAAAAATTTTGAGACCGGTACCTCACTTACCGGCCTGGTCGTGGAAGAGCGCAGTCCTCTCCTTCTGCAGCAGGAGGCCCTGCAAAAACGCGCGGCGCAAAACGGTATACGTGGCCCTTTGCCGCTGGTATGGATGGGGAGTCCGCTCCTTATCCGCGACAAAGTTATCGGTGTCGTTGCCGTGCAAAGCTATACCGATGCCGACATGTATAGCGAAGCCGATCTGCAGATTCTTGTTGCCGTATCCCAGCAGATTGCCCTGGCCATTGAACGTAAGGCCATGGCAAAGGCCCTGCAGGAAAAAAGCGAGGAACTGGAACGCTATTTCACCCTCAGTCTCGACCTTCTGTGCATAGCCGATACCGGCGGCCATTTCCTCCGCCTGAATCCCGAATGGCAGAAGGTCCTTGGATACCCGGAGAATGAACTGCAGGGTCGGAATTTTCTCGAATTGGTGCATCCGGATGATATGGAAGCAACCCTTGCCGCCCTTACCAAACTTGATGCGCAGCAGGACGTATTGAATTTTACCAACCGCTATCGCTGTCGGGACGGCGGCTATCGCTGGATAGAATGGCACTCGCGTCCCCAGGGAAAACGCATTTATGCAGTGGCAAGAGATATCAGCGAGCGAATGCGGGCCGAGGAGGAGCTGCGGCAAAGTGAAACAACCTTTCGCAATATTGTCCAGGCCTCGCCCATGGGCATACATATTTATCACCTGCAGAAGGATGACCGACTGGTCTTTATCGGCTGCAATCCCGCCGCGGACGAATTACTGAAGGTTGATAACACAAAATTCATTGGTTTGACCCTTGAAGAGGCTTTCCCTCCCCTGACAAAGACCGAGATCCCCGTCCGTTATCGTCGGGCCGCCGCCCTTGGTGAAAGCTGGAAGACGGAACAGGTCGATTACCAGCATGGGTCAATTGCCGGTGCTTTTGAGGTGTGTGTTTTCCAGATGTCGCAGGATAAGGCGGCGGTATTGTTCAATGATATTACCGAGCGGAAACGTTCGGAGGAAGAGAGAACGAAATTGCAGCTGCAGCTGACACAGGCGCAGAAGATGGAGTCGGTCGGTCGTCTTGCCGGAGGCGTGGCCCATGATTTCAACAATATGCTCGGAGTGATCCTCGGCCATACCGAGTTGGCTTTAAGGAGCCTGGAGCCGAACCAACCCCTTTTTGCAAGCCTCCAGGAGATCGGCAAGGCCGCCAGACGCTCCGCCGACCTGACGCGGCAGCTTCTTGCTTTTGCCAGGAAACAAACGGTTGCCCCGAAAGTGCTCGATTTGAATGAGACCGTTGACGGCATGCTGACCATGCTGCGGCGTCTCATCGGTGAGGATATCAACCTTGCCTGGCTGCCCGGAAGACATCTGGGGGCGGTCCATATGGATCCCTCGCAGCTTGATCAGATTCTTGCCAATCTGTGTGTCAACGCCAGGGATGCCATTGTCGATACCGGCAGGATCACCATCGAAACCGCTGCCGTCATTTTTGATGAGGCCTATTGTCGGGCACATTCGGGGTTCTCGCCCGGCGAGTATGTTCTCCTCGCGGTCAGTGACAACGGCTGCGGCATGGATGCAGAAACCCAGTGCCACCTGTTTGAGCCGTTTTTCACGACAAAGGAGATGGGCAAAGGCACCGGTCTCGGCTTGGCGACGATCTACGGAATCGTCAAACAAAACAATGGCTTTATCAATATCTACAGTGAACCCGGGGCCGGCACCACGGTGAAAATTTACCTGCCCCGTTACGGCGTTACAGCGGTACCGTCGACCGTCAAAGAAGCACTTGTCCCGACACCGGTCGGTCGGGAATCGATCCTTTTGGTGGAGGATGAACCGATGATCCTGGAAATGACCAGATCGATGCTCGAACTCCAGGGCTATAAGGTCCTGGCTGCCGGTTCGCCGGGCGAGGCCCTTCGCCTTGCCCGGGAGTATGTCGGCCAAATCGATCTCCTTATGACCGACGTTGTCATGCCGGAGATGAACGGCAGGGATCTGGCAAAAAACCTGCTGTCGCTCTACCCTTCATTGAAACGTTTGTTCATGTCCGGCTATACCGCCAATGTAATCGCCCACCACGGAGTCCTTGACGAGGGTGTCCATTTTATCCAGAAGCCTTTTTCGATAAACGATCTCGCCGGCAAAGTCAGGGAGGTGTTGGATAAGGAGCATTGAGAGGTTTTGGCGGAGATGGCTGAAAAATGGCGTTTCCTGATATTTCCTTGGTTTTTCTCTGGCTTCTTGCTGTCGATTTTTGCTAAGATTTTAAGACGTATCCGAGGGGCTCAAAAGGAAAAGCAAGCGTTCCCTCTGGCTGGAAACGGACCGGTGTTGTAAACTGAAAAAAGCAAAATTGAAAACTCATCATCCCACTGCTTAAAGGGCGAATCATGACGAGTGAACAGCACATCTGTTATGAAGAGCTGCAGCGTCGGCTGGCTGATGCCGAAGAAATGTTGGCGGCCCTGCGTCAGGGCCGAATTACCGCCATTGACGGCGATCACGGCCGGCTGGTGGTGCGCTCGGCAAGCGATGAGGCACGGGCTCATCATATCAAACAGGTGTTGCTCGCCATCCGTAATGTCA
>JFJP01003924.1_pt1 | contig 11453 bp, 9 predicted proteins | sample 431651 | NCBI WGS metagenome assembly JFJP01 (sample SAMN02602958, study PRJNA72255) | Microbial mat metagenome, whole genome shotgun sequencing project. | biome: fresh water; feature: sink hole; material: water; isolation source: purple microbial (photo- and chemosynthetic) mats found in... | reverse complement strand
CGATATGCTCCAGCAAGACCAGATGGGTTTCGTGTCCACACCCGGCAAGAAGTGTGGCAAGTTTTACCATAGCCTTCTCGGCACCGCCACCCCGCAGGTTGGTTGTAACCAGAGCGAATTTCATCGCGGCCTCGGTCGCGCGGCTGGCGGATGTTCCGCAAGCGCTTGCGAGACGGCTCGCCAAACACGTTCGACGGTGATGTCAGCCATGGGGGTTTCCGGCGTCGCACCGAGATCGGCTAGCGGGTGATCTACGATATACGCGCAAGGATGATCGAGAGGCGCTAGGACCCGGCTTGGCGAATAACCGTGATAAAGCGCGACCATCGGCCGATGTAACGCTCCCATGATGTGCGTCGGACCGGTATCAACGCCGACATACAGGTCTAGCTCGTTCATCAGTGCTGCAGTTTGCCGCAGCGTAAGTCGACCGGCATAGCGTGTTGCCGCTGCACCAAGATGCTCTGCGAGTGCGCGAGTGCGTTCATTTTCTTCTCCTCCGCCGAGAATCAGGAAGTGTGCTTGCGGCCAGACGGGGCGGATACGTTCGGTCAATGCGATGAAGTTATCAAGCGGCCAGTCACGGTAAGCTTTCGTCGGGAAACTAGCTACTTGCAGGCCAATCAGCGGGGATGCGGTTTCTGAAAACGAACGGCTCAGTTCTGCACGTGCCCAAGTGGTTTCGAAATCGGTCACGCAATAGGCAAGGTTCAAACCGGCCGGCCTTATGCCCACCGCGCCAGGCAAACGTAACTGGATGTGCACGGCGTGCTCGGTTTGGAACGCCGGATGATCGACGGCATGAAACAGCCGGGAATTGAGTGCCGTGTCGGGTTGCCGGAAAGCGATCACCTGTCTGGCTACGCGCAGTGCATATTTGACTAGGGCGGTATCGTAGCCGCAGATGAAAGCCAGGTCGTAGCGATTGCTTCCGAATCGACCAAGCCACGGCGCCCGGTATTTGCTGATGGTGTTTACTTGAGCAGCGAAGGGGAGATGGCGAAGAATTTCGGCACGCTTTGGGTGGCCGAGAAGCGTAATCTCGGCTTCAGGGTAGGCCGCGGCAACCGCTCGGACAGCTGGCGTAACCAGCAGCGTGTCGCCGATGCGCGAGACGTTGATATAAAGGATACGCCGTGGAATCTCAGTCCCGGCGAGCGAACTCATAGACATAATCCGGGAAGCTGTATTCGGGGGGAGTGAACCGCCAGGCTAACGATTTGAAGTGGCGCATCAATGGCGAGAAACGTTTCACCAGGTGATACGCCGTCAAGTTCAGACCTGCGCGACGTGCAAGTTCCATGGCCAGTGTCGGGGTGATCCACGCTACATGATCAAGATTCGCAACCAAGGCACCGTTGTTGCGATGAAACTGCCGAAAAAACTTGCGGCTGAACGGGTTTGGCGTTGTTGCATAGAGTCGACCGCCTGGCGCTAGATGGCGTCCTGCAAAGGCAAGCAGGCCGACCGGATTGTTGACGTGCTCAACCACATCGCCAATAAACACGACATCAAAGCGTTCACCGAGATCCTCATCCGAGGTGGCGTCTACGCAGCGGACATTAAATCCTCTCGTGTTCAACTCCTCTACAAGGGAGGTCAGAATATCGAGGCCAAGACAATAGCTTGCTGCACTAGCGATTCTGCCATGGCGCCAGTCAGACCGATCAAAGTAGCGTGCGCTGTGCGATACCACGCCGATATCAAGAACACGTTGACCACGAACCAGTTGATCGATAAAACCGAGCAGATCTACATCGTTATGAATGCGGCGCGCGATGGGGAGCCATGCACGCACTGCAGCCTTAGCTTCCCGGTTGTTGGGATCGTCGGAAAATGAAGTCCAGTCGGGCATGTTCATATGCTTATCGCCGAAAAAATGGCTTCCATCCTGTCCAGCATTCCTTCACGCGAAAATCGTGCGTGAGCCTTTTCTCTGGCGGCGCTGCCAAGATTCTTTGCCAAGAATTCTTCGCGTATCAAGCGACCGATCGCTACGGCCAGTGCCTCAGCGTTTTGCGGTTCGACTATCAACGCCGTCTCGACATCGCTAACCGCTTCCAGAATGGCTCCAACCGGCGTGGTAACAATCGGAAGCCCGGTCAGCATCGCCTGCATGACCGATTGCGGGACGCCTTCATTGGCGTAGGACGGCAGACAGAAAATATCGAGGGCGCGCATCCAGGCTTCGGGATTGGTTTGTTGCCCGGCCAAGATGACGCGCTGCTGAAGAGCCAATTCGGTAATTCTTGCCTTGATGTTTTCCAGCATTGGGCCTTCGCCAATGATCAGCAGCGTCCAGTCCGGAAGATCGAGTCTGGCGAAGGCTTCAAGCAGGTAAAGGTGCCCCTTCCAGCTGCGCAGCGTGGCGACGATACCCAGATAGTGACGATTTACATCAAGATTCAACGCCTGACGTACTGCCGTCTTGTCGCCCGGGGCAAAGCGTGCGGGATCAATTCCGGTTGGCACCGAGGTCACCCGTTCGGGCAGCAGCCCAAGATCGTGGATCAGCTTTTGCCGCAAGGATTCGCCGGTAGTTACCACATGCCGGGCTGAACGGCCGTAAAGCCATTTCGCTGCGGCATTGACGGCTATCGGTGCCGAGATGTGACGGGTACGCACAATGGCTGGCGGTTTGGCCAGCGTCGCACAGGCCAGCCCGGTCAGCCAGCTGTCGGTTGAACTGTGGGTATTGACCACATCAGGGTGATTTGCCAGCAGCCAGCGGCGCAAAGCCAGCAGACCGGACAAGCGTTTCCGGCCGATCGGCAGGGCGGTAATCGGCACGCCAAAGCGCGGCGCCTCTTCGAGAATTCGTGCTTGCGGTGCGCACAGCACCGAAACCTCGTGGCCGCGAGCAATCAGGCCGCGAGCTTCTTCAAGAATGCGGATCTCCTGCCCGCCCCAGCCGCAGGAAGCCTCGGTGTGCACGATTCTCATGTGGCGCTCCCGGGGTGTTCGGCAAACTGGAGCTTGTAGAGCTGGGCGTAGACCCCATCGTGGGCCAGTAACTCATGATGTGTTCCTGTTTCAACAACCTTGCCGTGCTGCAGCACGACAATGCGGTCGGCGCGTTCGACCGTTGAAAGGCGATGGGCAATGACCAGCGTCGTCCGTCCCTGAATCAGGGCTTCGAGCGCTTCCTGAACCTGGCGTTCTGACTCGTTGTCCAGGGAGGAGGTGGCTTCATCGAGAATGAGGATGGGGGCATTCTTCAGAATCGCACGTGCGATGGCAATACGCTGCCGCTGCCCCCCGGACAGGCGGGAGCCGTTTTCGCCGATGAACGTGTCAAAGCCGTCGGGCTGTGCCCGGATGAAGTCCAGCGCATGCGCCGCAGAAGCCGCCGCTTCGATGGCTTCCCGCGAGGCTTCCTTTGCCGTGCCATAGGCGATGTTGGCCGCAACGGTATCATTGAAGAGGACAACTTCCTGCGAGACGATGGCGATCTGGGCGCGCAGACTGGCCAGTGATACCTGTTGCGTGTCGTGTCCATCGATCAGGATGCGCCCGGTCGTCGGATTGTAAAAACGGGGGATAAGATTGGCCAGCGTGGTCTTTCCACCGCCGGAGGTGCCCACGAGCGCAACGGTTTGTCCAGGCTCGATATTCAGGCTGATTCCGTCAAGCGCATTACGTTCTGCTTGCGGATAGCGGAAGTGCAGATTCTCCAGTTGAATGTGGCCGCTGGCTCGCTCCAGAACGATAGTGCCGGAATCTTCTTCCGGGGCCTCATCGAGTGTTCTGAAAATGCTTTCGGCGGCGGCCAGGCCGCTCTGCAGAGGAGCATTGACGCTGGCAATATGCTTTAGCGGCGCCAGCAGCATGAGCATGGCGGTGATGAAGGAGACGAAGCTGCCGACGGTCGTCTGCCCGTCCTGGGACTGTATCAAGGCAATATAGACGACGATGGCGACGGCAAAGGATGCGATCAGATGTACTGCCGGCGTCGTGGCAGCGGCGGCAATGCTTTGCCGCATGCCGAATCCGCGCAGGGCATTATTGACGTGCAGGAAGCGATTTTCCTCTTGCGCCTCGCCGCTGAATACCTTGATCACCTTGTGGCAGGCGATGGCTTCCTGCAGGGTCTCGGTCATCACCGCCATGCCTTTTTGCGAAGCGCGGCTCATCGCGCGCAAACGCTTTCCGAATGCCTGTGTAAACAAGGAGATGACAGGGGCAACGAGCAAGGTGATGGTCGTCAATTGCCAGTTGAGAAAAAACAGCCAGGCAAGCAAGCCGACAAGAGTGAGCGAGTCACGGATCAGTACCGTACCGACGGTGGTCGATGCGGAGGCAATATTGGTCACATCGTAGGTGACCTTGGAGATCAGGGTAGACGACGGATTGCGGTCAAAATAGCTGGCCGGGAGGCGCATCAGCCGACTGAAAAGCTGCTGCCTGATATCCGTGATGACGCGGTTCTGAACCCAGGACATGGCGTAAGACGCCAGAAAGCCGAGCACCCCGCGCAGAACAAAAATGCCAACAATCATCCCGGCAACCAGCAGGGGCGACTGGCTGGAATTGGTCGCAAAGCCATTGTCGAGCAGGGGCTTGAGCAGGGCCGGGAAAAGGGGTTCGGTGGCAGCGGCAAAGGAAGTGGCGATCAGACCGGCAACCAGTATGCGCCAATAGGGCCGGACATAGGTCAGCAGACGGAAGTACAATTCCTTGCTACTTGGGGATGCAGTGGCCAGCATGTGGAAAAAACTGTTAAAAAGAGATTATAAACTGTACTCCCTGCTGTCCGCTCAAATGAAGGATTGAATCGCTGATAGACACAGCCGATGAGCGCTTCGCTTTCAATTCCATTCTGGGAGCATCCTCCTTGCATCCGGAGAAATGTGTGCTAACGTAGTCTTGGATTCAATGATTCAGTAACGGTTTCTGGAGGTGTCTCCATGAAATTCATCATTACTGCCGCCGCCGGTCTTTGCCTGATTCTGGGCGCTTGTGCCAATACCTACACCTACTCGAAAAATGCGGGAGCAACGACGCCTTGCAGGATGACTTGATCGTCTGCAGCGCCAGGTCGCCGATGCGGCCAAGGACGCCATGGACAAGTGCATGGCCGACAAGGGTTACGAAAAGAAGGTCGACAAGTACCGTCTGTGAATTTCTGCCAGTTCCGTGAGCTTGGGGCGCTCTCGGCAGACCCCGAATGAAGTGCCCTTGGGGTGCCGGGGTCCAGTTCGTTGATTCTTCTGGATTCCGGCTTTCGCCGGAATGACGGATTTGGAATACTTCAGCGTTTTCCTAAGCCCGTCGAACTGGCAGCGCAGGGCCGGCCGTATGACTAAACCCCGTTCTGCCTGAACCAGGCCAGCAGACGCTTCCAGCCGTCCTCGGCTTCTTCCTTGCGGTAACTCGGCCGGTAATCGGCATGGAAAGCGTGCGGAGCCTTGTCGTAGACAATGATCGTCGAGGCCTTGCTCGCCGCATTCCCGGATTCAGCCAGCGCCTTGCGCATACTGTCTAGCGGGATGCCTTGGTCCTGCCCGCCATACAGGCCCAGTACCGGCCCGTTCAACTTGCCGGCGATGTCAATCGGATGTTTCGGGGTCATTTCGCTGGCCGTACCGACGATCCGTCCGTACCAGGCCACACCGGCCTTCACCTGCGGGTTATGTGCCGCATACAGCCAGGTAATGCGTCCACCCCAGCAAAAACCGGTGATGCCCAGCCGTGCCACATCGCCGCCGTTGCCTTTCGCCCAGGCCACACAGGCATCAAGATCGCCCATGACCTGCGCATCGGCGACCTTGCTCACCAGATTGCTCATCAGTTCCTGGGCATTGGTGTACGCCCGCGGATCACCCTGACGAGCGTAAAGCTCGGGGGCAATCGCCAGATAGCCCTGCTTGGCAAGGCGACGACAGACATCCTTGATGTGCTCATGCACTCCGAAAATTTCCTGGACCACGAGAATGACCGGGAAATTGTTTCCGGCGGCCGGTTGCGCCCGGTAGGCCGGCATTTCGCCACCGACAGCGGGGACCTTTATTTCACCGGCGGTCAGGCCGTTGCTATCGGTGCTGATGGCGGTTTGCGCCATCACCGGCTGTACCGAAAGCGCAAAACCCGCGCCAAGCGCGGTGACAATGAAACTGCGGCGACTGAATGGAACGGCAGGAACGAGACTGTCAAAATCCGGGCTGGTGAGGGTTTTCTGGGTCATGGGACTTTCTCCTCGATATGAAATGGGGTAGTTGATCATGGATTGCTTGGAAACCCACTGACAAGGAGAAGTGAAATAAATTCCCCTGGCGGCGACAGGAACGTAAGTCCGTAAGCCGGCATCAGTGCCAGCCAGGCCATAAGCCTTGCGTGACGGCCAGGCCAAGGCCAGTGCGGTCGTTCCTTCCCAGTTGCTCAGGCCAGACAGACCCGATTTCGCCCCTGCTGCTTGGCGGCGTACAGCGCCTGATCGGCTGCCGCCACGGCCTGATTGGCGTTTGAATGCCGTTCGGGCAGAAACGCTGCAACACCAATGCTGACCGTGACATGATCTGCCACCGATGAAGCCGCATGCGGAATGTTCAGTTCACGCACGGCCTCACAGATACTCGACGCCACTTTGTGCGCGCCCTCTATACCCGTATTGGGCAACACCACGACATACTCCTCACCACCATAACGTGCCAACAGATCGGCGGTCCGCACCATCTTGCCGGAGGCCGCTTTGGCTACCGCCTGGAGGCAGGCATCGCCAGCCAGATGCCCGTAATGGTCGTTGTAGTTCTTGAAGAAATCGACATCGATCATCAGCAGAGTGATCGGCGATTGCTCACGCATCGCCCGATTCCATTCGTCATGCAGGCGGGTGTCAAAACACTTGCGATTGGCGATGCCGAGCAAACCATCGGTCTGGGAAAAGACTTCCAGCTTCTGGTTGGCCACCTCCAGCGCCGCGTTGGCCTGTTGCAGTTCGGCGGTTCGTGCGGCAACCCTCTGTTCAAGGAAACGGTTCGCCGAAATCAGCTCGAGACTGAGTCGGGAGACGACATGGTAGGTATTGCGCAAGGCCTTGATCATGGCTTCTGCGCTCTTGTCCACCGGTCGCAGCAACTCCTGCGCGAAAGCCTGGTCCGCCACTTTGCCGCTTTGCATCAGCGCAATTTGCCGGGCCAGCGACTGATCGACCCCGAGAACATGCAAACAGAGCCACGAGGTGAGGAAGGAAAGAAGAATCCCGGCCGGGTTGTCCAGCGCCTGGCGGGCACTCCATATGGCGCGTACCTGCTCGGTGAACTCGTCATGCAGCTTGAGGTGCAGGTTGACGTGACGCTGATCCACGCCATGCTGCTGCATCAGGGCTTGCTCAACGGAAAAGTGGTACTTCGCGTAGTCCATCAACTGCAAAAAAGCGAGTTGAACGGCATCTTCGCCCACGCCAACATTTTCCGTCAGGGATTCACCCAGCCGGTTGAATAAATCAATCAGAGCATGATGCTGCTCGTCGACCGGACCAATACCGGTATGAAACTCCTCACCCCAGACAAAGGTTTGCACGGAACAGTTCCGACCTGTCTGGGGGGACTCAGCGAATAAAGCGGAAGTAGGATATCAATTGCCGCAACTTCAAAGACCCCTCCTTCATCTGGACGGTTTTATCGGTGACTTCGGCAATTGCCACAGTCGTCTGCTCAATCCCTCCGACGATCCCTTCGACCTGACTGGCGATTTCATTGCCGGCAGCGGCCTGCTGGCGCGTTCCGTCAGAAATGTGCCGGGAAATCGACGCCACTTCCTCGCCGTGTTGAGCCACCGAGTCGAGCCCGGTGCGCGCCACGCCCATGGCCGCATCCGTACTTGCCACGTGAGTTCCTGCCGAGGCCATGGTACTCAGGGCCAACTGGGTAACGCGCTGAATCTCCTGCACGCTCGCCGTAATTTCCGTCGTCTGCTTGCTCGACTGCTCGGCCAGTTTTCTGACTTCATCGGCCACCACAGCAAAACCGCGTCCCGACTCGCCGGCACGTGCCGCCTCGATGGCCGCGTTCAGAGCCAGCAAATTGGTCTGATCGGCGATGCCGCGAATAACCTGACTGACCCGGTCAATCGCCAGAATCGACTGGGACAGTTCAGTCATCGTCTTGCCCGCCCCCTGCACGGAGGTCACGACATTGGCCGTGGCCACCTGACTCTCACCCATGCTCGAAGACGCCTGGTTGAGCAGCGCGTGCGAGGCCTCTACGGCTTGCGTCGCCTGTTGTGCACTGTCAGCGATCTCGTTGACCGAAGCGACCAGTTGCTCGACGGCCGCGGCAATGCAGGTCACGGCATCGGACTGTGCTGAAGTCACCCGGCGTGTCTGTTCCATCTGGGCACTCAGTGCAGTTGAGCTGTCACCCATCAGGTCAGCGGATTCGGCAATCTCGGCCATCATCGCCTTGAGATGCGTCTGCATGGTCACCAGCGCATCGCTGAGCCGGCCCAGTTCGTCTTCCCGACCCAGAGGGATATCGTCGGTCAGATTGCCTTGCGCGATGTTGTCGAGACTACCGACAATTCGGCCGAGCATGGCCAGCAAACTGTTTTGCATCACCAGCAGGAGCACACTGGCAAGGATGCCAGCCAAGCCGAAGGCTTGCAGTGTCGAGTCGGCCACACTGGCCGGAATCCCGATTGAAGAACCAAACACGTGCACGATGCCGCCGATTACCTGCATCCCCAGCAGGGTAAATACCAGGGCGTTGAATTTTCCTTTCAGCGACAGGCGTTGCCAGAAAGGAGTCTTCGGAATTGACGCGCTGCCTTCCTTCAATTTCTGGTACAAGGCCTCGGCTTCGGCGATCTGCTGCCGCGTCCTTGTTCTTCAACACCGGAACGACCAGCGCATCGACCCAGTAGAAGTCACCATTCTTGCAGCGATTCTTGACCATGCCGCGCCAGGGTCGCCCGGCCTTGACTGTATCCCACAGCCACTCGAAGGCGGCGGGCAACATGTCCGGGTGACGCACGATATTGTGGTTCTTGCCGATCAGTTCTTCACGCGTAAAGCCGCTGATGTTGATAAAAGTTTCGTTGGCATAGGTGATGGCACCCTTGAGGTCGGTACGGGAAACAATGTAACGCCCCTTGGGAAACTTGACCTCGGTCTGGGTGATCGGTAGATTGGTTTTCATTGTTTGCCGTCCCTCATGTTGCCCTCTCGTTTGATGTTCCAATTTCAAGCCGGACTCACTGCGTCTGCCAAGAAACCTTAATCCATCGGCAGCAGTTTAACTGCCTTTCTCACATCAGCACAATATAGCAGTTTAACTGCCTTTCTCACATCAGCACAATATCGTACTGTTCCTGCGCATAACTGGGTTCGGATTTCAGCGAAATCGGCTTGCCGATAAAATCGGAAAGCATGGCCAGCCCCTGTGATTCTTCGTCGAGAAAAACGTCGATGACCGAGACGCTGCCGAGCACCCTGAATTCCCGGGCGTTGAACTGGCGGGCTTCACGCAGCAGTTCGCGCAGAATCTCGTAACATATGGTGCGCGCCGTCTTGACCTCGCCCCGCCCGCCACAGGTGGGGCATTCCTCGCACAGCACATGGGCCAGCGATTCGCGCGTGCGCTTGCGCGTCATCTCCACCAGACCCAGCGCCGTAAAGCCATTCACCGTCAGCCGCGTATGATCGCGTGGCAACGCCTTGTTGAACTCGGCGAGCACGGCTTCCTTGTGTTCCTCGCTGTCCATATCGATAAAGTCGGTGATGATGATGCCGCCGAGATTGCGCAGGCGGAGTTGGCGGGCAATGATCTGCGCCGCTTCCAGATTGGTCTTGAACACCGTGTCGTCAAAATTGCGCACTCCGACGAACCCCCCGGTGTTGACGTCTATCGTTGTCATCGCTTCGGTCTGATCGATGATCAGATAACCCCCGGATTTTAGATCGACGCGGCGCGCCAGCGCCTTCTGTATTTCGTCTTCCACACCGTACAGATCAAACAGCGGGCGTTCGCCGATGTAGTGATCGAGCAGCGGCGCAACCGTCGGCGTGTATTCGGCGGCAAAGCTGGTCAGCTTCTGGAAATTCTCGCGCGAGTCAATGACGATGCGTGCCGTATCCGGATTGACAAAATCGCGCAGCACACGCTGACCGAGCAACAACTCCTGGTAAAGCAGGCTGGGCGGCGCAAGCGCTTTCGCCTGCGTCTGGATGTCGTGCCAGATCTTGCGCAGATAGGCGATATCGTTGGCCAGCTCTTCTTCCGTGGCGCCCTCGGCCATCGTGCGCACGATGAAGCCGCCCGCTTCATCCTCCGGCACGAGATGGGTGATCTTCTCGCGCAAGGCTTCGCGTTCAGTCTCGCTCTCGATGCGCTGCGAGATCCCGATATGTTTCTCCTGCGGCAGATAGACGAGCATCCGGCCGGCCACCGACATCTGTGTCGACAGACGTGCGCCCTTGGTACCGATCGGATCCTTGATGACCTGCACAACCACGCTCTGCCCCTCGAACAGGATGCGTTCGATGGGTCGTACCGGATCGCCGTTCTGGCGTGGTTCCCAGATATCGGCCACATGAAGGAAAGCGGTTCGGTCCAGCCCTGCGTCGATGAACGCCGACTGCATGCCGGGCAAAACGCGGACGACTCGCCCGATGTAAATGTTGCCGACCAGACCCCGGCTTGCCGTACGTTCGATATGCAGTTCCTGCACGGCACCCTGATGCATGACGGCGACGCGCGTTTCCTGCGGAGTAAAGTTAATCAGGATATCTTCGGCCATGGGAAATCGATCTGAAAAAATGCGGGTAAAATTGGGGATTCGCTTCATTCTACCTCTTCCCCCGCCAAAGCTTCCATGCCCATCGCTCCCCTGCTGCCGATCCCCGAACTGCTGGCCCCTGCCGGATCGCTGGCCATGATGCGTACGGCCTTTGCCTACGGCGCCACCGCCGTCTATGCCGGCCAGCCACGCTACAGCCTGCGTGTGCGCAACAACGAATTCGGCAGTCTGGAAACGCTGGGCAGCGCCATCAGTGAGTCGCATTGCAGCGGCAAACGGTTTTACCTGGTCAGCAACGTGCTGCCGCACAACGCCAAGGTGCGCAGCTATCTGGCCGACATGGCACCGGTCATCGCCCTGCGGCCCGACGCGCTGATCATGGCCGACCCCGGCCTGATCGACATGGTGCGCGAAAACTGGCCGGAGATGCCGGTACATCTATCGGTGCAGGCCAATACGGTCAACTTTGCCGGCGTGCGCTTCTGGCGGAAGCTCGGCGTATCGCGCATCATCCTTTCGCGCGAACTGTCGCTCGACGAAGTCGCCGAAATCCGCCAGGAATGCCCGGACATCGAGCTTGAAGTCTTCGTGCATGGCGCGCTGTGCGTCGCTTACTCTGGCCGTTGCCTGCTTTCCGGTTACTTCAACCACCGAGACTCGAACCAGGGCACCTGCACCAACTCCTGCCGTTGGGATTACAAACTCAAGGCGGGCGAGGA
>JFJP01003193.1_pt1 | contig 11454 bp, 9 predicted proteins | sample 431651 | NCBI WGS metagenome assembly JFJP01 (sample SAMN02602958, study PRJNA72255) | Microbial mat metagenome, whole genome shotgun sequencing project. | biome: fresh water; feature: sink hole; material: water; isolation source: purple microbial (photo- and chemosynthetic) mats found in... | reverse complement strand
AGATTTGATAAATGCCTGCTTCATGTTCGCCATGTTGTGCGGCGCTTGGTTATGCCGTAACAGGCTGGGGGGCGTTTCTTGGGCGTCATGCGCCAGGTGACGATTGGCATAGCCCCGGCTGAATGAATCGCTGGTTGGCTTTCCTAGCGTGGCACAGGCACATCAGCGTCGGATATTGCAGGCGAAAAAAATGCCCGATGCGTTTCGGCAGTCGGGCGCTATCTGTAGCTCCGAGGGGTATGATTTTCCAAATATAATAAGTACGGATATCCATCTTCAAACAAGCTGGAATTAGCAACAACTGTTCGGCCAGCATGGGGCATGCTGATCATGAAACAATTTGGTATGGCAATATCGTTCATTGCAATCGCTATTCTGGCTGTTTCAGCATGGGCGACCGCCAAACAGCCGGCGTCAAAGGCTGCTGCGGGAACATGGGTCACCCCTGCCGAATACTCAAGGGGAATTTACCTGGCAGCGAAGGGCGCATTGCCGGAGGTGTCTCGCAGCCCCCAGACGGCATCGGAGTTGGTAATGCGCGGCCGAGCGAAACAGGAATTGCGCGACTGGAAGGGCGCGCTGGCCGATTTCGAGCGTGCGCTACAGCTGGATCCGAAGAGCGCTGACGCATATGCCGCGCGAGGCCAGTGGTGGGCCACGGATGGCAAGGACAAGAAGGCACTGGCCGACTTCGACCGCGCGCTAGCTATTGACACCACGCACTGCGACGCTCATTTCTTCCGCGCGACGGCCCGTGAGCGAACAGGCGACCTCACGGGCGCGCGGGCTGACTATGCGGCTGTGCTGGCCGCCGACCCCACCTATGCGAAGGCTGCCGAGTACTTGGTTCACGTCGAGCAGCGCCTAGGCGTCAATTCGTCTTCACGGCAGAGACTGACTAAACCAACGCTGACTGCGCCCGTTGAAGCAGCGAAGCCCGCCTTACCATTGCCGTCAACGACTGGGCTGCGTTCACCACCCAGTGATGTCATTGAGGCGCGTATGCCGCCGAAGGGGCCGAAAGAGGTGAACATTGCCCTCATCGGTGCGCCAACGAAGCGCGACGCCGGAGAGGATTTCTTCTACCGGCAGTTCGGTCAGATGCGCGGCATCGACTTCATTCTCCAAGCATCGAGCGCGAAGGACGTCATGCCGACGCTGGCGAAGCTCAAGCGCGAAGGCAAGCGAGTCAAGACCCTTATCATTGCAGGGCACGGCGACCAGAACCAAGCGGGCATTCAAATCAGCTCAGTTAGCGACATCCTCAAGGAGTGGGACGTAGACCGAGAACTGATGGCGCGTGAGGTCGACGGGTGGAAGCAGAAGCGTGCACGGGTGCTTGGCAACCTGTGCCCACTCGCGGGCAAGACAGAACGTACCAGCGCGGAAATCCAGCAACGCTCGGCGCTCCAAAAGCAGCTGGAGATCGCCGACGCACAGATCGCAGACTGGGAGCGCGTGTTGCAGGACGCCGAGGACGCATACGGCGTCATGGCACCCGACGGTTTCATCATGCTCTTTAATTGCTTCGCAGCTGCTGACGAGTCGCACATCGCCTTTTCAAAGGCGCTCGCCCGCACCCTCTTCGGAAATAATCGCGGCAAGTTGATGGTGTCAGCTACCGCCATCCAGGTGCAGGACGTGAACAGCAATCTGTGGTCCATCTACGCGCGGGCCATGCAGGGCTATTAGCACCCAATTGGCGACACTTTCGTGACGGGTGCATGGCGGCAATATGAGCTAGAAGCGCTGCCGACGACTATGCCCGCGACGAAGTACCTTGCCGTGCACGTAAAGCCAGCTGTCGCTCCCGTCCCCCAAGCTATCGCTACTACAACCCCGACTGTGTCGCCGCAGTCAGACAGTGGCAAGTTGAACTACACCTGGAGCGGTGCCTGCGGGAACGCGAAAGGACCTAGCTGTAGCCTCGATACATCCAGAGTAGAGAACAAGGGGCTCTTCTCGTCCATTGTCGTGCGCGACGCCAAGGGGCGCGAAGGCAGTGAGGCGTTTTGCCAGGTGACAACAGCGGATCTGCTCATCGGGCTGACGATGGAGCCGGCCGTTCCCACTCTGGGTCACCCCTTTGTTGTGCGCGCGCAGGTGACTCGCGGTAAGCAGCCGCCCGACACGTACTGGGTGTGGCGCACAAGCGGAGCAGCCACTCTCACCAGCAAGGACGGCGCGGTGGCACAGCTCACTGCACAGGGTGACGGTGCTGTGCAAGTGCTGCTCTTCGGCTATGGTGCATTCGGCAAGGAGATTATCTTTGACCAAATGTCGGTGCCGGTTAGACCTGTCCGTGGCGCGGCCCAGAAGTCCTTCAAGCAATGCGGCCAGGTGGGCGGCGCGCCGGTGAGGACCTGCGTTCAGTATGAGTACGTCCAGCGCGGCGCCACCTGTCTCGTCGAAGGCGTTGCGCGGGTGACGATGGAGCAGGGCCCGTCGCTGTGCGAGGTCTCTTACCACGGAGGTGTGCGGAACGGTGTGCATCGGACCTTCCACGACGATGAACGCGTCGGCATTGAAGGGACCTATGCGAACGGCGAGCGCGTCGGGCCGTGGAGGGGGACAAACGCCGAGGGGAAATTGGAGTATGACGTGGAGTTCAGCGCGGGCATGGTACACGGTCGCACCCGCTGGTACCGCGATGGAAAGCTCGTGCGGGAAGGTACGTGCGAGAACGGCCGCGCGCGGGGACGGTGGCGTGAGTGGCGCGACGGGTCACTCATCGAGGAGCAGGACGTCAGCCCGACGAGTCACGTCATTCGCACCATAGAGGGTGGCAAAGTGACTGGCACGCGCACGAGGTCGGGCGACTGGGGCTGCGAGACGCCGCAAACGGGTGTGGGCCTATGCGAGGAACTGTACATGTTGCCGCCCAATTGCACACCTCGGCGTTTCAACCAGCCCTGAACCGAATGTCACTTGCAAAAGCAGAATTGTCACGAAACTTATGTAACTGATCAATAACTCACGGCAGCGCCGATGCCGCACAGGCGCGTTGACGGATGATCTGCGACAGTCCTGCTGATGCGCGTCGTTGAGCGTAATCAGTTTGTAGACCAGCCTTTCTGCGTGGATCCAGCACAACCCCTGCCAGGATGTTGAACTGTTTCGACGGCGTTCTTCAATCACACTTGGCCATGGAGCGGTACCAGTAGTTTCCGCGCTACTTTCTGTTTAAATCCTACCGCTAACTAGGATTGGTCAAATCTACGCATCGCCAGCTTTTGGATGTCAACCCCAGCCAAGGCAGATGGCAAAGACGAGGCTTGCCATACTGGATGAACCACAGGCCACCTTGGACCGACAGATTGCAACCGATTAGGCCTAAGGGATTGTTGACAGAAAATCTATGTAAATCAGATTGATCAAATGGAATAGTTACAATCGTCGAGAAATTCTTTGCATTCGATTTTGACTTTATCCAGTTCTGCATCCGAGATTACCAAACCATCGCGGGCGAGCTGCTCGTTTCTGACCGACCACCCGCGACGTTGTGTGGATTCATCGATTACTGGTAACTCAATGTACCGTTTAGGGTGATCGAAGTGGTCGTGGGGGACCGCCCGGCAATCGTCAGGTTGGTCATCGTAACCGTCTTGTTTGCAGTGTCGACAACAACGGTTCCCTTGGCTCTGGTCGTCGACCAACTTGGCCCCGCCATGTTCGTGAGAGACGCGAGCACGTCTCCTGTCGAATAGTAAGTGACCGAGAGTTCGATACCATGATTGTTCCACGTGTACTGGGACTTCGTCGCAGACCCGACCGGTAAAACGAAAGGAGTCGCCGGTGCGCTCGCATCGAATCCTGTGCCCGCCTCGCTGGTGCCGGTGCCGCTAATGGTCACCGAGGTGCCCACGGCCGGTGGCACGTTGAGCGTTCCATTGAGGATCATTTCACCCGAATATGGACCTTGCGGCGTCAACGTAACATTATTAAATTGGATCTTGCCCTTGGGCATATCCATCGTGACCCCTGCCGATTGCAGACCGGACAAGATGCTGTTTTTTTGCCATGACCCTACGTTGCTGGTGGAGGTAATGACGTTGGATCCACCCAGCAGAATGTACCAAGCGGATGACCCACTGCCGATAGACCACGAATAATAGGCCGTTGGGTGGGAATGGAAGGCGGCAGGCACGAACGACGACGGGTTAGTTTGACCTGCGACACCAACCGCATTTCCGGCAATGGTGAGCGAGCCGTATCCAGTGCTCTCTGTGACCTCCGGCCCAGCGCTGATAACGTCAAAAGCGGGATTGATCAGACTGACTTTGTTGAATGTCTCGCTACCGACCGTGACCGCCGGCAGGAGAATGGTGTTTGATTCCGGAACGTAGGTGATTTCACTGTCGATCATGGGGTCATCAATTGACAGCGTGCCATATGACTTCAGTTCGATTACAACGTCTGAAAACGTCGAGCCGCCTTCCAGCTTGACGGTCGGCATGGAGAGCAAGTTGGTGGCAACGTCGAAGCTGGCGGTTGACGCCCCGAAGGCACTGATAGACCAGGCAGCCACAGATGCCAAAGCAATTCCAAGATGTCTTTTCACGAGCAGATACTCCAGGCAGAGTTGAGATTTTCGAGAAAGTATACAGAGAGTTTATGGTGGTCAATATCCACGCCAATCAGGCGGCATAGATTCCGGATACCCGATAAAAAACGCCCGCTTCCTTGACGGAAGCGGGCGTTCTCGGCGTGTCGTTGGTGGAAGGCGGCAGGATCGGCATCAGGAAGGTCGGTTGCTTGCCGGTCAGCGTCTTCAGGAAGGCGACGATCTTGGCAATCTCGTCCGGTGTGTAAGCACGGCCAACTTGCAACTTGCCCATGATGTCGACGGCTTTCTCCAGGGTGTCGGCTTCGCCGTCATGGAAGTACGGGTAGGTCAGTTCCACGTTACGCAGGGTCGGCACCTTGAACTTCATCCGGTCGGCATCAACGCCGGTGAGACCGCCAACGCCCTCAGCCTTGTTCGGGGTATCGTATTTGGCGACCAAACCCATTTTCTGGAACGAATTGCCGCCGACGGCCGGGCCGTAATGGCAGGCGGTGCAGCCACTGTCCTTGAACAGTTTGTAGCCTTCCTGCTCATCCTTGGTCAGCGCGTTCTTTTGACCTTTCAGCCATTTGTCGAAACGGGAATGCGGAGTGTTGAGTGTTTCCTCGAATGCGGCGATAGCATCGGTGACCATATCGATGGTGGCGGCATCTTTGCCGAATACCGCCTTGAACTCGGCCTTGTAGCCGGGCATCGAGTTCAGCACATCGACAGCCAATTCATGTGTGAACGCCATTTCACCCGGATTGGCGATCGGGCCGCCGGCTTGCGCCTTCAGATCCTTGGCGCGACCGTCCCAGAACTGGGCCAGGTTCATGCTGGAATTGAGCACGGTGGGGGAGTTGATCGGGCCTTGTTGCCAGTTGTGACCAATGGAGGTCTTCAGATTGTCGGTGCCGCCCATCGACAAGTTGTGGCATGAATTGCAGGAGATAAAGCCCGACTTGGACAGACGCGGATCGAAGTACAACTTCTTGCCCAGTTCAACCATGGCGGCGTTTTTGACTTTGACTACCGGAATGGGTTCGATCGGCTCGCTGGACCAGGAGACGGCAGGGGCGGCCAGGGTCATCAGGGCAACGACTAGAGTACGCAATTTCATTTGGAGCTCCTTGTTCGGATGGGGGTATTCGAGACTTGGCGTTGACTTGCCGAGATTCAGACTTTGACTTTTACTTGGTCCAAACCAGATACAAGTATCTTGATAACGCTTGATTATGGTCAAGTATTTTTTCAACAGCCAGAGGCCAGGATGCCTTAATCGATCAGCCATGTTTTTTGAAAACAATCACTTACGAATAATTAGACATACATTCTCATTAACATTGAGAATGTGAGAACATCAATGCGGAGCGTTCATCATGTATGTTTGTGTCTGTCAGGCAGCGACCGAACGGCAAGTTCGCGAAGCGTTTGCACAAGGTGTTTCCTCCATGCGCGCATGTACAAAAACTGGGGTCTCGCGGCATTGGGCAAGCATGAGTTTGATGAATCGATTGAAGAAATGCACCACGCCGACAAACTGATCGAGCGTATTCTGTTCCTCGACGGCCTGCCCAATCTGCAAGATCTGGGCAAATAGATGATTGGCGAAAACATTCCAGAATGCCTGGCCTGCGATCTCAAGCTGGGGCACCCCGGCCACGCGCTTTACACCGAAGCCATTCATTACTGCGAGTCGGTGAAGGACTATGTCTCGCGCGAGATTTTACAAAGCATCCAGAACTATACCGAAGAGCACATCGACTATCTGGAAACCCAGCTCAGCCTGCTGGAGCAACTTGGCCTGCAAAACCGTCTGCCAACCGCGATGGGGCCAATGGGCGCTTGAATCTTGCTCAAATGAAGTATTCGGAACGGGGCTTTGCGCCTCGCTTTTTTGTAATGTTCATTTGCCTCGCCAACAGGAAACAACAATCTATTCGAGGGGCTGAATTGGCGGTTGTTTTTGGGTTAAGTTTTTTGTCCATCAGAGCCGATATCGCGGAAGGCAAAGACGCCGCGGACGAATTTTCCGTCCACATTGATCGTCGCTGAGCAAAATTTATCCCATGAGCCTGAGCATGTCGCCTGCCAGTCATCGCGAACGATTCATCAAAACGCCCCTTTACTGGGTTGGCGCAATCGTGCTTTTTGCCGCGCTGATTGCCACCTCGTATTTCTGGAACGCCAGCAATATCGACCGCCACGCGCATGCCATGGGCATGCTGCGCGCGCGTCTGGTGTTCAACATGATTCAGACCACGCGCGCCTGGATCGCCGGACATGGCGGCGTGTTTGCGCCGGACTCGCCGGAACTCTCCAGTTTGCTGGTACGCGAGGGCAATCTGCGCATTCATCTGACCAGCTTGAAACCGATCAATCCGGCGAATGCGGCGGAGCCCTGGGAAGCCGAGGTATTGCGTCGTTTCGAAGCCGGCGAGCGGGAGGCGGTGAGCGTTGCCGCGCATCAGTTTCGCTACATGGGCGCGCTCAGCGTGACGCAGACCTGTTTGCAATGCCATGCGCAACAAGGCTATCGCCTGGGCGATATTCGTGGCGGCATCGGCATTACCCAACCCGCCGATAACGTTTACCAGGTGGTGCAACCACAGCACCGCACCAACCTGATCGTGCATGTTTCAGCCTTTGCACTCATTGCCGCATTGCTGCTGGCCAGTCTGGCGACGATCCGCCGGCATGTGCTGCAACTGGAACTGGAGCGCGATAGCCGGCGCAAGACCGCCGAGATTCTGGCCGACAAGGTGAATCAACTAGAAGCCGCGCAGAGCGAACTGGTGCAAAGCGAGAAAATGGCCTCGCTAGGGCGCATGGTGGCCGGCTTTGCACATGAGGTGAATACGCCGGTTGGGGTGGCCGTCGGGGCGGTGTCGCACGCACTGGAGGCGCTGGGGCGCAGCGAAAAACTACTGGATAGCGAAGAAGTCGAAGAGTCTGATTTGCGCGCCGGCTTTGCCACCCTGCGCGAAGCCTCCAGCCTGGCGCTGTCAAATCTGCAACGCGCCGCCGATATGGTCGCCAGTTTCAAACGCACTTCGGTGGACCAGACTTCGAATCAGATACGCGAATTCGATATCGCGCAATTGATCGATGATGTGTTTCGCGGTCAGCACAATGTTTTCAAGCGCACACAGATCGAACTGGTTTCCGATTGCCCGGAGAATCTGACCCTCCATGGTCCCGCCGGCGCGCTGGTGCAAGTCCTCAACAACCTGGTCGTGAACAGCTATCTGCATGCTTTCAAGGAAGGCGAGCGTGCCGGCGCGATTCGTATTGCGGTCAGCCTGGCGGCGGATCATCGGGTGCATATCGACTACCGCGACAACGGCGTCGGCATGGATGCGGAGACGCTCGGCCACTTGTTTGAACCATTTTTTACCACTCGTCGCGGCAAAGGCGGCAGTGGTCTCGGCATGTTCATCGTCTACAACCTGGTGACCCAGGTTCTGCGCGGCGGCATTCAGTGCGAAAGCCAGCCGGGACAAGGCATGCATTGCGGCATCGAGTTTGACTCCGTGACGCCCGCATCCTCCATCAACGTTATTCCGACAACACCTGTAAAAGGGAAAGCACCATGAAGCTCATCCGTAAATCAGCTGCGCAGAGCGAATCAACCGATGCGGCAACCCTGGCGCAAGCAAGCCGACAATCGGCCTGGAAAATTCTGGTGGTGGACGATGAGCCTGATATCCACACCCTGACCCGGCTCAATCTGCGCGAATTCACCTTCGCCCAGCGGCCGCTGGAGATTCTTTCGGCGTACTCCGCCGCCGAGGCAAAACAGCTATTGGGCGAACACGACGACATCGCCCTGGCGCTGGTCGATGTGGTGATGGAAACCGACGATGCCGGACTGCAACTGGTGCGCCACATCCGTGAAGATCTGAAGAACATCATGATCCGGCTGATCATCCGTACCGGTCAGCCCGGCGTCGCGCCGGAACGTTTCGTGATCGACAACTTCGACATCGACGACTACAAAGACAAAACCGAACTGACGGTGCAAAAACTGTACACCGCTGTCCGCTCGGCGCTGAAGTCGTATCGTGATCTGAAGGCGATCGAGCTTAACCGAGTCGGCCTGGAAAACATTCTCAGCGCGACGCCAGACCTCTACAAAATGCAATCCGAGACGCTGGAGGAGTTCTTTCGCGGTGTGCTGACACAGATCATCGCGCTGTGCAGCCTGGGCAAATCAGGCTTGATCACCACCGTGGACGGCTTTGTTTCGACGTTTGAAGAAAACGAGATTCGCGTGCATGCCGGTACCGGCGACCTGGCTCACATGAATACCAGCGCACGCATGCAAAACGTGCTGCAACTTTGCTCGCAAGCCGTGCGCAGCCATATCGCGCCGGAAGGGCTGCGGCAGGAGTCCATCGTTGTTCCATTGCTGGCCAACGATCAGCCGCTCGGATTCATTTATCTGGAAGCGGAGCAGCCAATCAGCGAACTCGACCGCAAACTGATCATGATTTTCTCTAATCAGTGCGCCGCCGCGTTGGAAAACCTGCGCCTGCATATCAGCTTGCAGGAATCCTATGAACACGCCATCGACATGCTGGCGCTGGTGGCGGAATACAAAGACAGCAGCACCGGCTCGCACATCTCCCGCATCGCGGAGTACAGCCGCTTATTGGCCTTGGAAATGGGTATGGCGAAAGATGTCGCCAACAAGATCGGCATGGCCAGTCGCCTGCACGACGTTGGCAAGGTGGCGATTCCCGATAATCTTCTGCGCAAGCCCGGCCCGCTCGACGAAGAAGAGTTTGTCCGCATTCAGAAGCACGCCGAAATTGGCGCGGCCATCCTGAATGGCGATCCGGCGATGGCGCTGGCACGGGAAATCGCGCTGAACCATCATGAACGCTACGCCGGCGGCGGCTATCCGACGGGCCGACCGGCCAAGGAATTGCCGCTGAGCAGTCGCATTGTCAGCGTTGTCGATGTGTTCGATGCACTCGTCAGTCGACGCCCTTATAAAGATTCCTGGTCGGTGGAAAACGCTTTTTCTGAATTGCGCCAGGAAGCCGGCGGCCGGTTTGACCCGCGCGCAGTGACGGCGCTGGAAAACCTGTATCGGCGCGGACAGCTGGATGCGGTTTTGCAACGCTGCGCGCTGGATTCCGCCGCAGAATGAATCTGGGGTCGTGCAGGTCCGCGCCAACGCACTGTTGGCGCGGACCATTCTTGGCTGACGCCTGTAGACTCCGAGCAGCACATCGGCGAGAAGATCGCCGAGAACATCAAAAAGTCATGACTTGCGGCTAAGCTAGAGGCTGATCAACGCTCTGTATAACCTGTGTTAATTTTGCTTCTATGCCGCATACCCCACTTCTGAACAATCAGACTCAGCTTGTCGGCTACTTGGGCGAGCCTTGGTTCTGGCAAGTCATTACGGTCATTTTTATCATTGTCGCGGTCAATATCGGCGCCTATTACCTACTCCGGCAAATTGAAAAAATCGCCGCGCGGACGCAAAGCATCTGGGACGATGCGTTTATCAAAGCCGCGCGCTTGCCAGTAACCATGCTGCTATGGACGCTGGGCGCGGCGATCGCGCTACGCATCGTGCATCAGCATTCCGGCATTCCTTATTTCGATTGGGTAGCGACAAGCCGAAATGTGCTGGTGATCTCCGCATTGGCCTGGCTATTGATCCGGTTGATCGACAACGCTGCGGCAAATCTCGTTACCCTGCGACTTGCCAATGAAGAGACGGTAGACCGCACCACAGTCGATGCGCTGAGCAAACTCGGACGCATCTGCGTGGTAGTGGTCGCCAGCCTTTCCTTACTGCAAACGCTCGGGGTCAGCCTGGCCGGAGTGTTGGCGTTCGGCGGAATTGGTGGTATTGCGGTCGGTTTTGCCGCCAAGGATTTGTTTGCCAACCTGCTGGGCGGACTCACCATCTATATGGATCGCCCCTTCTCGGTCGGCGAATGGATACGTTCGCCGGACAAGAACATCGAGGGTACCGTCGAACATATCGGCTGGCGTAATACCTGCATTCGGGCTTTCAATAAAAATCCCATTTATGTGCCGAATGCGCTGTTCACCAGTATCGTGGTGGAAAACCCGTCGCGGATGACACATCGGCGTATCAAGGAAACCATTGGTCTACGCTACCAGGATCTTGGCAAGATGGCCGCAATCGTCGCTGACGTGAAAACCATGCTGCAGACTCACCCCGAAATTGATCATGAGGCGACGCTGATCGTTAACTTCAATAGTTTCGGCGAATCCTCGCTCGATTTCTTCATCTACAGCTTTACCAAGACGACGGTTTGGGCGACCTACCACGAGGTCAAACAGGAAGTGCTGCTGAAGATCGCCGACATCATCGCGACCCATGGCGCCGAGATCGCTTATCCAACGCGCTCGCTGCACATTGAACCTTGAACCTGTTTTCTTCGGTTGAAGGCGGCATCCAAAGCTGACTGGCTGTTACTCATGCTCGTGTTGGCATTGCTGCCAAACAGCAAAATGGAACTGTTGCGCATAAAAACCCGCTATGGGGCGCGGGTGGCTGATTACTTCAAAATGTCCTTGTACAACGCGTCTTCTTCCGCGCCCACTTCGGTCATCGCTTTGGCCAGGTCGCCTTGCAGGGTCTTGGCAAGGTTGCTCAGATTCATGCGTACTACATAGAGTTGGCCATCCTTGCCATCGAACACAGTGGCGCGACAGGGAAGCGCGGGTGCTTTTCCGCCGGCTGCTTTGGCCACTTTTTCATTCGCGTTGGGCGGGCAAAGATGGATCACTTTCATCCGCTTGGCATCCTTGGCGCCCGCTTCTTTCGCCGCCGCCAGCATGTCCTGTACGTCGCCCACTTTCCAGCCGCGCTTTTGTGCGCCGGATTTGATCGCGGCGATGGTTTCCTCGAA
>JFJP01000084.1_pt1 | contig 11454 bp, 10 predicted proteins | sample 431651 | NCBI WGS metagenome assembly JFJP01 (sample SAMN02602958, study PRJNA72255) | Microbial mat metagenome, whole genome shotgun sequencing project. | biome: fresh water; feature: sink hole; material: water; isolation source: purple microbial (photo- and chemosynthetic) mats found in... | reverse complement strand
ACTGGGCCTATCCCTGGCCGAGATGATCCGTCAGGACAAGATTCACCTGATCACCTGCACTGGCGCCAACCTGGAAGAAGACATCTTCAACTTGGTGGCCCACGACTTTTACGAGCGCGTGCCCCATTACCGTGATCTCACGCCCGAGGACGAAAAGGGCCTGTTGGACCGCCACATGAACCGGGTGACAGACACTTGCATCCCCGAAATGGAAGCCATGCGCCGCATGGAAAAGGCCATGTTAGAAGTCTGGATGGATGCCGATGCCAAGGGTGAGCGCTACTTCCCCCATGAGTTCTTCCAGAAGGTGCTGAAGGCTGGCAAATTTGTGGAGCATTACCAAATCGACCCGAAGAACTCCTGGATGTTGGCCGCCCTTGAAAAGAACGTGCCCATCGTGGTTCCTGGCTGGGAGGACAGCACCCTCGGCAATATGTACGCTGCTGCCGTCATTCGTGGCGATGTAAAGAATGTCCACACCGTGCGCAGCGGCATCGAGTACATGACGTGGCAAGAATGTCCACACCGTGCGCAGCGGCATCGAGTACATGACGTGGCTGGCGGACCATTACACCAAGGTCACGAAAAACGCCCCGTTGGGCATGTTCCAGATCGGCGGAGGCATCGCGGGCGACTTCCCCATCTGCGTGGTGCCCATGCTTCACCAGGACCTGGAGCGCACCGAAGTGCCTCTATGGGGCTACTTCTGCCAGATCAGCGACTCCACGACCAGCTACGGGTCCTATAGCGGGGCGGTGCCCAATGAGAAAATCACCTGGGGTAAGCTGGGCATCGAAACCCCCAAATTCATTGTCGAAAGCGATGCCACGATCGTCGCGCCGCTGATTTTTGCGTATCTCCTCGGTTGGTAGTTTTTCCTGAAACGAACGGGCCGCGAAAGCGGCCCGTTTTTTAGGAGGATGGGATGTATCCATTCCGAAGCCTTTCCGTTGTGTTGGTCGCGGGTCTGGGGCTGCTCGCGCAGACACCTTTTGAGGGTCGCATTGCAGAAATAGAACAGGTGCTGAACCGTCATTTTCGGGGGCCTCGGGCGGATGAGGTGCGGGAGCGGTCCAACCAGGAAATCGAAGCCTTTAATGGGCGTTCGAAACGGGCCAATGCTGAGTTGGCCGAGGCACGGGCCAAGATGGAGCAGGCCACAGCTCCGGGCCGAACGGGCTTTGCAGAGTTGACCAAACTCGACGCCGAACTAAAGGCCTCCATTCCCGATGGTGCGGATAAACCTGGGAATGCGAAGTATGCCGCTCGCATCGAGGCTCGCAATCTCTTCGCGGGGAAAGTGAATGAGTTAAACGAGGCGGGCCAGCGGGCCATCGCAGAATTCAACGCACTTGCCGCCAAGACCAAAGCCGAATTGGATACCGAGCGGACCCAGATCCTGGCCAATCAGGAGGCCATCAATCTTCGGGTTCAGGATTTTGAAAAATTTGTGAAAACCGGTGAAGACGTCGCGTTTTTTGTGCGCGTAAATCGGCTTTTGGCCGAATTACGGATCGCCCTTCGCAAGGCGGAGCGCCCAGAATATACAGCTTCGCTGGCCAAGGTTCGCGCCATCCGTCGCGAATTGGGCGAATGGGCCATCAAAGGACAGGCGCTGAATCCCAAGGGATTGGTCGTTGTGGAAGCCCTGATTCAGGATGAACCCTGCTGGGTCATCGTAGATACCGGCGCCACCGAGACCATCCTCAGTCAAGAGGTCGCCGAGGCCGCCGGGTTGGGCGGTGCGCAAGCCGAGTCGGTCAGCCTGATCGTAGTCGGTGGTCTGCGACTCCAGGGCCGACACTTCACGATTCCGAAGCTAACCACCATGGGCCAGTCCTTGGCCAACGTCTCGGCTGCCGCCGTTCGCCCGGCTGATGTCGGCATCGATGGCCTTTTAGGGCAAAGCTTCTTGAAGGCCTTCAGCTACACCGTCGATAAACGAAAACCCGAAAAATTGTCCTTGGTGCCCATCTAAAAACAGGGGGCCAATCGGCCCCCTGTTTTTAAAACCTGAATAATCTATTCAGGAATGGGGAACTGGTCCGTCAGATGGAAGACCTGCTCGCGGATGCGGGCCACGGCGGATTCATCAGCGCGGTGTTTGAGGGCCATATCGATCCAGTCGCCGATCATGGCCATTTCGGTTTCCTTCATGCCTCGGGTGGTGACGGCGGGGCTGCCCAGGCGCACACCACTGGGGCGGAGTGGGGGATTGGGGTCGAAGGGGATGCCGTTCTTGTTTACGGTAATTCCGGCCAAATCCAGGGCCTTTTCGGCTTCGCTGCCCAGGATGCCCTGCTGGAAAACATCCATCAGCATCAGGTGGTTATCGGTGCCGCCGGAAACGATGCGCCAGCCTTTGCCGGAGAGGGTGTCGGCCAGCACTTTGGCGTTCTTGATTACCTGCTCTTGGTATTCCTTGAATTCCGGTTTCAGGGCTTCACCAAAGGCCACCGCCTTGGCGGCGATGACATGCATCAGCGGGCCGCCCTGGATGCCAGGGAATACGGCGCGATCCAGATCCTTGGCGTATTTCTCTTTGCAAAGCACGAGTCCGCCACGCGGCCCACGCAAGGTCTTGTGGGTGGTGGTGGTGGCGAAATCGGCGTAGGGCACGGGGCTGGGATGATGTCCCGTGGCCACCAGTCCGGCAATGTGGGCCATATCGACCATCATCAAGGCGCCGACCTCATCACAGATGGCTCGGAAGGCGGGGAAATCGAAAGTGCGGGGATAAGCCGAGGCGCCGACCACAATCATCTTGGGCTTGTGCTCCAGGGCCAAGGCGCGGACCTGCTCCATGTCGACGCGCTCGGTGTCTTTCCGGACCTGGTAGCCGATAAACTTGTAGAGGATGCCGCTGCTGTTGAGAGGGTGACCGTGGGTCAGATGGCCACCATGAGCGAGATCCAGACCGAGCACCACATCGCCGGGCTTCAAGGCGGAAAGATAAACGCTCATATTGGCCTGGGCACCGCTGTGGGGCTGCACGTTGGCATGTTCGGCGCCGAATAACTTTTTGGCACGATCGCGGGCGATATTCTCAACGGTATCGACATTGGCGCAGCCGCCGTAGTAACGACGACCGGGATACCCTTCGGCGTATTTGTTGGTGAAGTGACTGCCCATGGCCTGCATAACAGCCCTGGAAGCATAGTTTTCCGAGGCGATTAATTCCAGGTGATGGCGCTGGCGCTGGACTTCCAGCTCCAAGGCCTGGAAGACGCCTGGATCATTGGATCGAAGGGTTTCGTACATGGGCATGGTCCACCTCAAAGCCTCATTTTCACAGAACGTGAGCTTCTGTTCCATGTGGAACATTCACAGAATTTGAGTCTTGGGCGGTGATACCGGTTCTGGAGCGAGATCCAGACCTGGGCCTGTGCGAAACTAGAGGTGGAGCCTGCCCATGTCCTTCCTACCGTCATCCGATCTCGCCGAACTTGAGCACTTCGAGCATCCGCTCTCCAGTCGCTATGCCTCTAAGGCCATGGTGCGCCTGCTGTCGCCGCTCTATCGCATGCGGGTTTGGCGGCGACTCTGGATTGCCTTGGCAGAGAGTGAACACGAGTTAGGCCTGCCTGTTACCGAAGAGCAGATCCGAGAGATGAAAGCCACGCGGGAAGATGTCGACCTGGCGGTCATTGCTAAGCACGAGTCCGCGTTGCGTCATGACGTGATGGCCGCCATTCATGCTTGGGGCGAGCAGGCACCCGCCGCGCGGCCCATTATTCACCTGGGTGCTACCAGTTGTTTCGTGACCGACAACGGTGATCTGCTCATCAGCCAAGAAGCATTGCAGTTGATTCGTCGACGCCTCCAGGATGTCATTGCAGCGCTTTCGGCATTCGCGGGCCAGTGGGTCGATCAGCCGACCTTGGGCTTTACCCACTTTCAGCCAGCTCAACCCACCACGGTGGGGAAACGCGCCTGCCTTTGGCTTCAGGATCTTCTCTTGGACCTAGAAGACCTCGATCACCTCATTCGCACTACGCCGGTGCGTGGCATCAAGGGCACCACAGGTACCCAAGCCAGCTTTTTGGAATTGTTTGAAGGCGATGATTCCAAGGTGGAAGCCCTCGAAGCGCGGTTTTGCGAAAAGGTGGGCTTTCCAGCGATTCCCATCAGTGGTCAGACCGCCACGCGCAAATTGGAGGATCGCATCGGGCAAGTGCTGTGCGGCTTGGCGGCCAGTGCCAGCAAATTCGCCTGTGATCTGCGGTTGCTGCAGCACCTCAAGGAAGTGGAAGAACCCTTTGAAAAAGCACAGATTGGTTCTTCCGCCATGCCCTACAAACGAAATCCCATGCGCTCCGAACGCATCAATAGCCTTGCTCGCTTTGTAATTGGCTTGATGCCTTCCAGCTACCAGACCAGCGCCACCCAATGGATGGAACGAACCCTGGACGATAGTGCCCACCGCCGCTTGACGATCAGCCAGGGCCTATTGGCCGTGGACGCGATCTTGGTGCTCTACAAGAACGTGGCGTCGGGCCTTGTGGTCTATCCCAAGATGATCGAGGCGCGACTCAATCAGGAATTGCCCTTCATGGCGGCCGAGGTGCTCCTGATGGAGGCCGTGAAGCGTGGCGGGGATCGACAGGATTTGCACGAACGGTTCCGGGTCGCGGCGCTGGAAGCTGGCAAGGCCATCAAGGAAGAAGGCCAGCCCAATCCGCTATTGAAAATTCTGGCTGCCGATCCTTCGTGGAGGATGACCGAGTCCGAACTGGCCGCCATGCTCGATGCCAGTCGCTTCACGGGCCGCGCGGGAGCTCAGGTCAAGGCCTTCCTGGGCAAGGAAATCGCAGCGGCGTTGCAGGATCACACCGCGGCGGAAATCGCCGAAGTGCGCGTTTAATTAGCAAAGCTCCAACCGACACTTTTCGAGGTATCCATGCTTAAACTCGCCGTCTTGGGCGCTCAAACCATGCTGGGGCGTGAACTCGTCAAGGTTTTGGAAGATCGTGATGCCTCTGTTTTGCCACTGTCCGCGGGCCCTCTCACGGTGGAACAAGAGGAAAGCGACATTGTGGTTTTTGCGCCGGACCCTGCCCTGCTGGAAGGCCTTGATCTCGTCATCGTGGTGGCCGATCCGGCCGTTCCCGAATTATTGGCGACCTTCCCGGGGCGGATTCTCGATTTGCGGGACAACGCGCCCGAAAGCCTGGAACCCATGCCTCTGGCGGGAGTCTGGCCTAGTGATCACCGAGCCTTGCGCGGGCGCCAAGCGCTGGAATTGGTCTTGGCCCTGCTTCCCACCCTGGTGCATGGCTTTGGTGAAGTTGCCGGAACGCACCTCCGCTCCGTGGCTTGCCTGGGTGACCTGGGCCTCAATGGCCTCATGGAACAAACGGTGGCAATCCTCAAAGGCGACGAGCCCGAAATCGAAACCTTGGGCTACCGCGCGGCCTTCGAAGTGGTGCCCCAGATGGGTCGCGGAGCGCTCATCGAAGTTCGAGTACCGGTGTTCCACGGGGATTTACTGATCTTGCACCTGAAGGCGGAAGAAGGTCGAAGCCTGGAAACCCAACCTGCCCCGCTGGGCGTGAAGTGGGCCGAACATCCGCCCACCAGCCGCGAAGTCGCCGTGAGCCCAGAATTATTGGCACACCTGAGCACTGGAGCGGATCGCCAGACGGGCATTCTCACCTTAGGCTTCGATCCCGTTTTGTGGGGTGTGTTGCGGCCATTGCTGAGGGTTTTGGATTTGTAGAGCCGGCAGTATTGTTTGGTTAACTCTGCTTTCCCAAATTCTTTCTGCGAAAGCCGGGGCAATACCATTTCCCCGAGGCTGTCGGGAATGAGTTGGGTTTCCCTGGGCGGCGTGGCTCCCCAGGAAACCTATACTTAGAGGTGTCTCCCGCGTAGGGGTGGACCCATGGCAATCGGTGGAATTCAAAATGGCTTAACGGCGAAGGCTTCGGCCTTCACCTACTTTGACGCCAGGGATCTTAATCGAGATGGCGTTGTATCGCCTTCGGAGTTGGCCACTTATGCGCTCCGACACCCGGAGTTGAAGGCCTCCAAGCGCCAAGACCAAACGCAGAAGACAACCCAGAACCCCTGGGCTGCGGGCAACAACTCGATGCCTCAGTACAACAAGCAAGGGGCTCTTGGTTCAGGGAGCAAGGCCACCAGCCGTCTTTTTGATGAGTATGCCTAGAGTCAGGTCGTGCGTTTCCTGATTGAATGGATTCATGGCGGGAAAACTCGATCTTCCTCAGCGGCGGGGTGACTTTTTTAAGTCGCTCGGAACCCTTTTCGCGGGTTTCGTAGCGGAACATTTGGAGGAAGCTGTCCTTGGGGCCGATCCAGGGTTGTTGCGACCGCCGGGAGCTCTGGATGAGTTTGCCTTCCTAACGGCGTGTACGCGCTGCGATAAATGCATCCGCGCCTGTCCTCAGGATTCCATTGTGAAGGCGTCGGGCAGCGCCCGGTTTGCGGTGGGCACGCCCTTTATCAGCCCCCGCTCCATGCCTTGTTTCCTCTGCACCGAGCTACCCTGCATTCCAGCTTGTCCCGAGGGGGCGTTGGTTTGGCCGCGCCTCTCGGTCGCAGGCATCGATCGGGAGGGCCCTCGCGCCGTGCGCATGGGACTGGCTGAGATCAATGTGGCAACCTGCCTGACGTGGCCCACTGACGAGCGCGGCGCACAAAGTTGCCGAACCTGCGTGGATCGATGCCCCTACCCTGGTGAAGCCATTCGCCTCATCGAAGGTGGCGAAGGCGAACCTGCTCATCCAAGGGTGGAAGCTGAAATCTGCACGGGCTGCGGGCTTTGTGAATTTGGTTGCCCAACCCCCAAGGCTTCGATCGTGGTGAAGCCTCGGGGCTGAGCTAGGGTCGTTGGAATCCCGCTGATGCGGATTACTTCAAGACTTTGGCGGTTAGTACCACGATGAGGCCACGGTCCTTTAGAACGGAAGTGCCGACTACGGCTTTTTCACCGTCTTTGATGTTGAGGTGGGTGCGGATGGAGGCGATGTCGTTGTAGTTGGCTCCGATGCGTTCGGTGGCGTGCAGTTCGAACGCATTGAGTTTGAGATTGGTGGGGCCTTCCATGGGCGATTCCATCTGAAGGTTGTCGATATTCCAGCGGAATTTCAACCCGTCCGAGTTGGCAGATCCTTTTGGAGTTGCACTCGAGATTGCCGTATCACCCATGCCACGAAGATTGTAGGAACCTGCGGTGGCGCGCTGCACGAACGACGCCGCCAGAGTGTAGCTCTTGTATTGCAAGGTCGATTTGAGGGTGCTGAGCACATCTTTTAGCTCTTCGGGAAAGCCTTCACTGGGGCCTTGAGCCTTAAAGGCAAAGAGCACATGGATATGGAATTCAACCTCGTTGCGAGGTGTCGAGGCGGTGTCGAGGCGCTTGATGGCCTCTTCGATTGATGCGAGATTTTCAGGGAAATCGCGCACGGAGAGCGTTTTCAGCCCTTCGTTATCCGAGGAGGCAATCTGGGCTCCCAGGAATCCACTTAAGAGGGGTTTCAGGATCTCGCGCAATTGGCTGGGGGAGCGCTGTACGACGAAGACCTTGCTCTTGAAGGCGCGATCGGTGACGTACTCCGGTGCCTTGGCGGGGGCAGGAGCCGGGGCTGGGGTAGCGGTTTGGCTGAAGGCCAAGGTCGTGGTACTTAACAGAGCCGCGAAGGACAGCGCGTGCAGGGGGGCGGTTAAGGGAGACATGATTTCTCCTAAGTGGGATCGTCAATGCGATCAGGGGTAGGTGGCGGTTGGGCTGCGGTCGTGGCGCGGGCGAGCCAGATAATGCGGATTTGGGGATTGTTGGTCTGGAGTTCGATTCGGGAAAGGGTGGGGTTGGTGGTTCCGGCGACCTCTAGCGTTGGCATTGAGTGCGATCGCACGACGGAAGGCCTTGGGACCAAAACTGGCGAAGGCCTATCGATTGCCTGGGGAGCGAGTGGCGGTGCTGTGGCCCTGGGCGGGATAGGGACCGAAGCCGGCTTGAAGGGCCAGCGAGTACCAACCACGAAGAGCCCCAGGGCGGCGGCCATCAATAACGCCCAGCGTGGGTTGAAATGCGAAAGCAAACCTCGTGTGTGGCCTACCGGTTGTGTCCGAATTTGGGCCATAACCCGGAGCCGGAGCTGACGATGGTCTTCAGCCGAAAAAGGAGATTCGGTTGCCGTTTTGACCCAGGCCTGGCTCGTGCGCAGCGCCTTGGCGGCTGCTAGGCAAGATGGGCATTCTGTCAGGTGGGCTTGAATGGCGGAGATGTCCTCCTCGGGAAGATCTCCCCCAACCCAAAGGGACAATTGCTCAAGGACGTGGGATGACTTCATGGACGGCCTCCCATTAAGCGAGCACAAAAGACCTGCATCTTGGAACGGGCAGAGGAAATTTGACTGCGGACCGTGACAGCCCGTACACCCAGAGTCTGAGCAACCTCTTGGGTGGAAAGTCCTTCCAAATCCCGGAGCACCAGGGCGGACCGCTCAGCGGGGCTAAGGGTTCCAAGGGCTTGAAGGACCATGGCGCGGCGTTCATTCAGCAGGACAAGGTTCTCGGCGTGTTCGGAGCCTGAGTGTGTGTGGCCTTCGAGAAAAAATTCGGGAGCCGGAGCGGGTCCACGCTTTCTGACTAAGTCGTAGCAGACGTTCACGGTGATTCGGTACATCCAGGATTGAAAATTTTCACCTAGGCGGTAGCGGTTGAGGGAGCGGTAAACCCGAAGAAAAACCTCTTGGGCAGCATCTTTGGCCTGTTCCCGATCGCCAAGGATGCGCCAGGCCACGGCAAGGACCTTTGCCTCGGTCAGGGCCATCAGCTCTTCGAAGGCCTCGACTTCGCCCCCGAGGACCCTGAGGATCGTGGATTCTACGGAACTGGGGTGGTTGCCGACGGCCTCTGGAAGGGGCAACAACTCCTCCTCCATAAGCACATCGTTCAGTTCAGCGGCCATCGATTCCTTTCCTCCCTGCCAACTAATACCGGTGGTTGAGGAGAAGTGTTGAGAGGAATTTCAGAGAGCCGCCGGGGCCGAACTTGAATTCAAAAGCTTGGCCTAATTCGAAAACCGAGAGGCCGGATAGATCTGTTCCATAAGCTCCTGGCGTTCCTTCAAATGTTGCATAAGGGAATTCCAACGAGCCTGCCGAGGGACTTCGGCCAGGAAGGGGCTTTCCTGATACCACCGTGTGCAGCCAAACCCTTGGGCATAGGCCCGCATGGCGGTTTCGGTGGCCTCGTCGTAGTCCTTCAGGTAGGCAAAAGCCTCGGCAATTTTGAAGGTAAATTCGCCGTCGGGAATCCTCAGTGAGGCGCGTTCGGCCTTGAGTTGCCGCAGCACAATCATGGCTTCTGCCCGATTATCGGAAAGGGCCAGTTCAAAGACGTGGGCAAGCGTTTCGAACTGAACCCAACTGCCTTTGACCCGCTGGGCCCGGACAAAAAAGGCACGCGCCTGCGCCGGATGGCCGTTCAATAAACGGATGTACCCGCGATAAAAGTCACGGCTGGGTTCGTTGACGGTGTCGGAACCCGAACCAAGGAGGCGTTCAAAATCTTTCCATTCACCTCGATAAAGGCGAGTGTTTTCAACCGAATCACGCTCGAAGCGATGCGGTCCCGCCAAGGCATCCCTGATTTTCAAGGCGCGCGAGGCGCCGTCCAAAAGGCCGGAAATGCGGGCCGGATAGGCTAGAGCGCCATAGAGATGGGCGACCCGTGGGTATTTTTGAACGGCGGCCAAGGCCATCTCCAAGGCCTCTTTTGGATTCCCGAGATCGGTTTTGAAACCAGTGAAATCGTCCACTGCGCGGGGATAGTGAGGCACGAGATCAAAGGCCTTCCGGAAAAAGGAATCGCAGCGATGAAACCGTTCCGTATTGTGAGCAGAGGACTCCCTCGAAATATGCCAGTAATAAAGCGAGCCTAGGCTGGCCCAGGCGCCAGCGCAGTCTGACTCTTGCTCCACAATCCTTTGGGCTAGCAGCATGGATGGGCGGGGGTCTTGTTCGATCCCACTACCTGTGGCTTCCGCGAGATCCCAGAACAGGGATGGGGATCTTGGAAGCACCGTCAGCTTGGCAGGCACCTTGGTGCGCAATTGATTTAGGCAGGCTGCGATCGCCGCACGGGGTGGCTCCAGTGCCGAAGTCCAGCGATCTTCCGTTGCGGCACCTGCGCGAATCCAAACCTCGAGTCCCAAATTGTCGCCCACACGTTTTCCTGAAAGCACCACTCGGGTGATGGTGCTGTTTTCGGATTCCGTTAGGTTGGCGGCCTCAACCACCGTTTGCCCGTGAAGGATCTCCAGGTGGTCTTTGAGGAGCAACAGGAGGCCGGTTTTTTGGCCGCGCGTGAAGCCTTCCCAGGCTGCATCAGGAGCTAACGCGAGGCTGATGGGTGCACGGCCAGGGCCGCGCCCCCAGAAAAGCCAACCGCCAAAGGCTCCGGTGATTAAGAGCAAGCCCACCAAGTAGGCGATTTTCCCTTTTGGTCGTGAAAGCGCCTGCCAGAGCGAGAACTGCATCTCTGAAAGGTACTCGAAAAAATGGCCTTCGGGTAAGCCGCGAAATGAACGATCGAAGCTCACGGGCTCGATGGGTGGTGCTTTAGACCCCAATCCCTGGTGCTCGCACCACGGTCACCCGTTCCGAGGTCGTTTTCCCCTGGGTGAAGTTGAGCAAATAATCGGGGCCACCGGCCTTGGAATCCGTGCCCGAAAGGTTGAAGCCTCCGAAGGGATGAACACCTACCAAGGCTCCGGTGCAGCCACGGTTGAGGTAGAGATTCCCCACATGGAATTCGCTGCGGGCACGGTCCAGGCGTTCGATGGATTGGGAATAGATGGCGCCGGTAAGGCCGAAATCCGTGCCGTTGGCCGCTTCCAGGGCCTGCTCGAACGAATCCACTTCGATAAAAGCCACCACAGGGCCGAAGATTTCCGTCTGGCCCAGGAAGCCATCTGTCTTGGCGTTATCGAAGATGGTGGGTTCGATGAAGTAACCGGGGCGATCGATGCGTGAACCACCCAGCACGAGTCGGGCTTCCTTCTTGCCGGTTTCGATGGCCTGCAAGATATCGCGGTAAGCGCCCTGGTTGGCCACGGGGCCCACAAAGACGCAGCAATCCTCCCAGGGATCAGCGACCGGAAGCTTTTTGGCCTTTTCAAGCACGAGGGCCAAGAGCTTTTCTTTGACACGGCGATCCACGATGACCCGGGAACAGGCCGAGCATTTCTGGCCTTGGAACCCGAAGGCCGAGCGCACGATGCCCGAAGAGGCGGCGTCCAGGTCGGCGGTTTCATCGACCAGAATGGCGTTCTTGCCACCCATTTCGGAGACGTAGCGGGTCATCCATTTGCGGCGCGGATCGGGCTTGGCGATGAATTCGTTGATCCGCAAGCCCACCTCGGCGGAGCCAGTGAAGGCCACGAATCGCACTTGGGGATGGGTCACGATGTAGTCGCCAATTTCG
>JFJP01040321.1_pt1 | contig 11455 bp, 6 predicted proteins | sample 431651 | NCBI WGS metagenome assembly JFJP01 (sample SAMN02602958, study PRJNA72255) | Microbial mat metagenome, whole genome shotgun sequencing project. | biome: fresh water; feature: sink hole; material: water; isolation source: purple microbial (photo- and chemosynthetic) mats found in... | reverse complement strand
ATGCAACCATTTCAGTATGACTTCTTTACGGATACCTGGAATAACCTTTATAGATCAGAAAGCAAAACCGGAAAAATTTTCATTATTTTTTCTGTTCTGGCAATTTTGATAGCCTGTATTGGGTTGCTGGGTCTTATTACATTTATAACAAATAAGAGGACAAGGGAAATTGGTATACGGAAGACTTATGGCGCTTCAATTAATGTTGTTTTGGGACTGTTGTCGAAAGAGGTTGTTTACCTCATACTTCTTTCCTCGGTTATTGCATATCCACTGGCATATTTCGGATCGAAATTCTGGCTCGAAGGATTTGCAAGCAAAATTAATGTAAGTCCGGTCATCTATATATCAGCAACCCTGATTGTTTTGATTATTGGCTGGATGTCAATAAGCTATCAAACCATAAAGGCTGCTAATTATAACCCTTCAAATGCCCTCAGGATTCAGTAAATTTTAAGTCCGTATTTTCGAAAAGAAATTTTCTTTATAAGTATAGCTGACAGGAATTCTCCTGTCAGCTATAACTATTACACCTCTTTCGACTGTCTTTATTTTATTGATTGCGACAATGAACGATTTATGAACCCGGCAGAACTTATTGGCAGGAAGGCTATCTTCAATCTTAGAAAAACTCTGGAGAGTCATAATTTTTTTGTTGGTGCAGATTATCCTCAGATAATCCTTCATCCCTTCTACATATAAGATGTCATCGAGATCTATTCTTTCAAGCCGGTATTCGGTTTTTACAAATACAGAACTATCATCTCCTGACAGATTATTTGCGATTTCATGTTTCTGAGTGTAGTAATCCATGACCTTGTTCACAGCCTGGGCAAAACGCTGAAATGAAAATGGTTTAAGCAGGTAATCTGTAACATTAAGTTCAAAACCTTTAATTGCATATTGATCATAAGCTGATGTTATAATTATCCTGGCTGTCGTTCCGGTTACTTCAATAAATTGAATTCCAGTGAGTTGTTCCATATGTATATCGAGAAATATAAGATCTGCATTGTTCTCTTTAATCCATCCGATAGCTTCTACAGCATTGTCAAATTTCCTTACAAGCCTGAGCCCAGGAATTTTTTCAATGAATCCCTCAATCTTAGTCAGAGCAAGGGGTTCATCATCTATTGCTATACAGTTAATCAGCATTTGTATCAATCGTAAGTTTTACATGAAAGAGTGATTCTGCCGGTTCAATGACCAGCTTGTGTTTCCCGGGGTATGTCAGATCTAGTCTTTTTGCAAGGTTATTAAGTCCATATCCCGACTGCCTTGTGTCAGACTTATTCATATTTGGTTCATAATAATTAGAAATATAAAGAGTTATAGTACCTTTTTCCGAGAAAAGATTAATATCAACACTTGGTTTATGGTTTCTGAAACTGGTAAATTTGAAAGCATTCTCGAGAAGGGGGACAAAAAGTGCCGGGGAGATAAGTACATTGGTATCTCCAATTACATTAAACCGGATATCTTCCGGCGTTCTGATCCTTATTCTGTAGAGTTCAATAAAATTACGGATATAATCAATTTCCCTGCTCAGTAGGACAGTATCTGAGGATGTTTCATAAGTAAGATATCGCATCATATCTGATAGTCGGATAAGTGCTGCTGAAGCCTCTTCCGGATTCTGACGAATAAGTGAGTCTATATTATTCAAAGTGTTGAAGAGAAAGTGCGGGTTAAGTTTTGTTTTAAGCAGGTCGAGCTCAACAGCCAGTTTCTGCCTGTCAAGTTCAGCCCTTTGATTCATTGTTGCAAACCAGTTAATCATAACTCTGAAAAATGATCCAAAAACTGCAGCTGTCATAACAGGGTAAAATCCGCTCATATGCATTTTAAAGGTATATCCTTTGTAAAAGTTTTCAAATGTGCCATCAAACAGAGCCCGGGATAAGAAGAGAATTGTATAACCGAAAAAAGGCATTATGAGAACAGTAAGAAAGGAGAATCCGAAAAACTCAGCAAGTTTCTTTTTTTTAAGAAAAAGGGGTGCCAGGTACAGATAGAAAAGGTAAAATACGACCATAAGATAGAGAAACCCGATTATATTCGAAACAATCATTTCTGGTGCTAATTTCTGTCCAAGTTCCGGGTAAGGAAGATTTGCAAAAATTGCGAACAGCCAAATGAAGATATGGGTATATATGATCTTTCTGGTACTCATTTTATTCAATGTATGACAAACTTACCAAAAAACCGGACAGTTTTATCTGAAACAATAATAGATTTTGTTCGGTGCAACTCTAAGCCTTTATATGTTTTTGTCTGGATTACAATTCTTATATTCATGTAGTTATATTATTTTCAGGACAAGCGTTTTTAACAGGAATAAGATTGAATTGCCTATGAATGGCAGAACACATTATAGTCCGGCTGGGAGTATAATAAAAAATGCTGGCTTTTTAATGAGAAGAAGGGTGGGAGCCAGGTAAATAAGGAAAAAGTAATAAACAGCCATCCAGAAGAGTGTTGCAGCAGCGGTTTTAGTAAATAGCTCTGCCGGTTTTCCAGTGTATAGCAGAATAAAAAATAATACTGATGTAACAACCCAGGTCGTAATATGGAATTTGTGTGTCAGTATTATTTTCATGTTTGAAGTTTGGATTTCATAGCAAATGTATCAATGCGACTGGCTTAATACAAAATTGATATACCAGTTTGTTAAATATATCGGCAAGATTTATGAATTGATCTGTGAAACATACAAACAGTGACAATTGTCAGATTTATGGGACATAATAAATTTGATTTGTAGATTTGCTGTTACTGACTTATAGCATTATACCGGATTTTATGGAAATAAAGACTCGTTTTGCCTCGCCACTCAGATCCTCAATAGAGGAAATACTTTCTGAATATGAGCTGGTTAGCACGCAGCATCTCTTCAGTGAGATTTTTGGGGCAATGCCTGGAATCAGTGCCATCATAAACAGTAACAGGCAGATAATATATGCGAATAATGAGTTTCTTGATTTCTTAGGGATAAAAACTCTAGAACCTATTCTGGGAAAACGACCAGGAGAGGTAGTTTCATGTATTCATTCAGGGGATGAACTTTCCGGTTGTGGAACTTCTGATGCCTGCCGGTACTGTGGTGCTGTCAATGCAATACTCACTAGCCAGAATACCAATCAACGATCAGCAAAGGAAACCTCAATAACATCTGAGATAGATGGACATCTGAAGAGCTGGGACCTTAACGTCTCTTCAACTCCGATTGTTCTGGCAGGTCAGCACTTCTACGTACTATCTCTTAAGGATATTAGTGATGAAAAGAAACTTATAACCCTCGAAAGAATTTTCTTTCATGATCTGTTAAATACTGCAAGCGGATTGAATGGTTTGCTGACCATTTTAAAAACAGGGACAGACCCCTTCGAAACTAAGGAGTTGATAGTTAAATCAGAGGAAGCAAGTCAGAGTATAATTGAGGAGATAATGTTGTACAGGCACCTGAGGGCAGCTGAGAAAGGAGATATACAGGTTAAAATTGAACTTGTCAATTCAATAGTGTTCCTTAAAACTGCTATAGAAAGAATCAATTTCCATGAAGTAGGCAAAAACAAACAAATAGTAATTGCCGGTAATTCAGCTGATATTGATATTGAGACTGATAAACTATTACTGCAGAGGGTATTAATAAACCTTTTAAAGAATGCACTGGAATCAACACCTGATTCAGGTTCGGTTATTTCAGGTATTGAGAATATGGGTGATAAGATCAGATTCTGGGTCAAGAATTCTGAGGTAATGCCTCATGACGTTCAGATGCAAATTTTTTTGAGATCATTTTCCACTAAGGGGAAAGGAAGAGGAATAGGTACATATAGTATCCGCTTATTAACTGAAAACTACCTGAAAGGGAAAGTCAGTTTTGTCAGTAATGAAACAGAAGGAACTATATTTAGTATCATTCTGAACAAAATGTTTCCCGCAGATCAGATCATACAATATAAAATTATTTAAAACAATCTCCCAACAGGTAAAATATTATCCTCTGAGAAATCTGTCAATTTCTTTAGCCACTTTTCTTCCTGAAGCTATAGCATTAACAACAAGGCTCGCCCCACTGACAGAATCACCTGCTGCAAAGACCTTCTGCCGGCTTGTCAGGTGGTTTTGATCGACTTTGATATTTCTTCTCTGATCAAGTTCGAGGTCAAGTTCTGAGAGCAATCCATCGAGTACAGGATGTACGAATCCCATAGCGAGTAATACAATTTCGGCTTCAATGATCCTTCGAGTTCCCGGAACTGGTTCCATCTTAAAGCGGTTATCCTTGTATGTCCATTCCACATTCTCTACCTCAACTCCTGTAACATGGTTGTCTTTTCCAATGAATCTAACTGTTGAGAGGCTCCAGAACCTTTCACAACCCTCCTCATGCGATGTTGATGTTTTCAGAATCTTGCCCCAATATGGCCAGGGATTGTTCTCCGTTCTGGTCAGGGGTGGTTTTGGCATAATCTCAATCTGGGTAACTGTTGAAGCTTTTTGTCTGATAGCTGTTCCGACGCAATCAGAGCCTGTGTCTCCGCCACCTATTACAAGTACATTTTTTCCTTCTGAATTTATATTTGTTGCAGTGTCAGGGATAAATCCGCTGTTTACACGGTTTTGCATAGTAAGAAATTCCATAGCATAGTGGATCCCTTCAAGTTCCCTTCCTTCAGCTATGAGGTCACGGGGTTGTGTTGCACCTATAGTAATGCAGATTGAATCAAATTGATCAAGAAGCTCTTTACCAGATATATCTTTTCCAATTGTGATTCCGGTTTTTAAGATCAGTCCCTCTTTAATCATGAGGTTGAGACGACGGTCAATAGTTGCCTTACTCAGTTTGAAGTCAGGGATTCCGAAACGCAACAAACCGCCTGCTTTTTCATCCTTTTCAAAAAGGGTGACAGTGTGGCCTGCTTTATTCAACAGGTCAGCTGCAGCCATTCCTGAGGGACCACTGCCGATGACAGCAACATTTTTGCCGGTCCTGTGCTTTGGAGGAGCAGGTTTAATATAACCCTCTGAAAATGCCTTTTCAACAATGGCTACTTCATTCTCGCGAATAGTAACAGGTTCCTGGTTAATATTAAGTACACATGCATGTTCGCAGGGAGCAGGGCAGATTCTTCCTGTAAACTCAGGAAAATTATTTGTTGCATTCAGTCTCAGATAAGCACCTTTCCAGTCGCCCTTGTATAACAAATCATTCCATTCAGGAATTAAATTATCAACAGGACAACCCCAGTGACAAAATGGAATGCCACAATCCATACACCGTGATGCCTGCAGCATCCTGTCTTCGCTGTTCAATACCTGTTCTACCTCGCTATGGTCGCAAATTCTTTCATGCAGAGGCCGGTTCCCAGCTTCCTTCCTTTTTATCTTTAAGAATCCGTTTATATCAGCCATTTTATATTGTTATAATTCGTTATTCGTAAATCAATAATTTTTTATGTTTCAACTTTTATGTTTATATTTTTTACCCTGGGTGTAACACCTTTTGCCAAATCAGCTGGCACTTATTTCAAGGTCAAGTTCAACATCTGCTATTTTCTTTCTGATCTCTTCAAGTTTCTGTTCCTGGAGAACCTTCTTATAATCATAAGGTATTATTTTTATGAACATCGGAAGATATTTCTTAGGATCATCAAGTACCATTTTGGCTTTCCTGCTGCCGGTAAACTGATAATGTTTTGAGATCAGACCAGTAAGTTCAGTCACTTCTAAATAATCCTCTACCAGCGATAGTTCGACCATTCCCATATTACAGTAATAATCAAAATCCCCGTTTTCATTTAAAACATAGGCAATACCCCCACTCATCCCCGCAGCAAAGTTACTTCCGGTCGAACCCAATACAACTACTCTGCCTCCAGTCATATATTCGCAACAATGGTTTCCGACACCTTCGACGACTGCATTGGCTCCACTGTTCCGTACTCCAAAACGTTCACCTGCTACACCCGAAATATAAATTTCACCCCTGGTTGCACCATAAAGTACTGTATTTCCTATTATTATGTTTTTATCTGGTTCAAATGTTGAACCTGATGGAGGTACAACAATTATACGGCCTCCTGATAAGCCTTTGCCAAGATAATCGTTTGAATCACCTTCGAGGCGAAGTTCAACACCCGGTGAAAGGAATGCACCGAAACTCTGACCTGCTGATCCTGTAAATCTGCATTTTATTGTGCCGTCAGGTAAACCTTCAGATCCATACAGAGTTGCAATCTTCCCCGAGAGCATAGCCCCTGTGGTTCTGTCGGTATTATGAATAGGTCTTTGTATAATAACAGGCTGTTTAACAGATAAAGCCATCTCAGCTTCGGCAATCAATTCAATGTCAAGTATGTGATCGATTTTATGATCCTGAATATCAATACAATGCATTGCGTTATCTGCTGATTCCCCTGGCAGGCAGAGCAAACCTGTCAGATCGAGATTATTAATCTTCCAGTGATTAACTTCTGGATTTCTCTCAAGCAGATCAAAACGCCCGATAATGTCGTCCATCTTTTTGTAACCCAGTTCAGCCAGGTTCTCCCGTACCTCTTCAGCAAGGAAACGGAAGAATGTTACAAGATGATCGGCTTTTCCCCTGAACCGTTTTCTTAGTTCAGCATTCTGCGTGGCCACGCCAACAGGACAGGTATTAAGGTGGCATTTTCTCATCATCACACAACCCATTACAACAAGAGCTGAGGTTGCAAATCCAAACTCCTCAGCACCCAGCAAAGCGGTTTTAATAATATCCATGCCACTTTTCAGCTGACCATCTGCCTGAAGAATAACTTTTCTCCGCAGGTTGTTCATAACCAGGGTTTGTTGCGATTCTGCCAGTCCAAGTTCAAGAGGCAGTCCGGCATGTTTGATTGAAGAAGTCGGACTTGCACCTGTGCCTCCTTCATAACCACTTATTGTAATAAGGTCTGCACCTGCTTTGGTTACACCAGCCGCAATTGTTCCAACTCCGCTTTCAGAAACAAGTTTAACACTTATCTTGGCATTTGGGTTCACATTTTTAAGGTCGAAGATGAGTTGTGAAAGGTCCTCAATTGAATAGATATCGTGATGAGGCGGTGGTGAAATTAGGGTAATACCCGGTATCGAATATCTTGTTTTGGCAATAATCTTATCTACCTTGTGACCTGGTAATTGTCCACCTTCCCCGGGTTTTGCTCCCTGTGCAATTTTTATCTGGATCTCGTCAGCATTTACAAGATAATCGGTAGTTACGCCGAAACGGCCACTGGCTACCTGCTTTATTGCACTTCGCACACTATCGCCATTTTCCAGTGTTATGAAACGCTCCGGATCTTCGCCTCCCTCACCAGTATTACTCCGTCCCCCAATGCGGTTCATTGCAATCGCCATGGTTTCGTGTGCTTCACGGCTGATCGATCCATATGACATTGCACCCGTGACAAACCTCCTCATAATGTTCTCAACAGGTTCAACCTCTTCAAGAGGGATGGGATTTCTTTTCAGCTTCAGCAATCCTCTCAGGAATCCAGGGCTCTCGGTATCCTCATCAACGCGTTTGCTGTACTCCTTGAATTTATTGTAATCACCGGTCTTTGTACTCCATTGAAGAAGCGATATTGTCTCAGGATTCCATGCATGATGTTCTCCATTTTTCCTGTAGGAATAAACTCCTTCAGTAAGTATTTCCGGTTGTTGTTCCTCAATAAACGCTTTTCTGTGCGGAATCAGAACCTCTTCTGTAATCTCATCCATTCCAATCCCTCCGATTCTGGAAACAGTGCCTGCAAAGTATTTGTCAATTACTTCGGTATGAATACCCAAAGCTTCGAATATCTGTGATGATCTGTAACTTCTGAGTGTACTGATCCCCATCTTTGACATAATTTTAAGAATACCCTTATTAACAGAATTTACATAGTTTGCTTCTGCTTTCTCATAATCGAGCTGAATAGCCTTATCCTTCACCAGTTTATCAATTACAGCAAAGCTCATGTAGGGATTTATGATACTTGCACCATAACCAAAAAGAAGGGCAAAGTGCATTACTTCACGAGGTTCAGCAGACTCTAACACTATATCGATCTGCATCCTTTTACGCGTTTTTATCAGGTGGTGGTGTACAGCTGAAACGGCCATCAATGATGGAATGGGGGCAAGATTCTCATTAATGCCCCGGTCAGAAAGTATTATATAATTTTTACCTTCATCAACAGCTTTTTCAGCGTCGATGCAGAGTTGATCGACAGCATTTTGCAGTCCCTCAGACCCTTCGGTCACTTTAAAGTGCAATGTAAGGTTTGCTGCAGAAAAACCTTTGTATCTCAGGTTTTTAACTACCTGGAAATAGGTGTTTGAAATAACAGGATTTGTGAACCTGACCATTTTTACATGGTCGGGCGAAACCTCAAGGAGGTTTTGCTGCAGTGATCCAAGGTAACCGGAAAGAGTCATCACCAACTCCTCTCTTATCGGATCAATTGGAGGATTGGTTACCTGTGCAAACAACTGCTTGAAATAGTTGAAAAGTCGGTAGGGCTTCCTTGAAAGAACGGCAACAGGTACGTCGTTACCCATTGATCCTATTGGTTCTTTTCCGGTGGCAGCCATCTCCTTTATTATCCGGTCGGTATCCTCGAGTGAATAATTAAAGGATGTTAGATATTTGGTGTACTGATCTCCCATTTCCGGAGATTCTTTATGCCCGGTCTCAATCTCTTCCAGATTGACCATATTCTGCTGTATCCATTTCCCGTAAGGATATTCTGCAGCCAGTTTGGCTTTTAGCTCTTCATCAAAAAAGATCTTTCCTTCTTCGGTATCCACTAGCAGCATTTTGCCTGGTTTCAGACGGCCTTTCTTTCTTATTTTCTCTGGAGGAAATGTCTGAACTCCCGCTTCTGATCCCATAACTATCAGATCATTTGTTGTGATCAGGTATCTTGACGGACGAAGACCGTTCCTGTCGAGCATACCGCCGATGTACCTGCCATCAGAGAAGATTAGTGAAGCAGGTCCGTCCCATGGTTCAAGAAATGTGGAGTGGTAGTGATAGAAAGCTCTTAATTCAGTAGAGATAGGATTTTTTGCATTTATTGATTCCGGGATAAGCACCGACATGGCATATGGCAGTGATTTCCCGCTTATAACAAGAAATTCCAGAACATTATCCAGTGAGGCAGAATCACTCTTATCTGGTTCTATAATAGGATAAAGCCTTGACAGATCGCCCAGATTTTCGGATTTAAGGATCGATTCTCTTGCTTCCATCCAGAACCTGTTTCCTTTTATAGTATTGATTTCACCGTTATGGCCAAGCATTCTGAAAGGTTGTGCCAGATCCCAACTTGGGAAAGTGTTTGTGCTGAATCTTGAATGAACCAGAGCTATGGCACTCTGCAAACGCTCATCAACAAGATCGAGGAAGTATTCACCAAGCTGCATGGATGTAAGCATACCTTTATATACCAGTACCTTTGTTGAAAGACTGGGGATGTAAAAGAATTTTTTCTGTTTAATATCAGAATTACGAATCACGTTTTCTGTTCGTTTCCTGATAATATATAGTTTCCGCTCCAGATCTTCCTGGGAAATATCAGACGCTAAGAGGATCTGAAGTATATCAGGTTCGGCAGCACGGGCGATCTCTCCAATTACTGAGTTGTTCCGCGGAACATCGCGGAAGCCAATAAGTTTTACACCCTCTTCTTTGATAATATCTGTTAGTACCTCCTGGCATTTTGATGCATCTCCACTATCCTGCGGAAAGAAAACAAGTCCGGTACCAAACTGACCCTCAGGCGGTAGTGAATACCCTTGTATAAGATAAAAATCACGGGGCACCTGAATCAATACTCCTGCTCCGTCACCAGTTTTGCTGTCGGCTCCTTCCGCACCCCTGTGAGTCATATTTGTCAGAATGTCGAGCCCCTGCCTGATTATTGAGTGAGATTTTTTACCTTTCAGATGTGCAACAAATCCAATTCCACAATTCGCGTGTTCAAACTCCTGTCTGTACAATCCCTGGTGTTCCGGACGTTCTTTTTTCATTGATTTTACCTTAATTTTAATATATTCATTTACAAAAAAACCGTTCTCTTTTTTTCCAGAGAACGGTCATAGTTAATCTTATACCAGATACCATTCTCATTCAGCACCAATTAACCTATTAATAAGGCGTAATGATATGATAGTTTTAAATTTATTCATTTGTGTTTACGATTGCCGACAAATATACTACTTATTCTTTCAAATTATCGCAATAATCAATAAAAATATTAATAATTAGTAACGGAAATGTTAAAAATTTTAAAACTTTTTAATTACTAATATTTTATAACCGGTAATTCAATATTCGGAACGTTGGAACATTTTAGAAATTATATTGTTAATTTGTAATTGTTTTTAATACTCTTTCTTCTTTTGTCTTTTTTATAAATAAGCAATCATATTTAATGGAATACTCAAAGAACTTTATTCTTGCAATTTTTGGAGCTTCGGGCGATCTTACCTCGAGGAAACTGATTCCAGCCCTGTTTTCATTGAAATCTCAGAAACTAATGCCTGAGAAATATCTGATTCTGGGAATAGGGAGGACAAAGTTCAGTGATAATGAATTCAGAGAAAAAATGAGTCAGGCTATTGTCTCTTATTCAGAAGAGAAAGTTACTGAAGACATTGCCTTATCTGAATTCACGAAGGATCTTCATTATCTTTCAATGGATAATGCTGATACATCCGGATATCTTTTGTTAAAATCATATTTGGAGGATATTGATAAAAAATATGGAATAGGTGGGAATATAATTTTTTACATGGCTACTCCTCCCAGTATGTATGAGAATATCGCAATTAACCTGTCAAAAACAGGACTATTTGATCAACAGGAAGGATTCAGGAGAGTTATTATTGAAAAACCATTTGGCTATGATCTGGATTCGGGAAGAAAACTTAATAAAACATTGCACACCCTTATTTCTGAAGAACAGATTTTCAGGATTGATCATTATTTAGGCAAGGAAACTGTTCAAAATCTGCTTGTTACAAGATTTGCCAATGGCCTTTTCGAACCATTATGGAACAGAAATTATATAGACCGCATAGAGATAACATCGGCTGAAAGTATAGGTGTGGAAGAAAGGGGCGGATATTACGATTCTTCAGGCGCCCTGAGAGATATGGTGCAGAATCATCTTCTGCAAATGGTTGGATTAATGGCAATGGAGCCGCCTTCCTCTCTCGATGCCGATGCAATTCGTAATGAAGTTTTAAAGGTTTTTCAATCTTTACAGCCTATAAAAGAGGAAGACGTTCCAAAACAGGTGATACGTGGTCAATATACCGGATCATTGATCAGGGGTGAATGTATAACGGGGTACAGATATGAGAAGGGAGTTGCAGTAGATTCACGCACTGAGACTTATGTGGCAATAAAATTTTATATTAATAACTGGAGGTGGGG
>JFJP01023589.1_pt1 | contig 11456 bp, 6 predicted proteins | sample 431651 | NCBI WGS metagenome assembly JFJP01 (sample SAMN02602958, study PRJNA72255) | Microbial mat metagenome, whole genome shotgun sequencing project. | biome: fresh water; feature: sink hole; material: water; isolation source: purple microbial (photo- and chemosynthetic) mats found in... | reverse complement strand
GGGCTCATTTTTTATGGATTCCACCGGTCCGGGCAATTCTATGGTGAAAACGGTTCCTCCTTCTGCGGGGGCGGTGACGGACATGACGCCGCCATGGCCTTTGGTGATGATGAAGTAGGACACTGACAGCCCCAAACCTGTTCCCGCGCCGGCCGTCTTGGTGGTGAAGAATGGCTCGAAGATGCGTTTGCGGTTTTCCGGCGAGATGCCGGGGCCGTTGTCCGAGATGTCGATACGCATCCCCTCGCCCAGCGCCCGGACCCGAATGCCGATGCAGGGCTCTGGAGTGGGCGGATCGGCTTCAGCCATGGCTTGGGCCGCATTACGCAGCAGATTGAGCAGAACCTGCTCTATTTCCGTTTCGGTGCAGTGAAGATTGGGCAGGTCATCGGCGAAGTCCTTCACGATCCTGATGGATTTGAAGTCGTAATTCTTCTTGAGGTCGTAGTCGCTGGACGCGAGGCGCAGCGAGTTTTCGATGATGGTCCTGACGTTGCAGACCGAACGTCTTGATTCGCTGCGTCTGCTGAAATCGAGCATATGGCGGATGATTTCCGCCGCCCGAACCGCCGCGCCCTGGATGTCGCGGATGAAGACATCGACCTTGCGCTCCTTCAGGTAGCGGTCCACCAGGGCGATGTCCGCGCCGACCTTTGCGGCCGCTTCAATGTTCTTGGGAAAGTCGGCTCGGGTGCGCAGGGTGATGGTCTGGGCTGCCTGCAGTACGATGCCCAAAGGGTTGTTGATCTCGTGAGCAATTCCGGCGGCGATGCCGCCGAGCGAAAGCATTTTCTCGGACTGGATCATGCTGTCCTGCATGGCCCGCACATGAGTGATGTCGCGGGTGATGGCCAGGATGCAGGGTGTGCCGTCGATGCTCATCAATCTGGCGGAGGTCGAGCACTGCAGGATGTGGCCGTCGCGATGGCGCATGTCGAATTCAAAGTTCTCCACCTGCCCGTCGCGCAGCAGATTCTCCACAAATTCGTTTCTCTGGCCGGGTGTGGCAAAGATTTTGAGGTCCAGGGTGCTTTTTCCCAGGGCGTCCTCCCGGGAATGGCCGGTGGTGCGTGAGAAGGCCTCGTTGACCTCCAGCAGCACCCCGCCCTCCTGACGGGCGAGGGTAATGATATCAGGGGAGAGCTGAAAAAGGCGGGCGAACATTTCCCTGGACCGGCGCAGTTCTTCCTGGGCCTGTTTGAGTTCGGTGATGTCCACGGTCATGGACAGGATGCAAGGCTCGCCGTCAAGGGTGATCAGCCCTCCCGAATAGAGCAGATGGCCGGTGGTGCCGTCGCTTCTGCCCACCTGGGTTTCCATGTTGTGGATGTTGCGCCTGGCCTTTAGGCTTAAGATTATTTCCTCCTGGTGCGCTTCGGGAACGGCTCCGACATCCCTCTGGGAAAGTGCGAGCAGGGCCTCGCGGCTGAGGTTCATTTTGTCCAGGAAAGCGGTATTGGCGTCCATGTATTTGCCATCGGAAAGGCGGGTGATGACCATGGAATAGGGCGCATTTTCAAAAATGGTGCGGAAGCGTTTTTCGCTCTCCGTGATCTCGAACTGCTTTTTCTTCAGCATGGAGATGTCCCGGCCTTCGACAATGAAGTTGACGATCCGGTTTGATTCATCACGGAACGGGGACATCGTGAAGTCGAAGAACACTTCCCCGCCATCGGGATCAACCTGCATGATCTCGCGCCGTACGGTCTTGCCCTCTTGGACCTGCGCGATGATTTGCACCAGGAGGAACCCGGCCTTGGTTTTGTCCGGCCACCAGGGACCGTCCCAGAAAGGTTTGCCAAGCACATCACCCGGTTTTGCGTTGGCCCATTTCAGCGCTGCGTGGTTGGCGACGAGGAGATTGCCCTGCAAGTCAAGCAGGCCGATGAATTGTGAGGTCTGTTCGAGCAGAGCCTTGTTCAGCGCCTGGGAACGCTGCATTTCGACCTGGGTTTCCTTGCTCTTCTGGATGTCCAGGTTGAGACCGATGATGCGGGTCGGGAAACCCTGCTCATCCCAGGAGACGGTGCGCCCCTTGCCCAGAATCCATCGCCAGGAGCCGTCCTTGGCGCGTAGTCGGTACTGGGCTTCGTACATGCCTTGGCCTCCCTCGCGGATGTAGGCGGAAAAGGTGGCCAGCGCTTCTTCCCGGTCTTCGGGGTGGATGAGAGAGGTCCAGTCCTTCACCCCGCCCGTCACGGCCTGGGGCGTGTAGCCGAGCATGGAGTACCATTCCGGGCTGTGCACTTCCCGTCCCTGCGCCGGAAAATGTTCCCAGAACCCGGCCTGGGTGGCCTCCAGGGCCAGGCGGAAACGGTCCACCTGTTCGGTCAGGGCGGACTCGGTGCGTTTGAGATCATTGATTTTTCTGCGCAGCTTGAGGCTCAGTACCCAGGCAATTCCGGCCAGGACAAACAGGATGATGGTTGTGAAGAGCGCTGCGAACTTCAAGGCGTCAAGGGTCTGGCTGTCCAGGAATGTGGTCGGAAATTGAATCCAGCGCTCGGAGATATTTTTCATGCCGGATTCGGGAATGGATGCCAGCGCCTTGCCCACGGCGCTGGCCAGTAGCGGGTAATGCCTGCTGATGCCGATGGACAGATCTTGGGTTACCGCCAGGTCTCCGGCGACGCGCAGATTGGGCAGCCCCTCCTGTCCGATATACCATGCGGCCACGGCGAGACTCTCCACGAAGGCATCGACCACCCCGAAGGAGACATCGCGCAGGCCTGCGCGAATGGTCTCCACCTCCACCACGGTGAAGCGGTCCCGGGCGGCGTCCTTGACCATGCCTGCCGAGGCATAGCCGCGTACTACGGCCACGCGCATCCCGCCGAGATCATTCAGCGTGAGTGACCCCTTCACGCTACGGGAGGTGACGATGACGTGCGGAATACGCACGTAAGGCTGGGTGAAAAGGGCGTATTGGGAGCGCTGCTCCGTTTCGACGATGGCCGGGGCCAGCGCCGTGGTTCCGTCCTGCAGACCCTCCAGGATCTGCGTCCATGGCTTGCCCTGCTTGCGGAAGGTGATGCCGAGGCGCTCTTCAATCTGGGCGATGAGGTCCGCGCTCAAGCCTGTAAAGGCGCCGTCGGGTTTTTCGAATTCGATGGGGGGGAACGAGCGGTCGAAGGAAAGGGTCAGGGAATCCTTGTGCTCGTCCAGCCACGCTCGTTCCTCGGGACTGAGGTCCAGCGTCGGGTTTGCCAGACATGGGCTGCAAACTGTCAGCAGGAGGAGCAGGGCAAGGATGAAGCGCATGAACCATTCCGGGGATGAAGATGCTGGCCGTAAAATCCGGCCAAGGTTGCCCCTAACACGACACGGGCCCCGCAAGCAAGAAACGCAAGAACTGCTGTGTACTCTGACGGTGACGCGCGGGAGGCGTCACCGCCATGAGCCCATCCGATGTTTTGTGCGCGGCTCTCTCTGGCTGTGTGGGCGTCGGCATTGTATGACATGTCTGCCCGTGCTCTCCGGGGTAGTCAAGCGGTCAACGTTGTTGGAGATTTGAGGCAGTCTGCAGGTCAGGCCCGCTTGCCTCCGTGAGGGTAGGCGTCCAGGGGCCACAGCGCCGGGCCGGTCCATTCGGGGTAGGGCCCTTCCTCGTGCAGGCGTTTGCCTTCCCCGGCCAGCCCCAGCTCTTCCATGCGCTCGCGGGTGGGGACCCCGGTCCGTTCATCCTGTCCCTGCAGCGTGTAGTAGCGTCTGAGCAGATTGCGGTGCTTGGCCCGTTCCCTTTCCATTTCCTCCGGAGTGTGCAAGTCCGGGTTCAGGGGAATGGAGTCGTGGGCGCTGGTGATTCCCTGGCGGGCGTTGAAGGCCTTTTCCAGGGTGTAGATGCGGTCTGCGGCTTCGATGAGGCTTTTCTCGGAGAAGGATTCACCCGTGGCCGCGGTCAGCAGGCGGGCCAGACCTCCGAAGAGGGGCTCTTTCCAGGCCAGGGGCAGGGCGTTGGCCCAGGAGTTGACCGCGCCCTTGCAGCGTCCCACCGCGTCGGCCAGGGTGCAGACGCGTTCGGAGAGAATGATGGCCTGCACCGGGTCGCTCATGTCCGCGTGCATGGCGCCGGAGGCCTGCAGCCTGGGGTACAGCTTGGGATCGTTTTCACCGTAAGCCCAGCTGCGGCCGCGCAGGTGGTCGGCGCCGCGCGTGGAGGTGGCGTGGGCCAGGGCAAAGAGCCCGGCCGGGTATGGCCCGCGGCTTAAGCCCTTGACGTGGTAGCAGTACTGCAGGGCTTGCGGGCCGATGATCTTGGCCATGGAGAGCATGCCTTCCGCCAGGATGTTGCCGAATCCCTCGCGCAGGGCCGTCAGGTGGACCAATTCGACCTGGTCGGCCGAGTTTTCCCATGACAGGTCCAGGCCTCCGGTCTGCTCCCTGGTCAGGATGCCGCGCGCGAAGAGATCTTTGGCCAGGGCCATGGTGTTGCCGAGCGGAATGACGTCGAGGCCGTAGATGTCTCCGAGGTTGCTCATCTCCATGATGGCCACGGGGTCGCAAACTCCGCAGTTGGTGCCCATGCAGAAGATGGATTCGTACTCCAGGGCCTCGCCGCGTTCGCCCTGCCGTGCGCCCTCGGGGATCTTGTAGACGTTTTTGCAGCGCACGGAACAGTTGCCGCAACCCGTGCGACCGATCTCATATTTCTTCCAGGCTTCGGGTCGCAGAGCAGGAGGCACTTCGTCCGGCTCCAGATATTTTGCGTAATTGCGGAAACCGGGGCGCCAATCGCTCATTCCGTGGTGCGATCCATACCTGCTGGCCACGTTTTGCTGAAATTCGTCCTTGGCGAAGAACTCCCGGTCAAGCCTGGCCAGTTCCCTGAAAATTCCGGGCTCAGCCAGGGTCACGGAGTGGCTGCCGGCGACCACGACGGCTTTGAGGTTCTTGGACCCGAGCACCGCGCCGCTGCCCCGGGCGGCCGAAGCGTACTTGTCGACGATGGTCGAGGCGAAGCGGACCAGGTTTTCTCCGGCCTGCCCGATACAGGCCACGGACGCCGTGGCGCCGTGTTTGGCCAGGAGCAGGTCGGTTGTTTCCCAGGCCCCTTTGCCCCACAGGTTTGAGGCGTCATGCAGTTCCGCCGTTTCCGGAGTGACCAACAGGTAGCAGGGTTTTGCGGCCCGTCCGGTGACGATGATCTGGTCGGCGCGGGCCCGTTTCATGGCCGTGGGAAAGCGTTCGCCGGCGTTCCCGTCGCCCAGGATGCCGGAATAGGGCGACAGGGTCGAGACCTCCATGCGGCTGGTCATGCCCAGTACAGTGCCGGACAGGGGGCCGGGGGCGATGCAGTAGACATTGTCCGGACTCAAGGGATCGAGGCCCGGCGGGATGCGGTCGAAAAGGATCTTGGAGTTGAGTCCGCGACCGCCCAGAAAGGCCAGGGCCAGATCGCGGGACAATTCCTGGTCGTGGATCGTGCCTGTCGTCAGGTTGATGTCGAGGATGCGTCCGGTCCAGGCGTGCATGGCTTCCTCCAACTGGAAAAGTTGTGTCTTGCAGAACCAGTTGGAGCATATCGCAGCGTGCAGGCTTTGCCTAGACGGGCCGTGCCGGGCTTTAAGGGGCGGAAAGACGGGCCTGCGGAAAATCGGGCGGGAATTGGGCCTATGGGACGAAGAGGTGCAGGCGGGGCACGGTTCCTTTTCTTCCTACAGGGCCTGCCACAGGATTCTTCCCCCGATGCCCATGAGCACCAGGCCTCCAAGCACTTCGGCATATTGTCCCAGGCGGGTCTGGCAGCCCAGGAATTTGCCCAGATGAATGCCTGCTGCCGTGAAGAGCAGGGCCACCACGCCGATGATCGCGGCCGGGAACCAGATTGGCATGCCGAGCATGGCCAGGGTGAAGCCCACGGCCAGAGCGTCGATGCTGGTTGCAACGGAGAGCATGATCAGCCTCGAACCTGCGGTGGGATCCTGGCAGACATTGTCTTCGTCTTTGTGCAGCCCTTCCCAGAGCATGTGTCCTCCGATATAGAGGAGGAGGATGAAGGCGATCCAGTGGCCAAAACGCAGAAAATAGTCGCGCACGTAATAGCCGCCGAACCAGCCGATGATTGGCATCGAAGCCTGGAAAAGGCCAAAATGCCAAGCCAGGCGGAAGGTCTGGCGGTTGGTCACGACCTTGAGCGCCGCGCCGGAGGCAATGGCCACGGCAAAGGCGTCCATGGCCAGGGCGATAGCCACGGCCAGTATTTCAACAAAGGGCATTGCGCTCTCCTGCGGGTGAAGTGGCACAAGGCAGATAGCCCAAGGTGGCTTGCAAGGCAAAGGCGAAGTTTGCGCGAGCCATTGGCCCGGATGTCCTGATCCGTTGACAGGTCACAAGTTTTATTGACGGCCTGCCCCCTGCTGTTTAGATGGGTGCGCTGGCCCGGATTCCCGCCGGACCGGCATTATACAGGGCTTATGGTGGAGGATTTTGATGCGATCTCGGAATCTCGAAAAATGGACTGTGGACCGTTCCGTGGAACTCTACGGCGTGGACAATTGGGGCGGGGGCTATTTCAAGGTCACTCCGGATGGCAAGCTCGGCATAACACCCTTCCCGGGAAAAGATGTCTGCGTGCCGATCCCCTCCATTATAAGCGGCCTGCAGGAGCGCGGGCTTGGCTTGCCGGTGCTGCTGCGCATCGAGAACCTGCTCGACGCCCAGATTTCCCTGCTCCATGATTCGTTTGCTTCGGCCATCAAGGACCTGAAGTATAACGGCGAATTTCGCGGCGTGTATCCGGTCAAGGTCAACCAGCAGCAGCAGGTGTTGGAAGAAATCGCCAAGGTCGGCGACCGCTACAATCACGGCTACGAAGTCGGCAGCAAGGCCGAACTGATCGCGGCCCTTTCTTTTCTGCGCAACCCCAAGGCCTGTCTGGTCTGCAACGGCTACAAGGATCAGGACTACATCGACTTGGCACTTTACGCCTGCAAGATGGGTTTCTTGTGCTTTCTGGTGCTTGAAATGCCCAGCGAGTTGCCGCTGATTCTGGACCGGGCCAAGGCTCTGGGCATCAAGCCGCGCATCGGCGTGCGCATCAAGGTGTCCACCCAGGCAGGGGGGCACTGGGCCGAATCGGCCGGGGACCTGTCCATCTTCGGACTGTCCACCGCCGAGGTCGTGGATGTGCTTGATCACATGCGCAATCAGTCCATGCTCGATTGCGTGCAGCTCCTGCATTTTCATCTGGGTTCCCAGATCCCGAACATCCGCGACATCCGCACCGCCGTGCACGAGGCCGCGCGCATGTACGCCGAGCTGGCCAAGGAAGGCTGCGCCATGGGCTTTCTGGATCTGGGCGGAGGTCTGGCCGTGGATTACGACGGGTCGCACACCAACTATGCCAGCAGCCGCAACTATTCCCTGGAGGAATACTGCACGGACATCGTCGAGTCGGTCATGGCCACAGTGGACGAGCACGACCTGCCGCACCCGCACATCATCACCGAATCGGGCCGGGCCACGGTGGCCTATTATTCGGTGCTGCTTTTCAATGTGCTCGATGTCAGCCGCCTGGAAAACCGTACCGTGCCTCAGACTCTGGACGAGGACGACCCTGAGGCCGTGCACAATCTGCTGGAAGTGTACACCTCGCTCTCGCTCAAAAATTTGCAGGAATGCTACAACGACGCCATCTATTACCGTGACCAGATGCGTCAGCTCTTCCGCCTCGGCCAGTGCAGTCTGCGGCAGCGCGCCATGTCTGATACCATCTTTTGGGCCGTAATCCGCAGTATCGCCGAGAAACTGCCCGAGATGAAGAATCCGCCCTCGGCTTTGAAAGACGTGGATCTGGCCCTGGCCAGCATCTACTACTGCAACATGAGCGTGTTCCAGTCCCTTCCCGACGCCTGGGCCATCGGGCATCTCTTTCCGATCATGCCTGTGCACCGGCTGGACGAGTGCCCCGAAGAGCAGGCCATCCTGGCCGACATTACCTGCGACAGCGATGGCAAACTGGACAGCTTCATCGACATCCACGGGGTCAAGCGCGTGCTGGAGCTGCATTCGGTCAAGCCCTGCGAGCCCTATTACCTGGGCGCGTTCCTGGTTGGCGCCTATCAGGAGACCTTGGGCGACCTGCACAACCTCTTCGGCGACACCAACGTGGTCAGCGTGCGCATCAACGAGGACGGCACTTACGATTTCATCCGTGAACTGGAAGGAGACAGCGTGGCCGACGTGCTGTCCTATGTCGAGTTCGAGCCCAAGCAGGTTCTGGAAAACTTCCGCAAGGTGGCGGAGCAGGGCGTGCGTGAGGGCAAGATCAGCCCCCAGGAGCGTTTCATGATCATGCGGGCCTACGAGCGGGGCATGCGCGGCTATACCTATTTGAACGTTGGCCGGGATTGCGACAATCCCGATTCGTGCGGCAGCGGGCCCTTGGCCGGTTTCTAGAGAGAACAACACGCCTTTTTTTAGAAAGGAGGATGCCATGTCCAAAGTCTTGATTATCGGCGCCGGCGGGGTCGGCCACGTGGTGGCCCACAAATGCGCCCAGGTTCCTGAGGTCTTCAGCGAAATCATGCTGGCCAGCCGGACCAAATCCAAATGCGACGCCATCGCCGCGTCGGTCAAGGAACGCACGGGCCGCGTCATCCAGACGGCAGCTCTGGACGCCGACAACGTGGCCGAGACCGTGGCCCTGATCAAATCCTTCGGCCCCAAACTGGTCCTGAACGTGGCCCTGCCCTACCAGGATCTGGCCCTCATGGACGCGTGCCTTGAGACGGGGGTCGATTACCTCGACACCGCCAACTATGAGCCCCTCGACGAGGCCAAGTTCGAATACAAATGGCAGTGGGCATATCAGGAGCGTTTCAGGGAGAAGGGCCTCATGGCGCTCTTGGGTTCCGGCTTCGACCCCGGCGTGACCAACGTTTATTGCGCCTATGCCCAGAAGCATCTCTTTGACGAGATCCACGAGCTGGACATCATCGACTGCAACGCGGGCGACCACGGCCAGCCCTTTGCCACCAATTTCAATCCGGAAATCAATATCCGCGAGATCACGCAGCGTGGTCGCTACTGGGAGCGGGGCGAGTGGGTCGAGACCGATCCTTTGTCCTGGCGCATGAGCTATGACTTCCCCGAGGGCATCGGCCCCAAGGACTGCTACCTCATGTACCACGAGGAGCTCGAATCCTTGGTCCAGAACCTTCGGGGACTTAAGCGCGCCCGCTTCTGGATGACCTTTTCCCAGAACTATCTCAATCACCTGAAGGTGCTGGAAGGCATCGGCATGACCTCCATCGAGCCCGTGGACTACAAGGGGCAGAAGATCGTGCCCCTGCAGTTTTTAAAGGCCGTGCTGCCCGAGCCCGGCTCCCTGGGACCACTGACCAAAGGCAGGACCTGCATCGGCTGCGTCATGAAGGGGGTCAAGGACGGCAAGGAGCGCAAGGCGTATATCTATAATATTTGCAGTCACGAGGAGGCCTACCGCGAGGTTGGCTCTCAGGCCATTTCCTACACCACTGGCGTCCCGGCCATGATCGGGGCCATGATGATGCTGACCGGCGCATGGCGCGGTGCGGGCGTTTTCAACATGGAACAGCTCGATCCGGACCCGTTCATGGAAAAGCTGAACATCCACGGGCTGCCCTGGGTGGTGGTTGATCTGTGATGGACGGGCGCACTGCGTGCCGGTTTGATCCCCGCCAGGTCGCCACGCCGTCCTTTGTGGTCGATCTGGGGCTGATCCGCCGCAACCTTGACGTGCTGGCCGGGGTCAAGGAGCGCACCGGGTGCAAGATCCTGCTGGCGCTGAAAGGCTTTGCCATGTGGAGCGTCTTTCCGATCCTGCGCCAGGTGCTGGACGGGGTCTGCGCCAGTTCGCCCCACGAGGCCAGGCTCGGGCGGGAGGAGTTCAAGCGCGAGGTGCACGCCTTCGCGGCCGGGTTTTCTCAGGCCGACATCTTCGACCTGTGCGCCACTGCCGATCACATCGTCTTCAATTCCGTTGGGCAGCTGGAAAGATTCCGGGGGCTCGTTGTCGACGAGGCGGCGCGTCTGGGGCGAAAGATCGAGATTGGCGTGCGCATCAACCCCGAGCACTCCGAGGGCGCGACACCCATCTATGATCCGTGCTCGCCGGGCTCGCGTCTGGGCGTGCGGCGCAGGGATTTTCGCGCGGACCTGCTGGACGGGGTGACGGGCCTGCACTGGCACAACCTGTGCGAGCAGAATTCCGATTGTCTGGAGCGGACCATCGCCGCCGCCGAGAAGGGCTTTGGGGAGTTCTTTTCGCGCATGCAGTACGTCAACTTCGGCGGCGGGCACCACATCACCCGCCCCGACTACGACGTGGACCTCTTGTGCAGGCTCATAACCGGGTTCAAGGCTCGACACGGGGTAGAGGTCTACCTTGAGCCCGGCGAAGCCGTAGCCCTGAACACGGGCTATCTGGTCTCCACGGTTCTCGACGTGACGCAGGCCGACATGCCAATTGTCATCCTCGACACCTCGGTCCCGGCGCATATGCCCGACGTGCTGGAAATGCCGTACCGCCCGCACATCGTCGGATCCGCGTTGCCGGGCGAAAAGCCCTGGACCTGCCGCCTGGGCGGCCAGTCCTGCCTGGCCGGGGACGTGGCCGGGGAATATTCCTTCGACAAGCCCCTTGAACCGGGCGATCGTCTGGTCTTCACGGACATGGCCCACTACTCCATGGTCAAGACCAATACCTTCAACGGCATCCAACTGCCGAGCATCGCGGTCTTCGAACCCGAGGACGACTCCATGCGCGTGGTGCGCACGTTCGGATACGAGGATTTCAAGGGCCGGCTGTCCTGAAGGCGGAACCCACTGACAAGTAATCCAGGTTGATATCCTGTTTTTCAGGTGTCTGCAGGATGGGTTTTGAAGAACTGGGACAACAGGGTCAAGGTTCAGCCACGAGAATATGGGTGGGTGAGATGGACAATGTAATTCAAACGTATTACATTTTATCCATGACTTGCCAGGAGGATCCCATGACTGCCAATGCCCTCGTACAAACTCGGATCGATGCTGAAATCAAGGACCGCGCCGCCGCGGTACTCGAAGGCATGGGTCTGACCGTCTCCGATGCTGTGCGCATCCTGCTGACCCGCGTGGCCCATGAAGGGGGGTTGCCGGTCGGCCTGACCATGGATTCAGCCACGTATGACGCATGGTTCCGGGCCAAGGTCACGGAGGCCCTTGAAGATTCAAGACCACCGCTTACGCATGACGAGGTTGAAGCTCGCTTTGCGGAGCGTCGGGCCAGGGCGCTCCGCAACCACACGGAAAATCTGGCGTGAAAATCGAGTGGTCTTTGTTTGCCGTGGAGGATCGGACCAGGATATTTGATTATATTGAGCAGGACGACCCATTGGCTGCCGTTGCCGTGGATGAGCGGATCATGGAACAGACGGCGACCCTGTCAGCATTTCCCGAATGCGGGCGGCCGGGCAGGGTTGAGGGAACCCGCGAAC
>JFJP01042700.1_pt1 | contig 11457 bp, 14 predicted proteins | sample 431651 | NCBI WGS metagenome assembly JFJP01 (sample SAMN02602958, study PRJNA72255) | Microbial mat metagenome, whole genome shotgun sequencing project. | biome: fresh water; feature: sink hole; material: water; isolation source: purple microbial (photo- and chemosynthetic) mats found in... | reverse complement strand
ACAGAACCATCGAGAGTATTTCATTCTGGATGGCGCTGATTGACCTGGTTGCGTTGATCTTGCGAATGGAGGGGTGGTCCAGCGTATTGAAAATCTCTGAAACCCTGGCGAGGTTCTCGGCCTTTTCGAAATCATTGAGAATATCACCGCGATCTCGGGTAATCCGGGAAATACCGACATCGGGCGGGGCCTGAAATAACAGAGCGAGGTCTGGTTGCGGGGCAAATCTGTTTTTCTCGATAATCTCGACGACATCAAAACCGTTTGCGCCCTGATAGGCCGCTGTCGACAGAAAGTAGCGGTCACAAAGGATGACCTGACCTTCAGCAAGGGCAGGGTTGAGCACCTCTCTGACATGCTGTCTGCGGTCTTCTAGGAAAAGATCGAGTTCTTCGGCAGGGGTGCAGGTATCTCTGCTCAGATAGAGTTTTCGTATCTTCTGGCCGAAGGGCCCGTTGGTAGGTTCGCGGGTCGTCAGCACCGGGAATCCTCGTTTTCTCAATTCTTCGGCTAGGAGTCGGAGCTGCGTGGATTTTCCGGTCCCATCAATCCCTTCGAAGACAATCAGCAGACCTTTGGCTAGCAGGCTCATAGTGCGTTCATGATAACTGTGGAAGTCTCGGCCAGCTTCCTGTTGCGGCTGATTGCGCCGGCGAGATCAATCGCGGCAGAGAGGCTGCCCGGATCGGCGATCCCTTTGCCGGCTATATCATAGGCGGTTCCGTGATCGACGGAAGTGCGGACAAGAGGAAGCCCGAGCGTGACATTCACGCCGTCACTGAAATGCAGGAGTTTGAAAGGGATCAGTCCCTGGTCGTGATACATGCAGACAACCGCGTCATAGTCACCGGCCGCGGCCTTGAAGAAGACGGTGTCGGGGGGGAATGGGCCATATACCTTGATGCCGTCGTTTCTCATCTCCAGAACCGCCGGTTCTATTATCGAGATTTCCTCGTTGCCAAAGAGGCCTTTCTCACCGGCATGGGGGTTGAGGCCGGCGACTGCAATTCGAGGATTGGCCAGGGCAAAATCCATGATAAGGGCTTGATGAGTGATGCGGATCAGCCTGATGATCAACTCTTTACTGAGAGAACCAGCCACTTGACTCAGTGGGCAGTGGATGGTCACCAGAGTGACGCGCAGTCGTTTCCCTGCCAGCATCATGGCAAAGTTCTGCGTTCCGGTCAGTTCTGCCAGCATCTCGGTATGGCCGGGATAGTTGAACCCGGCAGACTGCATGGCCTCTTTTGAGATCGGGCAGGTAACCATGCCATCGAGGATGCCTTGACCGATAAGGTCCACTGCTTTTTTGATGTAGCCCACCATTGCCCTGGCTGTTTCTTGCGTGGGACGCCCCCAGCGCAGTGATTGAGGCTTGAGGTCAGAGCAGGATAGGACAGGCAGGACACCGGTCGGCAGTGGGCTGCCGGCAGACCAGAGCTGGCAGTGAACATCGAGGCCGAGTTCGGCGCTGCATTTCTCGAGAACTCCGATGTCTCCGATGACGACAGGCTGAACCAATGACTGGTCAGATCTGTCGGCAAAATAGCGAAGAATGATTTCTGGCCCGATTCCGGTCGGGCAGCCCATTGTTATACCGAGGATTGACATGAGCAGTAATGTAACGCCTAAAATGGAATAGTCAAAGTGTTCCCGGAGAGGGCATTGAGAAAAGCAGAAAAATGAGTATCAGCAGTCATCGTGGGAGAGATCGAAGGCGTTGGCAATATGGTCGATCTCAGGAGTACCGTCCTGGTTCATGGAGACTGAAATGACGTCAAAACGGGCGGATTGGTTCTGGAGCTTGTGCTGGAGAATGAATTCCTGCGCAGTTCTGCTTATTTGTCTCTGCTTGCGGACAGTGACCGCTTCGGCCGGGAAATATGAGGCGCCCTTCTGGCGGGTCTTGACCTCGATAAAGACTGTGGTTTTGCCTTCCCTGGCAATTATATCAATTTCACCCGCGCGACCTCTGTAATTCCTGGCCAAAAGAGTGAAGTTGCGCTGCTGCAGAAAGCAGGCTGCCAGTTCCTCCCCTTTTCTGCCGAGGAGCAGGCGTTTCTCAGACAAATTCCTTTACTCCTCGAAAAGTCTTTCTATGGGCGGGACAGGGGCCATATTGAGCAATGGCAGACCGATGCTCTCGAGTGGGATAGCCTTTGTTTCGAGTGAATTTATAGTCGGGATAGACAGCATGCAGATCATCCATCAGGGCATCTCGACGGACTTTGGCAACAATGGATGCGGCGGCGATCGAGGCGCTGCGGGAATCACCTTTGATCAGAGCGAGTTGGGATGTCAGTGTCGGCAGGGTGAACTTGCCGTCTACGAGGATATAATCCGGGGAGGCGTGCCGGGTGCTCAGATCATCAACAGCCAGCTTCATTGCCTGCAGCGACGATTGCAGTATATTGATCCGATCAATGGTTTCGACAGGTACGATGCCGATACCAACAAATGCACCGATATCATATATTTTTTTGCACAGTTGCAGGCGTCTGCAATGGGAGAGAGTCTTTGAATCACGAAACAAATCGTACTCGCACTGAGGAGGCAGTACAACGCAGGCCGCAACAACAGGACCGGCCAGCGGCCCTCTGCCAACTTCATCGGTTCCTGCAACGCAGGTGTAACCACCGGCATAAAGCAGGCGTTCGTGCTGGAATGTATCGAATGGGTCGGCTATGCTGTGCGGGGCAATATGGAGGAGTTCCATTGCGCCTCTCTGTTCATACGCCAGTTGCGAAATCGTGTTCCTGATGATTGATGGTATACTGTCATCCATCATCAGGAACATATCCCCAGGGGGGGCGCTTTATCTGATCAGACCGCGTTCACGGATACGAGCTGCCTTGCCTCGTCTGCTGCGCAGATAGTAGAGACGTGAACGGCGAACCCGGCCACGGGTGACAACCTCGATCTTTTCAATCCGTGGATTGTGAAGGGCAAAGGTTTTCTCGACGCCGACACCGTGTGACACTTTGCGCACAGTATAGGTGGCGTCTATGGTACCGCGGTTGCGTTTGATAACAACGCCCTGAAAGAGCTGAATACGCTCTTTGTTTCCCTCAACGATACGGATATGTACTACTACGGTATCTCCTGGACGGAAATCCGGGAGGTCCTGCCGCATCTGCTCCTGATTGATTCTCTCGATAATTGTGCTCATAACGTCGTAAGTGAAGTTGAAGTATGTTTAGGGGATAACGATCCGTTTACTGGTTTCCTGGTCTTTCTTCAGTCTCCGAGAAGGCGATCAAGGATGATCGACGCAGCGGAACGAACTGAAAGGTGATTATAACCTGCCTTTTCCTGTATGGGTGGCAGGGTTGCATCCATTATTGTCATGATTTCCGGTGCAAGGCCGTGCGCTGTACCGAATATAATCAGCATGGGTTCCCGCGCTGCCGCTTTGCTCCTGAGTTCATTGAAACTGAGTGTCTTTGCCTGCGGCTGGGCGCTTGTTCCTATAAGAAGAGGTCTGCGCCCGTACACTGCTGTCAACTCCTCTATTGCAATTTCAAGGGCAGCAGCAAGTCGTACAATGCCGAGGGCCTCTTTTCGAGCAGGATTGTACGTCGCTCCGTGTCCCTCCTGCCAGTGTCCGACAATCTCTCGCACAAGCTGTTGCTGGTCCTCAAAAGGAGTGGTGACATAATATCGATGCACCCCATAAGTCCGTGCAGCCCTGGCTATATCATGCAGATCAAGATTTGTCACGGCAGAACCGATTGTCTCTCCCTTTTTATTCAGCACTGGATGATGGACAAGTGCCAGATTTACCGGGCCAATATCGGTTTTCATGCGTTGTGATTGTCTTGTATCTGCTGAACGACAGTATATAAATCGTTCTTTTTCAGCAGCTTAATCTCTGCTGGGCTGAATGTTTCCTGTCGGAGAAGTTCGGGGCGTCGCTCAATTGTGCGGCGGACTGCCTCGATAAAACGATACGAACGAATTTCTCCGTGGTTGCCTTCGAGCAGTACCTCGGGAACTTCCATGCCCTGGAAATTTCTCGGCCTGGTATACTGTGGATGTTTCAACAGGTTCCTGCTGAAGGTATCCTTGTCAGCGGAATCAGTGCAACCAAGGACGCCTGGCAGCAGCCTGGTGACGGAGTCAACGATGATCATAGCTGCCAACTCACCGCCTGTAAGGATAAAATCCCCGATGGAGATCTCATCGTCACAGTATGCCGCCCGAAATCGCTCGTCGACACCTTCGTACCGGCCACAGACCAGTATAATCCTTAGCTGCTGAGCCAGTTCGCGGGCTATTGACTGATTGTATCTGCGGCCCTGGGGGGTCAGCAGAACAACCTTGGACTCGTCCTGGCTTGCTGCTCTCGCATGTTCAATTGCCCTGGCAAGAGGTTCAGGCTTCATCACCATTCCTTCGCCGCCCCCGAAAGGGCGATCGTCGGTGGTATTGTGCCTGTCCTCGGTAAAATCGCGAATATCCGTGATGCGGATATCAATCTTTCCTGCAAGTCTCGCCTTGCGGAGAATACCTTCATTCAGAGGTGAGTTGAGCAGGTCGGGAAAAATTGTCAGTATCTCAAATATCATCAGGGTCTGGTCGGCCCTCAATCGTCAACTGAGATATTCATCTCCAGAAGACCGGGAGGAGGATCGAGCACAACTGCTTCCGGTGTTATGGTTTTGACGATGCCATCTACCACAGGTATTAAGTACTCTGTTCGACCATCGCGTATAACCATGACATCATGCGCACCGTTGGAGAAGAGGTGGTGAATCTCGCCTATCTCTCTCCCGTCGATATTGCATGCTTTCTTACCCTGAATGTCATGCCAGTAAAATTCATCATCCAGAGGGGCCGGAAGGTCACTTTTTGCAACATATACCAACTTTCCGACACAGCGTTCAGCCGCATCACGATCGGTTATGCCTTCGAGTTGAACAATTGCCGCACTTCCCTGCGAGCGGCTACTGTGCAGGGCATATTTCTGGCAAAATTCATTGCCATTATCAGCAAAGACCAAACTTCTGTAAGCCTTGAGGTTACCCGGCTGGCCCGAATAGCAGTGAACCTTCAGCTCTCCACGCAGTCCTTGAGCCTTGGTTACTTCGCCTATCAGCAGATGGCCTTCAGAAGAAGAAAAAGGATTCGAGTGCATCGTTATCACGACGATTTACTCAACTATTTCCAATCTCGAACGCTTGTTATTATCCTTGGCCGCAAGAGCAGCGAGCAATGAGCGCATAGCTCTGGCGGTCCTGCCCTGCTTGCCGATCACCTTGCCGAGATCATCGGGAGCAACTGTCAGCTCAATAATCACGGCATCATCTTCATCAGTACGAGCGACCCGTACTGCATCAGGCTGGTCGACCAGTGATCTGGCGATAAAGGCTATAAGCTCTTCCATGTCCTGCTTATGGTCTCGCAGCAACCTTACTGATCAGGCTTTTGACCGTGGTGGTCGGCTGTGCGCCTTTCCCCAGCCATTCCTGCAGTTTGTCATTGTTGATGGTGATTTCAGCAGGCTCCGTGAGGGGGTTATAAGTGCCAACGATATCAAGGAATTTTCCATCGCGTTTGCTTTCGCTGTCAGCAACAATGATGCGGTAGAATGCTCTCTTCTTTCTGCCAAGTCTGGTTAAACGGATACGAACTGCCATTCCAGGTTTTTCCTCCGGTATGTATGAGGGGATTATCCCCGTGCAAAGTATCTGAACGGAGTATTACGTTCAGTGTAATCTATCTTCTAAGGCCTTTCGGCAGCTTGCGGCGTTTCTGGCCGGTAAGTGCGCCGGGTTTGCCGCTCATTTTTTTCATCATCTTCAGCATGGCCGCATAGCTTTTCAGGACCCGGTTGACATCGGCAATCGACGTCCCTGAACCGGCTGCTATTCTCTCGCGCCTGCTGACGTTGATAATCATGTAATTTCGGCGTTCCGAACGGGTCATTGAGCGGATAATAGCTTCTGTCTTGAACAGTTCCTTTTCATCCGGTCGGGGCGCGTCCTTCAATTGCCTGAGCTTGTTGATTCCCGGTACCATGTCGAGAATCTGCTCTAAAGATCCCATCTTTTTTATCTGCTGTATCTGATCAAGAAAGTCTTCCAGGGTAAACTCGCTCTTTCTCAGCTTCTTGGCGAGCTTGTCAGCTTCTTTCCTGTCTACGACCGCTTCAGCCTTCTCGATCAGGGTGAGGACATCCCCCATGCCGAGAATACGTGACGCTGCCCTGTCGGGGTGGAAAACTTCGAGGGCATCGAGCGCCTCGCCCATACCGACGAACTTGATCGGTTTGCCGGTGACGTTCTTGATTGAGAGAGCAGCACCGCCGCGGGCGTCGCCTTCCATTTTGGTCAGAACAACACCGGTGATCGCCAGGTCCTGATTGAACTTTTCAGCGACCGTTACGGCGTCCTGACCAGTCATGGCGTCGGCCACGAAGAGGATTTCCGAGAGTTTGACGGCGCCCTGGATTTCCTTGAGTTCATTCATCAAGGATTCGTCGACATGAAGACGTCCGGCGGTGTCGATGATCAGGGTGTCGTAATTTTTCTCTTCAGCTATTGCTACGGCCTGGCGGCAGATATCCACAGGTCGGGTATCTGTGTTCGATGGGTGGACGGGTATCTCCAGGCGGTCGCCGAGTACCTGCAGCTGTTCGATGGCTGCAGGTCGATAAATATCTGCAGGAACCAGATACGGTCTCCTGCCCTTGCCCTTCAGCATGGCGGCAAGTTTTCCTGAGGTGGTGGTCTTTCCTGATCCCTGCAGGCCTGCCATCATTATGATGACTGGCTGGCGGCCGTCGAGCCGTATCTGCTCGGTGTTGCCTCCCAGGAGATTGACCAGTTCCTCGTGGACAATTTTAATGACCTGCTGGCCCGGTGAAAGGCTCTTGGAGACTTCCCGTCCTATGGCCTTTTCGGTGACAGAGGCAACGAATTCCTTGGCGACCTTAAAATGGACGTCTGCCTCCAGAAGGGCCATGCGTACTTCCCGCATGGCATCCTGGATATTGTCCTCGGTCAGTGTGCCGTGGCCGCGGAGTTTCTTGAATACTCCCTCGAGCCTGTCTGTCAGATTTTCAAACATGTCTGGTTCTTTCGGTTCTGTATCACAGTTGAAAAAATCAACCAGTTGGTCTTAACTCTTTGATTTGCAAAATAAAAACAACAAACACCAACAGCCGCCTCCTGTGAAATACAAAAGGTGTCGATTGTAGACGTATGGTGAAAAGTTCAAAAGAGAAGAAAAATACTTTGTATGCGCAATGTTGTCAAGCAGGGAACGAAGTAATGCCGAAAAAGAGGTTGGCTGTCGGCAGGATAATTTTCGATGGGCAGGATAGTGTTGAGCCGCATTATCTTTTCTGGAAACCGTATTTAATCAGATAGACAAGGCTTGCCGGCCAGAAAAGAAGGATAACCACAATCCAGAATTTTTTTGCGTGCGGTTGTGTAAAATTCCTGAAGAAAACATCTTTGAATACTACATATAACAATCCCGTATTGACGACGAGACCGATAAAACTGGCCGGCAGAAGGATTTGCAGGGTTTGAAACTGCGGCCAGAGAAGGAGAAATGAGATGAGGGCGATTTCAAACAATATCGCCAGAATGGAAAATGTCTTTTCGGTTGTGTTCACAATCGGACTCTTAAGAATAAAGGAGTGTACTCGCCGCAAACGGGCAGTTTCGCGCTACAGTTTACAAAATTCGGCAGAGAACGATTGCTGGGTTGTGATTTGCCGTAAATAAACGAGCTGTACATACAGCATTTGGACTGCCAAGTCAATCCTCCCTGGTCTTGGCCTTCATGGATCCCGCATTGAATATAGATGAAAGAGTGGCGCTGAGTTTGGCCTGCAGTACCGGCTTTGTCAGATATACCCGAATTCCTATCTGTAAGGTGTCTTCAGGTTCGACATTCTGACTGAAACCGGTGCAGAGTATCACAGGGATATCGGGTCGTATATTGAGAACTGCCCGGCTCAGTTCCATACCGTTCATGATCGGCATGGTCTGGTCTGTTAGAACAAGGTCGTAGGCTGCCGGATCTTCGCAGAAATGCTTCAGAGCCTCTTGTGGATTGACATACGTTATAACCTGGTAATTCAAGTCCTCGAGGAGGATGGTCAGCATTTCGAGTATCTCGGGTTCATCGTCTATCACCAAAATATGTTGGCCGTTTCCCCGCGTAAGAGTTTGATTTTTGCCGCCTCCAGGCACGTCTTCGTTTGGCGCCAGCGGTAGAAATATCTGGAAGGTCGATCCATGTCCGGCTTCGCTCATGACTGCTATTGCTCCACCCATGTCCGAGACTCGTGCTAAAAATAGGGCCAAATAGTATTTTTTGAACTTCTCGGCTCATGCCTCTACCTGTGTCGGAAACGGCAAGGACAAGATGCGGGCCCGGTTGCAGTCCCGGACGTGATTGGGCAAAAAACGAATCCACTTCAAGGTGTTCGAGGCTGATTGTCAGTGTGCCGTTTTGGCCTGCCATGGCCTGGTTGGCATTGGCGCAGAGATTCATCAGGATCTGATGGATATCGGAAGGGTCGGCGATGACCAGGCTGGCCTGGGAAGGAATCTGGTATTTGATGCTGATTGTTGAAGGTAAGGCTGAACGCAAGAGTTTGATCGCCTCTTTTACCACAATCCTCATGTCGAGAAGCTTTCGCTCAGGGCTCGTCTGGCTGGCAAATGATTGAATCTGGCGGACAAGGTTGCTGGCCCGCTGGCTGGCCTCTTTGATTCTTTCGAGCTTGACCGTTGGGTTGAGATTGTTTTTCAGATCATTGAGGGCCAGATCGGTATAGCCGCCAATGAGAAAGAGAACATTGTTGAAATCATGGGAAATTCCGCCGGCAAATATACCCAGCGCCTCAAGCTTTTGGGCCTGGGCCAGCTGTTTCTTAAGGATTTTCCGTTCTTCTTCAGCTACTCGCTGCCGGGTGATATCCCAGCTTACGCCTAAAACGCCGATAGCTGCCCTCTTCTCGAAAGCTGTGGGTTGAATGTCAAATAGAGGTGATTTGAGCACCTGCCGGACAATCCTTTCACCTTGTGGAGAAACATCCTCTTCCTCATATGACAATGGCTCCAGCGAATCCATGATCTGCTGGTCTTCGAGCCGATACTTCGCGGCCTTCTCTTCCGGGAAGAAGTCAGCATCTCTTTTGCCGGGTATCATCTCGTTTGCGCAGTTCAGCATCTGGCAGCAGGAGGTATTGGCAAAGATGAATCGACCTTCGGTATCTTTTACGAAGATATTGAAAGGCAGCGACTGCATCAGGGAAAAGAGCAGCGTGTCTCCCTGCAGGATTCCTGATGGCTGCGAAGCGGGCAGCGGTGTCTTTGCTTTGTTTGCTTTCTTCTGGTTTTTCATAGGAAAGTTGGCCCCACTGATGGGCAAAAAGACGAAGGCAACATTGATACCGGATGGCAGCATGCAGTGCGAAACAGGTTAGCGACTTGCTGGATGCAAGATCCTGTCATATTTTATGTGAAAAACGTTCTTAATTGAAGTTCATTCTTGAAATTTTAACATATGTGAGCCTCGTGAATCAACGCATTGAAGAGCACCGGATACTCGACGAACCTTTTTATCTTGCCCAAGGCAATGAAATAGAACTGGCTCTGGCAGCCTACTCGGAACAGTTGCCCCTTCTTCTCAAGGGGCCGACGGGCTGCGGCAAAACCCGTTTCATGCGCTATCTGGCCTGGCGATTGAGGCGGCCTCTGATAACCGTATCCTGCCATGATGATCTTTCCACTTCGGATCTGATCGGCCGGTTTCTCGTCAAGGGGACCGAGGCGGTATGGGCCGATGGTCCACTGACACTGGCCGTGCGTCATGGGGCCATCTGTTATCTCGATGAAATTGTCGAGGCGAGAAAGGATACCACCGTAGTTATCCATCCGCTGGCCGATGACCGGCGGGAACTGCCGGTTGAAAAACTCGGACTGCTCTTTACCGCCCCTGTGGAGTTCATGCTGGCTGTCTCCTATAATCCGGGATATCAGAGTGTTCTGAAGGATCTCAAGCCCTCGACCAGACAGCGCTTTGTCTCGTTGTCTTTTTCCTACCCGGAACCGGATCTCGAGATCCGCATTGTCATGGAGGAAGGTCAGATAGATTCCCGCCTGGCGGCGCAGTTGGTGAAACTCGCCGGGATGACCAGAACTCTCAAGGAGTCAGGTTTGGCCGAAGGGGCCTCAACCCGTCTTCTCATCCAGGCTGCCCAGTTGATGCGCCGTGGGGTCGATGTCACCTCGGCCTGCCGGTCGGGGGTGATTGAAAGTCTCAGCGACGATCCTGAACTGCTGGCCGCCATGGAAGAGATGATCCAGTCAATTTTTTAGGGGTAGCAATGGATTTTGCGGACCAGAAAAAGGCTTTTTATGCGATGGTTTCGCCGTCCTACCCAAACGAGTGGGAGGTCGACGAGGCACTGGAAATCCTCGCTCAGGTCTTACCATGGCAGCGAAATGCCCTTCTGGACCATGTTCCTGCAATCTGGCCGGTAAGTAACAGTCTGTGCTTTTCCTATCTATCTGAGGGCATCAGAGGGATTTCCAGTTTTCCGCCGGAATTGCTTGCTGAGTGGGTGCGGCAGATCCTGTCCTGCTATGAAGAAGGAGGGCTGCGTCTGGCGCGTGATTTCATGGCAGATGTCGACAAAAATTTCCTTGATCCTTTACGCGGCAAGGCTGGCGTGACTTTTACCGAGATGGTCGGGCGGATGCTTCCCTATATCAGGGGTGTGTCCGGTCTGCCTCTTAATCTGGCCATTGACGGCGGCGGCAGAATATGGACTGACACCCGGACAATCTTTCTGCCGGACAGGATCAACCTTTTTACCGGGAGAGAGGCCAATCTGCTCTTTTATAAATATACCATCACGCTGCAGTGGGGTTTCATCGCTGCCGGCACCTATCGCCAGATTCCTGCTCCCGACCTTCTGTCATCGCTTGAGTCCAGATATGGCGGCTCTGTTCAGGGGAGCGGGCTTGACGCTTATTGGCATCTCTTTCCCGACCCGGATTTTGCTAGGTTGCTTTTTCATCTTCTTGAATATGAGAGGGTCCTGGTGATGGTGGCAACTGAACTTCCGGGTCTTTTTCGCCTGGCACAGCCTCTATGTCTTCGAATTCTTCAGGGATATTCCGCGCCTGCCTCAAGCAAGGATCTGAAGATTCTCGATATCCTGAAATCTGTCATCACTGTTGGAGAACAAGGCGGGGAATTAAAGAGTCCCTGGCTTGCAGAATCTTGGGCGATGAGAGGACAATCACTGCTGAGATTGCCTGAAATTTTTGACGAAATATATGCTCTGCCTGGAGATCCTGCGTCAGAGGCATTGAGGACCCTTGCCGGGCAACTTGACTTTCAAGCCGCTGAGGCTGTGATCGAACAGCAGAGATCTGAAGAGAAAGAACTCTTTATTCGGCGGTTGGCTGCTGTCATTGAGTCAGC
>JFJP01040319.1_pt1 | contig 11457 bp, 10 predicted proteins | sample 431651 | NCBI WGS metagenome assembly JFJP01 (sample SAMN02602958, study PRJNA72255) | Microbial mat metagenome, whole genome shotgun sequencing project. | biome: fresh water; feature: sink hole; material: water; isolation source: purple microbial (photo- and chemosynthetic) mats found in... | reverse complement strand
AATGCTAGACATCAGCGAAACCCCTTCCAATTTCTGCGATGCCGACACGCTCATTCTTTCCATTGCCATAGAGTTTGGCGAGTTGGATGCTATTAGTAATCCGGTGCTCATGAAGTATGGTGGAGCCGGGAAGATATTGGGAGTGAAGTGACCTAACAGGTTTTCTTTCATTCTGTTAGGTCTAAGAGTAAAAAAGTATTCCAACAAAACCTAACAAGATAAAAAACTTGCTAGGACTTGATGGAAAGAAAAAAACCACAAAATAACCACAAATCAACCACAAATCAATCACAAATCAATCACAAATATGCTCACCGTATTTTGCACAAATAAACTTGCCTCCATTATTGACATCGTTCATGAAACGTCCACTACGGCCGAAAATGAACAACAGTGGAGTGCCCATTTGGTGGCCATAGGTGGTCGCAAGTGCATTTGTTTCATGGATAAAAAGACCCTTTATAGCATCCTGTTGGTGGATGTTTTGAAGAAGGAACTAAAAAATATCGACCAAATTTTTTACAGCGCCTTTATGCAACAATTAAAGGACGATGGCATTTATAATCCCGAATTGGAACGTGACTATCTTGAGAAATTCAGTTCCGTTCGCTTTTCCAAAACAGACAACGACCGCAAAACAATGGGCACTTTGCGTGATGTGATTATGAACCTAAAAGTCTATTGCGAAACGAAAAGTGACAAGCTGGCAGCAGCACGCCATTTTGCAGCACATACCATGAACCTAATTCCGCTCGGTTCACGAAAATACGCGCAAGCAAAGGAGTTGATGAGGTTGGAAATGAAGCGAGAGCGATAGGTGCGCATTAGACCTAATCTGTTTCCCAAAATGGATTAGTTCGATTGAAATTTCCAAAATAAATTTTTCATTTTCAGAAGTCCAAACAAAATAATCTTTATTTTTATAAAAATAGGAATATGTGAAAATAAATGTGTAGTTTTGTACAATAAAATAATAAATTGATAATTAGACATCCTTTCCATATATAAGAGCCAGAAAGTCACATTTATACAAGAGAAAACGCATGTCCAATCAAAATCCCGAACAAATAGCCCGTGACATTATTGATAAGCAATTGTCGGCTTGTGGTTGGGTGGTACAAAATAAGACCAAGCTAAATCTTAATGCTGGGTTGGGTGTTGCTGTTCGCGAATATCTTACGGATGTTGGACCAGCTGATTATGTGTTGTTTGTGGCAGGTAAACCTGTTGGTATTATTGAGGCAAAAAGGGAAGAGGAGGGACAGAAATTTTCGGTACACGAAAGTCAGGTGGAAGAATACGCCAAAGCCAAACTAAAGCTTATCAACAATGAGCCACTGCCTTTTTTATATTTAAGCACTGGAGCAATTACCCGCTTTGTGGATACCCGTGACCCAAAACCACGCTATAGGGAAGTTTTTTCATTCCATCGCCCCGAAGGATTGCAAGCTTGGTTGCGGAAAGATAAATCGCTCCGTCGTCGGATGGCCGAAGATATGCCAGCATTGATAACCGATGGACTGCGTGATTGCCAGATTGATGCCATCACCAAACTGGAACTATCCTTCAAAAAGAACAAGCCCAAAGCCTTGATACAAATGGCTACAGGTTCGGGCAAAACCTTTACAGCCATCACGTTTATTTATCGACTGCTGAAAAACGTAAAAGCAAACAAAGTCCTTTTTCTGGTGGATACTAAAAACCTTGGCGAACAAGCCGAAGGTGAATTGCGCAGCTATATACCGCAAGATGACAACAGATTGTTTCCCGAATTACACGGTGTGGTTCGGTTGAGCAGTTCGTTTGTTCCGCAAGATTGCCAGGTGTATATCAGCACCGTTCAACGATTATATTCTATCCTTAAAGGCACTGAACTGGATGAAAGTGCCGAATTGGAAAACCCCAATGAGCTGAAAAGCTTTGCCAAAGAGCCCCTACCCGTTATTTACAACGAGAAAATCCCCATTGAGTTTTTCGACTTTATAGTGATTGATGAATGCCACAGAAGCATTTACAACCTTTGGAAACAGGTGTTGGATTATTTCGATGCATTCCAGATTGGTCTAACGGCAACGCCTGACAACCGGACTTTTGGCTATTTCAATCAGAATGTGGTGTCGGATTACGGTTACGAAAAAGCGGTAATTGATGGGGTATTGGTTCCTTATAATGTGTATACCATCGAAACGCAAATCACCCAACAAGGTGCAGCCCTGAAAATGGGCGAAATGGTGGATAAACGCGAACGGCTCACCCGCAAAAAGTTTTGGGAAGCAGTGGACGAAGATGTGGAATACAGCGGAAAGCAACTGGACAGGGACATTGTGAATCCAAGTACCATCCGTTCCATCATCCGTGAAGTGAAAAATACATTACCAACTATTTTCCCAGACCGTTATGCTGGAACAAGTCGTGAATTGGCTGATTTTGAGGTACCCAAAATGCTGGTTTTTGCCAAAACAGACAGTCATGCCGAAGATATTATTGAGATCATTCGTGAGGAATTTGACGAACGAAGCGACTTCTGCAAAAAGATAACCTATCAAAGTTCCGAAGACCCCAAAACAATACTGAATAGTTTCCGCAATTTGTATTACCCACGCATAGCCGTAACGGTGGATATGATAGCCACCGGAACCGATGTGCGACCATTGGAGGTATTGCTGTTTATGCGCGACGTGAAAAGCAGGAGCTATTACGAACAAATGAAAGGCCGTGGAACCCGTACCTGTTCCATTGAAGAATTGCGTGCCAAAGGAACACCTTCGGCCAAGTTCTCCAAAGACCATTTTGTGATTATCGATGCTGTGGGTGTGGAGCAATCGCAAAAAACCGATAGCCGACCATTAGAAAAAGCGCCGGGTGTATCACTCAAAGAAGTGCTGCAGCGCATTGCTGTGGGCGACCGTAGCGAAGAAATGCTGACCACACTAGCAAATAGATTACTCAGACTGGACAAACAAATAAATACCAACGAAAAGGACACTTTCACCTCACTTGCCAACGGATTTACTATTGCCGGCGTGGTAAAACAACTGCTCAATGCTTATGACCCTGATACGGTAGATACCCTAAAACAAGACGTGGCATCAGACAAAAAAGGAATGTCTCCAATTGAAATTGAAGAAAGTTTTAAGGCCATACATCAAAACATTATCGAACAGGCAGTGGCTGTGTTTCATAATCCCGACTTGCGCGACTTTATTACCGATGTACGCAAAAAGTACGACCAAATTATTGATACGCTTAATCAGGACACTATCACCAAAAGCGGCTGGGTAAAAGACATTGAAGCCGAAGCAAAACAAACGGTGCAGGACTTCAAAGCGTGGATTGAAGTCCATAAAGATGAAATCACGGCTCTGCAATTGTTTTACGGTCAGCCTTATCAACGTCGTGAACTGACCTACAAAATGATTAAGGAATTGGCGCAACGAATTGTGCTCGATAAACCTAATCTTGCACCACTTCATGTATGGAAGTCTTACCAAAAACTCGAAGATGCAGGAACTCCACTGTCGGAAATGATAGCGCTTGTGTCATTAATCCGCAGGGTAATTGGTATTGACGATGTACTGACCCCTTACGATAAAACAGTGGATAAAAACTTTCAAGACTGGGTTTGGAAACGACACTCTGGTGCTGGACATAAATTTACCGAAGAACAGATGGAATGGCTGCGCATGATTAAAGAACATGTTACCAGTAGTTTCCACATTGAAAAAGACGATTTCGATTACAATCCGTTCAATTCCTTCGGAGGATTGGCCAAAATGTGGCAGTTGTTTGGAGAGGAAACGGAAGAAATTATTAATGAATTGAATGAGGTGCTGGCAGCTTAATCTAAATTAAAAAACAATGATAAGAGAATGTAAGATTATTAAAGAATTAGCAGAAGGTGGACAAAAAAAGGTCTATCTTGCAGAACATCCTGATGTGGGTACGGTAGTAATAAAAAGAGGAGAAATAAAAAGTTTTACATCCCTTGAAAGAATAAAACGTGAGGTTGAATTGTTGTCTGAGTTGAATTCTCCCTTTTATCCGGTACAATTTCATTTTAATATTGATGTGAAAACCAAAGAATTTGAAATTGTGGAGGAGTATATTGAAGGCCAGATGCTTAGAGATACTATGCCCCGATTTAAAACGAGCAAAGATATTTTTATGCTTTTTAGCTCATTAATTGAAGGACTTTCGATAATTTGGGATAAAAATATTGTTCATAGAGATTTAAAGCCAGAAAATATTATAATACGTCCTAATGGGATGCCTTGTATTATTGATTTAGGAATTGCTCGTTTTTTGGATTTAGAAGCCCTAACAAGAACAATTTCACCAATGGGTCCGTGTACACCAATATATGCTGCACCAGAACAACTAACTAATAATAAGAGTTTAATTGATCCACGAACTGATTTTTTTGGGTTAGGAATTATTGCTCTTGAACTTTATTTGGGTGTACATCCATTCGATCCAGATTATGTTGGCAATCATTATTCTATAGTAGAAAACATCCTGCAAAGTAAATACGTTATTGAAACGCTAGCTAAGGGAAAAGATGATTCCATTGAAGAATTTGCAAATAAAACACTGCAAACACAGCCTTACAATAGATTTAGAAATTATCAGATGTTAACCGCTTTTATAAACACACAAATTTAACATGAAAGTATATCATCAAACAGGATTTAGACATAACTGGAATATAGAGAGTTTTCAAAATGGAGTTGGAGATGGATTAATTTTCTCCCCTGTAAATATTGATGCTGATAAATTATTGGCATTAGATAGTAACATTAAAAACACTGGATTTCTTGACCCACAGCTTTATTTGTTAAATGAAGCCAAAGGAACAATAGACACATATCCTTACTTTCCAGGTAATTTAAGACCAGATTTCACGACTCCTGATTTAGACAACAGCAATATTCAATTAGCTAAATTATGTGTTGATTATCAAATAGCTAATGACTTTAATTACTTGGTAATTCCTACAAGATATTTTGCAGATAATCCAACTTCTTTTTATGTTCAAAGCACTGATTATTTTGTACAGCCATTTTGCGACTATGTTAGGGTAAATAAATTCGATAAAAAAATTCTTCTTTCTGTTATTGTAAAAACAATCATGCTCAATGATGAAGAAAAAAGAAATGAAGTTTTAAACTGGATAACTGGTCATCAGAATGTTGACGGAGTTTATTTGATTTTCGAAAATAACTTTACATCAAAACAAATTAAAGATTTCGAGTATTTATTGAATGCTTTAAAATTCATTAAAGTGCTAAAAGATAACAAAATGGAGGTGCATTTGGGTTATAATAATACAGAAGCCCTTTTGTATAGTGTTGCTATGCCCGATTCCGTGACCATGGGTTCTTACGAAAACTTACGTTCATTTGGTATTAAGCGTTTTCAGGATTTAGAAAATGGCCCAATGCGCTCACCAAATGCCAGATTATATAGTTCACAGCTTTTACAATGGTTAGATTATAAATATATTCAGGCAATGGAAACATTAATACCTGATTATGCAACGTATTTTGATGACTCAGAATATCAACCATTGATGTTTACGCCCGAATTTAAATGGCATTTTGCAAAGTCGGAACCATACAAGCATTATTTTTATATTTTCAATCGACAAGTAAAAAGTCTTCCTGAAATGCAAGTAGATAGAATTGTAGAGCTAAAAAGTATGATAAAGAATGCTCTAAATTTGTTCCAAAGAATAGAAAATGATGTACTTTTGGATGATGATAGCAATGGTTCTCATTTGCCTACATGGTATAACGTTATTAACGCCTTTCAAAAGGAATTAAATATATAAAAAATGTTCACTACTGAACTTGAAATGTCGCTAATGTTTGAAAAGTTTCTGAAATCTAATTTCGGGAATACTTATCTCAAAGAATGTCAAGGGCTATTTGGCGTTCCTGATTATGTTTTCTATGCCAAGCAAAAGCAAGAAATGTCTATTATTTCGTTTGAACTTAAGCTGAAAGATTGGAAACGAGCAGCCAAACAAGCATTCCGTTACAAAAGTTTTTCTAATATAGCTTATGTTGTGCTTTCGAGCAAAAGTGCCAATGCGGCATTAAATAACATTGATCTTTTCCAGAAATATAATATTGGTTTAGCCAAATTTGATAAAGAGAGTGATTTTGAAATATTGTACAAACCTGAGTTAGGAACACCATATTCTGAGAACTTAAATCAGAAATTACTTGATTCCATTGGCTCATGTCGTAAGAAATCAAAAAACGTAGAAACTCTATTCAGACCAATAACTATACATGAAACAGCAATCTAACGAGCTTAATAATATACCGAAACACTGGAAAGTAAAGAAGTTGGGAGAAGTGTGCAAGCTTAAAAATGGCTTTGCATTTAAAAGTACAGACTATCAAGAAAATGGAATACCTGTAATTAGAATTTCTGATATAAACCAAGGGATTGTTTCAGGAGTAGACTCAATTAAAGTTGAATCAAAGGATATTTACGATAACTATTTGGTTGAAAATAATGATATTCTTGTTGCTATGTCTGGTGCTACAACAGGAAAGTTTGGTATTTATAAAAGTACTAAGAAAGCCTATCAAAATCAACGTGTTGGCAAATTCAAGATTATAGACGAAAAGATTTTAGATAATCAGTTTCTTTTTCATCAAATCAACTCTCTCAAAAGACAAATAGAGAAAGATGCTTATGGAGGAGCACAACCCAATATATCTTCCAACAAAATAGAACAAATGGAAATTGTTCTTCCCCCTCTCCCCGAACAACTCACCATAGTTTCCAAAATAGAAGAGCTATTGAGCGACCTCGAAAACGGTAAACAACAATTACTTACCGCACAACAGCAACTGAAAGTATATCGGCAGAGTTTGTTGAAGGCGGCGTTCACTTCGACTACGCTCAGTGACCGCGACACTATATTCAAAAGCTATATTTTAAAGGATGTAACTCGAAAAATCCAAATTGGACCATTTGGGACACAATTACATAAAGAAGATTACATCGAGAATGGAATTCCACTTATAAATCCAATGCATATTCAAGATGGTAAAATTGAAGCCAACTTTTCATATACCATAAAAGAAGAGAAGAGAAACAGTTTGCCAAATTACATTTTAGAAGAAGGAGATGTAATTATGGGTAGAAGAGGTGAAATGGGGCGTTGTGGATTGGTGACAAAAAAAGAAAGTGGCTGGTTTTGTGGTACAGGAAGTTTGTATTTCAGACCATTAAAGGAAAAATTAAATTCGCAATTTCTGTTTTATTATTTAACTAGCCAGCCAATAAAAAAATATCTGAATGATAACGCAGGTGGAACTACTATGGCAAATCTAAATTTGAAGATTGTAAATGAAATACCCATTTCATTACCTTCATTAGAAGAGCAACAACAAATCGTCGAAATCCTTGAAAGCAAACTCACCGTTTGCGATAAGATAGAAGAAACCATTAGCCAAAGCTTGCTACAGGCTGAGACATTGAAGCAGAGTATATTGAAGAAGGCGTTTGAAGGGAAATTGATATAGTAAATATAAGTAAAAACACTTATAAAATATACTTATAAGCAAAAACACTTATAAAACATATTTATAAGCAAAATCACTTATAAATAACTTATTTTCTAAAAATAGTTTTATCTTTGCAGTCTTACTAATACCCAACAGAATATGAATGCAGTTATTTCAGGAGATATTGTTTCATCAACAGCTTTGAATGAGCTGGAGTTGCAGTTGCTTAGGGACAGCCTTACACAGCTAATTAATAAATTGAAGGCTGATGAACCGGATAAATCTGGTAATATTTCTTTTTTTGGTCGCTTAATAAAAGGTGACTATATAGAATGTTATATAAAAGAGCCTAAAGACAGTTTACGTGTGGCTTTATTAATAAAAACGCTGGTAAAAATGCAGGTTCTTGAAAAGTCTTCTGATAAGGTAATTGAAAAAAAGCGTTTGTTATTTAAAAAATACGGCATTCGTTTAGCCATTGGTATTGGTTCAATGCGTACAGTTGATACCGAACAAGGTATATTGGATGGTGAAGCCATTTATCTTTCAGGACGTAAAATAGATGATCAGAGAAGCAGTAACAAAGAAAAAATAGTAATAAAAAACACCTTCTTTTTTGAAACTCCTAACAACAAACTAAAGGAGCATGGTTCTGTTTTGGTTGATTTGTTGGATGTTTTGCTTAATAATGCTACGGCGCGTCAGTGTAATATTCTGTATTATAAATTATCAGGACTTAGCGAGTTGGAAATCGCTCAAAAACTCGACATTAATCAAGCGGCTGTTAATCAGCATTCTACAGCAGCGGGTTGGAATGCAATAGAACATACTTTAAGATATTACGAACAATTAGAATTTTAAACTATGGAGAATCTACAGAATTTTCTGCTTTTACAACTTATTGCTCATTTAATAAGTGATTTCTTTTGTCAAAACGAGAAAGTATGCACAAAAAAAAGACAAAGAGGATTTAGAACATGGTACTTATATGGGCATGCAGTGCTTACTTTTCTGATAGCATGGTTATTCTCCTTTTCGTTGAATTATGTTGTTTACGCATTAATAATTGGGACTACTCATTTACTGATTGATGGTATTAAATCTTTGTTGAGAAAATGGAAATACGTTTTTATTGCGGATCAGATTGCACATATTGCAATAATTACAGTCGTCGTTTACTTTTATAATCAAAGAGTTGGAGTTTGTCTACCGGAATATTTGCCTAAAACCTACTGGTTGCTTTTAATTTTGGGAGGTTTAATTTGTATGAAACCTACCAATGTGCTCATTCAAGATGTTCTTTATAAGTTCAACCTTAATTCAACAGATAGAAATTTGGAAAAGGCAGGAAGAATGATTGGTAGTCTTGAAAGAATTCTAACGCTAATTTTGGTTCTTCTAGGTCAATACGAGGCAATAGGTTTTATAATTGCGGCAAAATCAATTCTTAGGTTTAAAGACACTGCTACTGCAAAAACAGAATATGTATTAATTGGGACTTTACTTAGCTTTGGCGTTGCCATTGTAGTAGGAGTTGCCATAATGAAATTTAAAAAATTATTAGTATTATGAGCAACAACACTTCCTCTATAGTCTCCAAAGTATGGTCATTCTGTAATCCACTGCGCGATGTTGGCGTGGGTTATGGTGATTATCTGGAGCAACTCACTTACCTGTTGTTTTTGAAAATGGCAGACGAATACAGCAAACCACCATATAACCGACAGTTGAATATCCCCAAGGATTATAACTGGGAAAGCTTGACGGGTGTAAAAGGCGCAGAGCTGGAACTGCATTATTCCGTTTTGTTGCGGGAGCTAAGTACCGAAAAAGGCATTTTGGGTCAGATATTTACCAAGAGTCAGAACAAGATACAAGACCCTGCCATGCTGGCAAAAATCATTGACATGATTAACAGTGAACAATGGCTGGTGATGGGTGCCGATGTAAAAGGGGATATCTACGAAAAACTGCTGGAGCAAAACGCACAGGACGTTAAGAGTGGTGCAGGTCAATATTTTACACCACGCCCGTTGATTCGTGCCATGGTGGAATGTATTCAGCCACAGCCCATGAAAACTATTGCCGATCCGGCTTGCGGTACAGGTGGTTTCTTTTTGGCGGCGTATGATTATTTGGTGGCAAACAATAAACTGGATAAGGACCAGAACAAGTTTATTAAACTGGAGACTTTCTATGGCAACGAGATTGTGGCCAGTACCCGCCGCTTGGCGTTGATGAATATGTTTTTGCACAATATCGGTGATATTGATAGCGATAATTTTATTTCGCCTGCCGATGCGTTGATAGCCGCTTCGCCCACAACCTACGATTATGTATTGGCAAATCCACCTTTCGGCAAAAAGAGTAGTCAGACCTTTACCAACGAGGAAGGCGAACAGGAAAAAGACGATTTGACTTATAACCGTCAGGATTTCTGGGCAACTACCAGCAACAAGCAGTTGAACTTTGTGCAGCACATTCGCTCCATGCTCAAAACTACAGGAATAGCAGCAGTGGTTGTGCCTGATAATGTATTGTTCGAAGGTGGCGCAGGTGAAACTGTCCGTAAGAAATTATTGGACACCACCGAAGTGCACACCATTCTTCGGTTGCCAACAGGGATTTTCTATGCCAATGGTGTAAAAGCCAACGTGATATTCTTCGATAACAAACCCGCCAGCAAAACCCCCTGGACCAAAGAAGTGTGGGTGTATGATTATCGCACCAACGTGCATCATACCTTGAAAAAGAATCCATTGAAACTGGAAGATTTGAGGGATTTTATTACATGCTATAATCCGGAAAATAGGCATAAGCGTTCCGTCGTTTCGGCTCCGCTCAACGACCAATCGGCTACGCTCAACGACCCTGCGACTCCCGGGTCGTTGAGCGGAGTCGAAACGGAAGGTCGTTGGCGCATGTTTACTTATGATGAAATCATTGCTCGCGATAAAACCAGTTTGGACATCACCTGGCTAAAGGATAAATCGTTGGCAGACCTTGATAACTTACCAGACCCGGAAGATTTGGCAGCCGACATTATCGAAAATCTGGAAGCAGGGTTGGCAAGCTTCAGGGAGATAATGGTGAAGTTAAGTGTAAATTAGAAAGCAGATTTAATTTTGATAGGCAATTTTTTGATTTACATAACGGGTTCAATCGAAGTTGTAAACTGTAACTATATCTCTATGCGACAAAGAAATGACATTGCACATTAACTATATCAACCATGAACTCACACATCGATTACATTGAAAATACCCACAATTTCGACTCCAGTAAACTTACTGAACAAGAAGTCAATCAGTGGGGCAGCGTGCTTTTTGACAATGACAAAACTTTGGACGAAAAGAAAGTGGCGTTGGGGATATTGGCGCATGTTGGTAACATAACAGCCTATCAGCTTTTGCAGAAATACAAGGAGCAGCCTGATAAAGGGTTGGAGGAATGGGCAATGTTGGCTTTTGGGGAATGTACCCTGTTTTTGCACGGCGATTTGTGTGGCGACGACGATAATGATGATGAATGGGTATTTACTGGCATTGGAAAGCATAATAATCAGATGCGGTATTACTATATGGTATTGCCGCCCGAAGGGAAATTGCTGCAACCGTGGCAGTATGAAATCATTGAGAAGGAAATGACTTATACTGCTGAAGATTTGGAGTGCGAAACGATAGAATGGTTTCACTTTAAGCCACATTATGTAGGATTCAGCATTCTAATGCCTGTTACCATTTCCGTGGCGCAGTATATTGATAAAGCCATTGCACAATGTAACGTGTTTGGTGGTTTTCTTATTGAAGATTATTATTGCGGTAGTGGCATACCCGATGATAAGGAAATAGCCGTGATAATCGACATTGTAATGAATGGAGAGCCTGAGGAATAAGCTTTTTAGCGTCGGCTTCACCCGATAGCTATCTCG
>JFJP01025143.1_pt1 | contig 11457 bp, 3 predicted proteins | sample 431651 | NCBI WGS metagenome assembly JFJP01 (sample SAMN02602958, study PRJNA72255) | Microbial mat metagenome, whole genome shotgun sequencing project. | biome: fresh water; feature: sink hole; material: water; isolation source: purple microbial (photo- and chemosynthetic) mats found in... | reverse complement strand
CCCCAAACCCCAAACCCCAAACCCCAAACCCCAAACCCCAAACCCCAAACCCCTTCGCTTCGCAACTGCGACCCAAAGATAAGTCTAAATAAATGAGCAAACAGATCGGTATCCAGGGAGCGACCGACGGACCTGCAGTGGTCCCCCAGCTTCAGACAGGCCTTGTGCCACCAGTCGGCAACACCGAGCCTGAAGACCCCAGGCTCTCTCACATGTACTTCGCAGAGATCAAGCTGGAGTCGAAGAAGAAAGAGATCGAGAGTTACAGAATTTATTTCAGCAAACACTCTGCGGACATCGTGTACCAGTACAAGTACATCAAGATGAAAGAAATGGAGATCCAAAACGAGAAGCTTCGGATCCTCGTCACGCGAGATAAAGTGGTCACCGAAATCACGGAACTCAGCTCGAAGGTGCGGGAAAGGATTTTCAAAGAGTTCCTCGAGTCGACCTTGCCTGAAAGATCGCTGCTGACCGAGAGGTCTGAGGTCGAACTGCCATCCGAAAAGGAATCCACGAACACTCTGAGCTACTTCCTGCCCAAACTCAACCTCAAACCCAAACTCGCCCAGCAGTTCATCCTAGACCTCTTCCAGCCGAACCGACAAGCCTTCAGCAGCAGCAACAACCAAAACCTCAAGCAGTGGCTCATAGGAAAAGAGAAGTACATCAGCTACAACTACGCACAAGCGATTCTGACAATAAACCCCGCAGACCCGCTTCAGATCACCAAGAAGAACAAGTATCTCCTTAAAGGAGCCGAGGCGAGAGAACTCGATTGCGTCTGTCTCTACATATACTACAAGTTCAAGTCTATTCGAGAAAAACCGCAATCACTCGGCAGAGAGAAGATCGGACAGCTGCACACCAAGAACCTCCAGAAGTTCGAACTCGCCTACAACCTGCTCTCCGAGACGATCATTCTGAACGGCTTGATGGTCTCCATGGACCCTAAATACTCAGACCTGCCTTTCCTGCAGTTCTACTACGTGCTGCTGGACGTGTTCGTGGAGTTCCGCGAGTACTGCTACGAAAGATTCAAACCCTGCCTGCAGTTCATCTCGGGGAAGCTCGGCCACAAATCCCTCTTCGAGCAAGAAGTCTACCTGCTGAACGAAAAAGAGAAGGCGCCTCAGCTCATGCGTGACCTGGCCATCTTCATGGTCACCGAGTACGACATCACCAACGACAACCTGCTCCGAGCCATGAACCTGTTCGAGTACCTCTGCAACTCATCGGAGAAGTTCTACTACCTCGGACTCTTCCTGGGAGACATGTACGACCCCAAGCTGTTCGGCGCGCCCCAGAACCTCGACGACGACAAGCGGCTGTACTACTACGAAGCAGCAGAGCGGATCCGAGACCAGCCTAGAATCGCGCTGCTCTCCAAAGCTCGACTCAACATCATGTACCAGGCGAAGCTGGAAGCCTTCATCTCGCCGAGCCAGACGCCGAAAGCGATCAGCAACGAAGAGGTCGAGAGGTTCTACCTGCGCATCTTCAACCTGAACAAAAACCACCTGCTGGAGTGCTTCCACCCCTCAGCGCTCTACTTCTACGCAGTCCACTTCCTGCGCTGCAACGACTTCAAAATAAAGAAAGTGAAGACCCTCGAAGACATCTTTCCGATCAAGACTGTGCTGCTCAACAGAGAAGCCGCGCTCTTGAAGGCCCAGGAAAAGCTGAACGACCTCTCGATCCTCGGCGAGGCGGGCCAGCTCGAGCTCTACTACAGAGTCCTCAAGTACCTGCGCTTCGAAGAAGTCTACGAAGCAGCGCTCAAGATCGCAGGCAACTACGAAGACGAGAAGCTGCTGATTCCGCTTGCCTTCTGCAAAGAGAAAGGCGTCGGGGGACCGTCGGACCTGGAGTTCGTCGCCTCGGTCTACCTCAACTCGGTGAACTACTACAGCGAGCAGAAGGAGTACTACAGACTCTCGCTGGTGCTCTACCGCATCGGCATGCTGCTCAAGCGAGGCGGCTGGCCCGAGCTCGGCTCCGACATCGTGAAGGCCAGCCTCAGGTTCTGCCTGAAGGTGGAGCTGAACGAGTCCAGCGTGGACAAGCGCTTCCTGTTCCACCTCGCGTGCATCTTCGAGCACATCGACATGAGCGAGCGAGACTCCATCCTGCGCGAGCTGCTGCTCACCGCCTATCAACTCTACCCGACTGCTCCGAGCGAGTACATCTTGCACTACGAGATCGAGCGCAAGATCGAGAAGTCGCTCAACCGCTACAAGTCCAGGATAAAGACGAACCTAAACGGCCTCGACGAGGTGGTCAAGATCCAGACCTCTTTCTCCGAAGAGTTCGAGCTGCGCCAGCGGAACAAAGCGACGGTCAAGGCGTGCATCTCGAAGCTGCAGAAGCTGCGAACAGAGATAGACCTGGACTTCGGCCGCGACCTGGTCGAGCGCATAAAGCAGATCGAGAAGTCCGGCGAAAAGAGCGAGCTGCTGCGGCCAATCGACCCCAGCCTAGTGACGGTGCAGAACGAGCTGCTGGCTGCGTCGCCTGAAGGCGGGAAGCACCAGGCCTGGGAGATGCGCTTCCAGTACCTGAAGCTCAAGCGGCAGAACGAGCTGGGGGCGCTCTCGATGGAGAAGTCCGCAGAGAAGCAGATGCAGTTCTTGATCGAGAAGCTGACCACGGGCAACCCGCACGCGCGCGAAGTGGCCGACTCGGAGGCAGAGCAGCTGCGCGAAGTACCGGAGTCGCAGAAGATGCCCGAAATCGACGGCGCGATCTTCTACAAGGTGCGGTTCCTGGCGAACAACCAGCTGGCCCGTCGAGTCGTGCTGGAGTTCGACTCGCTGGTGGAGACGAAGTACCTGATCGACAACTTCCAGTACTTCCAGACCTTCAACCCCTTCTTCCTGAACTACCTGGGCATCTGCTACCGCAGCGCGAGCGGCAAGCACTCGGTGCAGCTCTACTCGGAGTACTTCGAGCGGCTGGGGTCGCAGTTCGGCCTCGGCTTCGTGAACACGCAGGAGGTCGCGGTGGACATGGTGCAGAAGGTGCTCTACCAGAGCATCCACGCGGTCCGCGCGCTGCACGTCGTCGGCCGGGTCTCTTTCTTCGTGGCCAACAAGTACCTCGCGGTGACTCCAGACTTCAACGTGCACCTCGTCTGCCCCTTCTGGAAAGCCGCCTTCAGCGACCCCAGCCTCTGCCTCGCCGCCTGCGCGTCCGCCAAAAAGCAAGACGGGGGCAAGGCCTGGCTGCCAGACGTGCAGCACTTCCCGCCCGAAGCCTTCCACCTGCCGGGCTACGCAGCGAGCCTCAGACTCGCCACGAAGCAGTTCGACCTGCTGAACAGCCAGGACGCCCAAGAAGCCCACCTCTTCCGCTTCTACTCCGCGGCAGACGTCTGGTCGCTCGGCGTGCTCCTCTTCCAGCTGGTCAGCGCCAAGCCCTTCTTCGAAGACAGGCAGTTCAAAACCTTCGAAGACTTCCGCGGCTTCTGCGCGCGGCAGAAAGAGGTTGAGCGGCACGTGGACCGCAAGGTCGGCCAGCTGCCCGCGAACCTGCCGCCCGAGATTCGGCAGGCGCTGCAGGGCATGCTCCGCTGGAACCCCATGGCCCGGGTGAACATCGGGCAGGTGCTGGCGAAGGTCGAGGCCGTGGTCTTCAACAAGATCTACCGCATCGAAGCCGTGACCTTCAGCGAAGTCGTCAAGCTCATGTTCCTCAACGTCTACTTCGAGCCGGCCAAAGTGGTCAAGATCGAGCACCCCGTCGAGAAGCTCGCCCTCGTCCTGCCCAAAGGCTACCTCTTCGAAGGCGACTGCATCAACGGCGTCCCCAACGGCCCAGGCGTCTTCAAGCTCAAAGGCAAGGCCGTGCTCAAGGCCGACTTCAGAGACGGCAGGGTCTCCAAAAACTGCGAGCTGCAGTTCGGAGAAAAAGACACGCTCAAAGTCGCGGTCTTGCCCGACGACTTCCCGCAGCAGGTCACTCTGTGCTACGACAAGAACCTGCCGACCTGCACCTCGGTCGAGCTCGACGCCTTCGAGCAGAAGTCTTGGCTGCCCAAAATCAGCCGTCTGCGCGACCTCTTCAACAACTTCAGCTTCGAAGGCGAAGACCTCGCGCCCAAGACCCGGAATCCAATCGTGTCCAAGTCTTCGATCGTCGCGCCGGAGGAAGACCCGACCGAGCGCAGCACTCGCTTCTCACCCGAAGTCCAACAGAGCATCGAGCGCTTCTCGAACGCTTCACCGGACTCGCCAGGCCTGCCCCGAGCCGCTTCGAAGCAGCCCCCGAAAACGCTCAGGCCGCTGGTCCAGCTGCAGCCCGAAGCGTCGGCGGAGTCGCAGGCGAGTCTCGCGCTGGAGACGACTGCAGCGGACGACGAGCTGGGGAGCAAAGGCTTCGGTCGCGTGCGTCGCGAGCTCGAGCGGTACCTGGCCTTCGCGAAGGTCTGCTCGCTGTGCTACGACGTGGCCGAGAACGCAGCCGAAGACCTCAAGTTCTACGTGTCTCGGCTGGAAAGCCAGAACCTCGGCCGCGTCACGCCGAGCAGGCAGGGCATGGTTCCGAGCCTCTTCTTCCGGAACCCGCTGCGCAGGCCGCAGCAGGCAGACTCGGACCCGGACCCCGTGCTGCGTCTCTTCTCGTCCGAAGCCGTCGAGAGCCTCCTGGCCTCGCACGCCCAGCAGCAGCAGCTGAAGCAGCGCGTGGAGGCGCTGGGCCGGTACCCGACGGTCTTCTTCGACCCCTTCGGCAACGTGCTGCGGATGTCCTACGACCGCGAGCAGCACTGCGTGGAGCCTCGCCTGGGCATCATGGTCACTTCGGTCGAGGCGTGCAAGGCGCACCACCTGGCGGTCTTCCTGCCCGAAGTGAGCAGCCGGCAGCTCTTCCTCTCGCGGCTGCACTCCTTCTCGCTGTGCGACGCGGGCAGACGCATCAGGAGTTTCGGCGAGCTGCACCAGGCGCTGCAGACCACCGAGTTCGGGTTCGCGATCATCACCGAGCTGCAGTCGAAGCAGTTCCGCGGCGAGGTCAACCCCGAAGGCAGCTACAAGGGCATCGTGATCGACCGCAAGAACAACCTCGAGTACGAAGGCGGCGTCCGCAACCTGGTCAAGCAGGGCGTCGGCAAGCTGAAGTTCCGCGGCGCGCTCCGCTTCGTCGGCCAGTTCAGAGACGGCGTGCCGCACGGCAAGGGCCTGCTGCTCGGCGAAGCCGGCCTCCTGCGCTTCAAAGGCGTCTTTGCGGGCGGCCTGCGCAGGTTCGGCACCTCGGTCGGCCCGGACCGCAAGGAAGTCCACGGGCTGCACCAGGCCTCGGCAGACGCGAGTCGGGCAGGGGCTGCAGCAGGCCTGGACGGCTTCGTGCGGGAGAACCTCCAGTCCGACCCGCAGCTGCAGGTGGCCGGCAGCATCCGGCAGCGGCGCAAGTTCCCCATCTACTACTGCGACGTGCGCGGCTGGGACTTCGACTTCTCCGGCCACGTCAAGGCCGAGCTCGGCAGCTTCGCCTACTTCTACGGCAGCTACCTCGACGGCCGCAGGGAAGGCCTCGGCCTGCTCAAGCTCTCCAACGGCAGCACCGTGCAGGGCTTCTGGAGCGACCAGGTCGTCCGAGGCGAGTTCGTCAAGCCCAAAGCCGCAGCATCTGACTCGCTGGCCGAGCGCAGAGACAGGCACGCCTGGGTCGTCCGCAAAGGCACTTTCCGGGTCAGCAGCGACTTCTCGGCCATCGAGCAGTTCGGCCTGGGGTCCATCGTCTACCTGAACGGCGCAGTCTACCTCGGCGAGATCCGACGCGACCTGCCGAACGGCTTCGGCAAGAAGACCGAGAAGAAGACCGTGACGTACAGCGGCCAGTTCGTCGACGGCGAGTTCGAAGGCGTCGGCCGGCTCGAGTTCGCCGAGCTGCGCGTGAGTAACGAAGGCCAGTTCCGCCAGGGCCACCTGCAGGGCATCGGCATCTTCTCGAACGACTCGCAGCGGACCGTCGGCATGTGGGAGAAGGTCCAGGAAGCCCCGGCCGACGCGCTCTCGGCCGGCCGCCCCAAACACCGCATGCGCTTCAGCTACTCCGAACAAGTCGACATGCGGATCCACGGCTTCCAGCTCGCCTCGATCCAGAGCCAGGTCGAGTACAACGAGTTCAGCTTCGAGTACCTGAAGATCGGCCTGTGCAGCGCCGAGTTCCGCAAGGTCTTCCGCTCCGAGAACGAGAAAGTGCAGGCGAGGAACTTCCTCCTGATGCTCCTGGTCGAGGCTGCGCTGCACGCGAAGCTGCAGACAGACTCGATCTTCAAGGTCGCGCAGGAAACCCTCAGACAGTGCCTGCAGAACTTCGAGGCCGCTTTCGAAGACGCGACGGAAACCTCGGTCTTCGCGCGCTACTCGCGGCAGGTGGCTGCCGGGGTCCAGGCGACGATCGACCGCTACTACCCCGAGTACAAAGGCAAGACCAGCGAGAAGGAGATGAAGCTGAACCTGCTGCGTCGCTTCACGCGCAGCAAGTGGCGCAGCGTGAAGATGAAGTCGCTCGAGCTGGACGGCATCGTCGACACGCTCGTGCGCCTGCTGCACGGCCTCTGCCGAGACCAGCCCGCAGAGACCCAGGCGCTCGTCGAGGAGCTGGCGTTCGGCAAGCTCATGGACCAGCGCTTCGCACATGAACACGCGCAGCTGCGAGAAGCAGCCTACCAGAAAATCGCTCTCCGGCTCTTCGCGCGGCAGCAGTCCCAGCTCGACGCAGGCGTCAAGCGGTACGTCCAGACGCAAGCCGAAGAGCTGAAGAGCAGCAAGTCGGGTGAGCGGCAGGCCTCGGACAGCAGCCAGCAGCCGCCGGACTCGCAGCGCGAAGAGCCTCGGAAGTCCGAGACGAGCCCGTCGAAGCACTTCGCGCGGAAGAGCTCGGTGCGTTCGCAGGAGGCCGAGGCGGACCGGTCGAGCGGCAGCCTGGACCGCCACAGCGACAACGAGGAAGAGCGGCTGCCGGGAGAGTCGCAGGAGCGCTGTCCGGAGCTGCTGCAGCTGTTCGGCCAGCAGCTGCGATTCGCGGCGCGCAGGTTCGAGGCGTGGCTCGAGGAGGCGAACGGGAAGGTGCCGGACCGCTTCGAAGGCGAGGTCTTCAACAACGAGGTCAACGGCATCGGCAGCCTCTTCCAGACTGCCGCGGGGCCTCCCAGCGGCGGCCTGCCCGAGGCCGGCCTCTACCGCGGGGAGTTCAGAGACGGGCACTGCTCGGGGCTGGGCGTCCTGCGGCTGGCGGGCGACCGAGTCTTCAAGGGCGTGGTGGCTCGCGGCCGGCCGAGCGGCTGGGGCGAGGCGTGGGTCGGGCGGTCCACCTGTTTCTTGGGCCACTTCTGCGAGGGCCGCCGCGTGGGCGTGTTCGCGAAGGTGGTCGGGGGGGCAGTGGCTTCGCTGGCGCAGTTCTCGGAGCAGGAGCAGCAGGTGTTCGCCGTGCGGAGGGTCGACGCGGAGACCGACGCGGTGGACGAGCTGCTGCAGGACGGCCGGACCCGGACGACGAGGCACGCGACAGGGACGGTCTGGCCCCGCGGGTTCAGTCTCGGCTAAGTAATTAGGGGTGTCTGCGGACGGCCTGCGAGCCTGCGGAAAGCCGCTGCTTCTCCGCGTCCATGCGCTGCTTGTTGCCCGGCCGGTCCTGCGGCGAGCTGCGGCCTTTGGCTTCCCGGTCGCGCTTCAGGTCGTACCTGCCGATCTGCGAGCGGCCGTCGACCAGGTTCGTGCGGAAGAGCACGTTGCCTGCGTTGAAGAGGCCGCCTTTGAGCGAGATGACGATGAACTGGCTTTGGGGGAAGAAGCGGCTGATGATGTAGCCGATGTTCTCCGTGTGCGACAGGTCCATCGCGGAGTCGATTTCGTCGAGGATGTAGAAGGGCGCCGGCCGGTACTTGAGCATGGCCAGCAGGAAGGACAGCGCGAGCAGCGAGCGCTGGCCGCCGGAGAGCTCGGCCATGCTCGTCTTCCACTTGCCGTTGAAGCCGATCTTCATCTGGACGCCTCGGACCTCGCGCGCAGAGTCTCCTCGGCCGACCTGCGCGTCGATCCACTCCATCGCGGCCATGGCTCCGGGCAGCAGCATGCCGAAGACTTCGCTGAGGTGCCTGGTGAGCCCGGGGTACTTGTTGACGAACTCGAAGCAGTCCAGGACGCTCTGCTCGCTCTTCGCGTCGAGCTGCACGATGTTCGAGTGGATCTGCTCTTTGTTCAGGTTGAGCGTCTCTTCGCGGCCCAGCAGCTCCTTCATCTGCTCCTCCAGGTGGTTCCGCTCGTTCTCGGCGTCCTTGTTCACCTGCCGCTCCAGCTCGAAGTACTTGTCTTTCTTCTGGCCCAGCTCCGCAGCCAGACTCTTCGTCTCCAGGCCGTCGAGTTCGGCCACCGGCCTGAAGCTCGCGACTTCGTCTCTGTGAGGAGCGGGTACCTTCGGAGTAGCCGCCGAGGACCGACCGGGCAGACTGGATCTCTTCGGTGTAGCGGTCCAGGTTTTGCTTCAGGCGCGCGATCTCGGAGTCTGTCTTGTCGAGCTTTTTGAGGGCTTCGGTTCGCTCGTGTTCTTTCTCGGAGTGGCGCTCGTGCAGGTCTTGCAGGTGCGCCTTGAGGTCCGCGATGGCGGTCTGGTGAGGCGGGGCTACCTGGAGCACTGCGATCTCGCGCTCTTCGGAGGCCACGAACTTGGAGCGCTCGTCGACCAGCGCCTTGAGCTTGAGCAGGCCGTCTTCTTCTTCGCGGAGCTTCTGCCCGAGCGAGTCCAGGTCGTGGAGCTCCTTCTGGATGGTCGCTTCGTTCTCGCTGAGAGAGCAGAGCTCTGCTTTGTGCTGCTGGTGCAGCTTGGCCGCCTCGGCCTCGACCGACCGGAGCTTGCCTGCGAGCAGCTGGAGGACGTCTCCGCCTTTCCTGATGCTCGCGATGAAGCTGGCGGTGGTTTTGAGGTCGGCCTCGATGTGTTCGCAGCTGCTGCGGTCTTCTGCGATGCGCGCCTTGAAGATGTCTATCTTTTTCTTGAGGTCGTCCACTGTCTGCGTGATGCCGCCGGACGCCAGGTCTTTGACTTTGGCGGTGAGGCGGTCGAGCTTCTCGGCTTTGCGGACCAGGTCTGTTTTTTTGCTGTGGAGGGCTTCGAGGGCTGCGGACTGCTTGTCGAGCAGCTGGGTGAGCTCGAGCTTGGAGAGCGTCGGCCGTTTGAGGTCTGCTTTGGGCTCGAAGATGGCTGCCCTGAGTTCTTTGAACTTGTGCCACTTGGTGAAGAGGGTTTCGCGGTGCAGGTTGTGTCCTCCGGTGACCAGGCCGCTGGGGTCGAAGACGTCTCCGTCCAGCGTGACGACGCGGACGGAGAACTTGCCGTTGTTGCAGATGGCGTTCGCCGCGTCCAGCGAGTCGCAGATGAGGAACTGCGCGGCGACGTACTCCTGCACCACGCGGAACCTGGGGTCCACCGGTTCGGAGACTTCTTTGGAGGCAGGCAGGTACAGGCTCGAGTCGAACTGCTTCGCCCGTCGACGCGCCTCCTCGACGACCTGCTCGGGGATCGTCGGCACGCGCACCTGGTCCAGCGGCATGAAGACTGCGAAGTAGTCCAGGCACTTTTTGTTCAGCAGCTGCTTGACTGTTTCGGAAGAGTCGACCACGATGTTCATGAGCTTGCCCCCGGAGCCTGCTTCGATGGCTTTGACGAACTTGCTCTCTACTTTGATCAGTCGGAGCGCGCGACCGAAGACGCAGGCCCTGTTGAAGTCTGGGTAGGGGTTCTGTTGAGCGGAGACTACCCGGAAGTCCACGTTGAAGTCTTCTGGCTTGAGGTTGTGCGACCTGCAGCCGTCGCGGAAGGCTTTCTCCTGGTCTTCGATGTCTTGGAGCTGTTTCTTGAGGGGTCGCAGCTCGTTGGATTCGAGCTGGTTGATCTCGCGGTCGATCTGGGCTGCTTGCTGCAGCGCGAGTCGCAGGTCGCCCATTTCCTGTTCGTGTTGTTTGATCTCTTCGTGGAGACTGCTCACGCCTTTCTGGCCGCGCAGCAGGTCTTCTTCGAGCTGCTTCAGCGCGCGCTTGTCGCTGGCTTCCTGGTCGCGCGCACGGAGCAAGTCGTTTTCGAGGGTTTTGAGCCGCTGGTCGAGCGGAGCCGTCGCTTCAGCGCTCGCGTCCTTCGAACTCATCTTGACTGCGAGCTCGTTCTTCTCTTCTCCGAGGTCTGCAAGCTTTTTTTCCATCTGGGAGAGGGCACGCCTGCCCAGCTCGACCAGCACCTGCGCTTCGGAGACTTTGGACTGGCACTGGGTCTTGCGCTGCTTGAGTTTTTGGATTTCTTGCGTTTTGGAGTCTTGTTTTTTGCGCTCGTTTTTGAGGTCGCAGACCTGCGCAGAGAGGTTTTTGTCGATGGCTGCGATTTTGGCTTGCCGGTCTGCGATTTCTCGGTTGATGTTTTCGATCTGCGCGAGGTTTTCTTTGGAGACGTTGAGGCGCGTGAGCTGGTCTACTTCGAGTTCGTGTTGTTTTTTGAGTTTGCGCAGGTTTTTGAGGTCGGTCTCGCAGTCTTCCAGGTGGTGCCTGTGCGTGGCGATGAGTTTAAGGTTGTGGTAGCGGGTCGCGCGGACGAGCAGGTGCGAGAGTTTTTCGATCTCGTGGTTGAGGTACTCGAACTCAGCGGCCTTGGCCCGTTCCTTTTCGAGGAGTTTGAGTCTGGGGCCGAAGTTGGCTTTCATGCGTTCGTGCGTGACGTCAAGTTTTTCGGTCTTGTCGCGCATGATGAGTCTGGTCTGTCCTGCGATCTCTTTGTAGAAGGCGACTCCAGCGGACTCCATGAGCATTTCGAGGACTTCTGTGGGTTTGAAGTTGACGATTTTGGTGATCTTGCCTTGCTGCACGAAGAAGGTTTCGGGGTGGTCGATGTTGAGGCCGATGGACTTGAACATGCGCTTGGTGTTGGTGAAGGTGACCGGGGAGCCGTTGATGTAGTACTTGGTGGCGTCGTTCTGGTGAGGCGAGGCTACCGCGATGCGCCTGGTGACGAAGATGGTGTCGTACTCGACGTAGCCGTTGGGGCTTTTGGACTTGTCTCGGTTGTCGAAGCAGATGGTCACCGAGGCTTCCTTGATGCCTGCCTGGCCGCCCTTGTAGACCAGGTCTTGGATCTTCGAGGCGCGCGCCTGCTGAGGGGTCGCCTACCAGGCCGAGCGACTGCAGGCCGAGCACGAAGCAGATCGCGTCCAGGATGTTCGACTTGCCCGAGCCGTTCAGGCCGGTGATCGCGGTGAACTCCGGGTCGAGCTTCTCGAGCACCGTCCGCGTGCCGTAAGACTTGAAGCCTTCCAAGACGATCTCTTTTATTTTCATGAGACGCTCAGGCGATCGCGCGAAATAATCTTTGGCTCCAGGCAGCCAAATATTCAAGCGCCAAAAAGCTTGCAGGCCTGGGGTTTGGGGTTTGGGGTTTGGGGTTTGGGGTTTGGGGTTTGGGGTTTGGGGTTTGGGG
>JFJP01005919.1_pt1 | contig 11457 bp, 6 predicted proteins | sample 431651 | NCBI WGS metagenome assembly JFJP01 (sample SAMN02602958, study PRJNA72255) | Microbial mat metagenome, whole genome shotgun sequencing project. | biome: fresh water; feature: sink hole; material: water; isolation source: purple microbial (photo- and chemosynthetic) mats found in... | reverse complement strand
TGGGCCAGCACGCGCAGCAAATGGTTGAACCCGGCAATCAGTTGCCCGATCTCATCCGGGCGGCCAGCCGGCAGCGGCTGCAATGGCAGCTCTGAGGCCGCCTGCTGCCGGATGGCGGCACCGGCCGCATGTGCGGGTGCCAACTGGCGGCGCAACAACCACGCCGTCAGCAGGGTGGCCAGTGCCGAGATCGCCAGGGTGGCCAGCAGCACGTTCTTTTGCAGGTTTTTCAGGGGGGCAAATGCTTCTTGCACCGGCAACCAGACGCCCAGCTTCCAGCGCACCGAGGGCAGGTCACTGGCCACCCCCAGCACCTCCAGGCCGCGCGAATTGACAAACACCGCCGGGCCAGCGCCGCCAAGCTGCCGATCGGTGGGCGGATGGACACCGGGCAGTGGCAGTTGCGCCAACACCCGCTGGGATTCGGTGGCGGCCACCACGATGCGCTCGTCGGCTGTCATCAGGGTGTAGCCCCCAGTTTGGCCAAAGCGTCGGCTCAGAATGCGCTCCAGAAACCCGGTCTGGCGCAGATCAATCAGCCCGACCAGCGCGCCCAGCACGGTGCCGCTGGCATCGCGCACCGGTGTGGCCAGCGCCAGCTCGGGCGCGCCTTGGTCCGGGCTGCGCTGCGGTCGGCCAACGCGGCTGTGGCCCTGCAGCGCGGCCTGAACGTGTGGTGCATCGGCCAGGCTCTGGCCGAGCCGGTTGGCCGCGGCCGGGATCGACGCCAGCACCCGGCCCTGTGCGTCGGTGATGAAGACGCCGGCGCTGAAGTAAGAGGGCAGGGCGGGGCGCTCCTGCAGAATCTGCTGCAGTGTGGCGGGCTGGCTGGCCAGCGCCTGCACAAACAGCCGGGTCGCGTTTTCCAGCAGACGCAGCCGCTCGGCCATGGCCTTGTCGATCTCGTCGGCCAGCAAGCCCGCCGTGACCGATTGCTGTTGTCCCAACTGGCGCGTCATGTCGGCTTGCAATTGGTAGTTGGCGTAGGCCGCCAGCGACCAGATGCTGATCAGCAACACCGCCAGCATCAGCAAGGTGATGCGCGTTTGCAGCGAGTGCCAGGAAGTCAGCTTTTTCAGTGAAGCGAGGGTGTTCATGGTGCGGATGGGGTCAACACAGCCTCATTGGGTGCACGGGGCTCGGGCTGCGGCCGGCCAAACAGATAGCCCTGGAAATGGTGGCAGCCCAGCGTCAGCAGCGCATCGCGCTGTGCCGGCAATTCGACGCCCTCGGCGATCACGTCCAGCGACAGGCTGGCGCCCATGGTGATGATGGCGCGGATGATGGCGGCGTCCTGGCTGTCGGAAAGCATGTCCTTGACAAATGACTGGTCGATCTTGAGCTGGTCCAACGGCAGGCGCTTGAGCAGGTTCAGCGAGGAGTAGCCGGTGCCAAAGTCATCCAGCGACAGCCGCACCCCGAGCGCCTTCAACGCCGTCATGCGCGCCACCACCGCCGGCACGTCTTCGACCAACTGGCTTTCGGTCAGCTCCAGTTCGAGCTGGTTGGCGCGCGCGCCCGTGGTTTCAAGTGCGGCCTGCACCTGCTGCACAAAGTCGCTTTGACGAAACTGCTGTGCGCTCACATTCACTGCCAGCGTCCAGTGCGCGCTGTGCGCCGCGCTGCTCCAGGCCACCAGTTGCCGGCAGGCGGCGTGCAAAATCCAGTTGCCCAGCGGCAATATGGCGCCGCTTGACTCGGCCGCTGCGATGAAGGCACCCGGCATCACCAGGCCGCGCGCCGGGTGTTGCCAGCGCACCAGTGCCTCAAAGCCCAAAGGCTGGCCATGACGCCCCACCTGCACCTGGTAGTACAGCACAAACTCATGCGCCGCCAGCGCGCGCGCCAGGTCGGTTTCGAGCGAGGTGCGGGCCAGCACCTCGGCTTGCATGGTGGGGTCGAAAAAGCGCAGTGTGTTGCGCCCGTCGGCCTTGGCCTGGTACATCGCCAGGTCGGCCTGCTTGAACAGTTCATCGCGCAAAGGCAGTTGCCCTGGCGTCTGAACATCGATCAGTGCCACGCCGATGCTGACGCTGCTCTGGCAGGGTAGCGCACCGATCAGGTAAGGTTGGCGCAGTTGTTGCAGGATTTTTTGGGCGATGTGCATGGTCTGCGCCACCGCATCGGCGTGCGTCGGGCTCAGGCCCGTGAGCATCACGACAAACTCGTCGCCCCCTTGTCGTGCCAGGGTGTCCTGGGCGCGGATGCAGTGTCCGATGCGCTGCGCCATCTGGCACAACAGCGCGTCGCCCGCTTCGTGGCCACGGGTGTCGTTGATGTCCTTGAAGTTGTCCACGTCGATGAACAGCAAGGCCGCCCCCTGAGGATGCCGCACCAGCGTGGCCAGCAGTTGCTGCAGCCGGTCTTGCAGCAGGCGCCGGTTGGGCAGGCCGGTCAGGGGGTCGTAGAACGCGAGCTGATGGATCGCCTCTTCGGCTTGCAGGCGGTGCGTGATGTCGGTCGAGATGCCGCACAGCGCGTAGATGCTGCCGTCGGGGCGGCGCAGCGGCAGCTTGACCGACAGGTAGGTGCCGCTGCGCTGGCCGTCGGCGCTGACATTGGCCTCCTCGGCCTCGACCCGTTCGCCGTGTTCGAGTACCCGCCGGTCATTGAGTTGCAGCTTGGCAGCAGTCGTGGCGTCAAAAAAAGCAAAGTCGGTCTGCCCCAGCACAGCGGCTGGCGGCTGGTTGAACAGCTCGCATAGGCGCTGGTTGGCGTATTGGTAGCGCAGTTGCTCGTCCTTGATGTAAATGCAGGCATCGACGCCGTCCAGAATGGTGTTGAGGCGTTGCTCGCTGGTTTGCAGGTGCGCGGTTTGGCGCGCCACCTGGCGGCGCAGCCATTGCGCCGCCCACAAAGCCAGCACCAGCAGGACGGCCAGGGTGGCCAATGCCCACTTCAGGTAAGCGGGCACCTCCAGCACCGGCCCGGTGCGCAGCCAGCGCTGCAGCGCCTGGCTGTAGGGCGAACCGGGCTGGGCCTGCCACTCTTGCAAGTGTCGATCGATGGCCAGCAACAGGTCCGGGTTGCGTTGCTTGGGGGTGGCGAAATACAGTTGCGCCGGTTGAAACACCACCGCCGTCAGTTCCAACTGGTAGCGTGCTGCGTTGAGGTCGCCAAAGAAGCGGTTGGCGACCACGGCATCGGCCAGTCGCGCGCCGGTCAACTCAAAGCCCGCGGTAAATGACTCGACCGGTACCAGCTCGGCGGCCACACCGAAGCTCTGCAACATGGCTTTCAGTCCCGACTCCTGTATCGAGCCGGTGACCACGGCGATGCGTTTTCCTTGCAAATCGAGCATGGACTGCATGGGCTCGCCACGCGCCTTGTACAACTGCGACCAGCTTTGCAGCACCGCCACCTGGTGAAAGTCAAGCAGGCCGGCGCGCTGCTCGGTGTAGGCGACGTCGGGCAGCAGGTCGATGCCGGCAGACTGCAGCGAGTCCAGGCAATCTTGCCACTCGCACTTGACCGGCTGCAACTGCCAGTCTTCCTGCTCGGCCATGGCGGTCAGCAGATCGCCAAAAATGCCACTGATGCGGCCTTGCTCATCGAGAAAAATCTTGGGCGCATTGGCGTACACGCCGACCCGCACCGGGCGCGCGCCAAGCTCGGTGGACCAGGCCAGGGCGCCCAGCAGCAGCAGCAGGGGGAGTGCCAGACGGCCGAGCGCGTGCATCGCAGCCAGCGGCCACACAGCCAGGGAATACGGCGTGAAATGTTTCACAACGACTGCTCGGCAGTGACTGCGCCCTGCGCGCGCCACCCAGCCCTGGGCCGCAGCCGCGCCAGCATGCCACTGGCTGCACCTTGCTTGCCACGCCGTTTGCCTTGATTTTTCACTATAAAGTGGGAAAAAAATAGTAAAAAATCAGGTCTGCTATCGGAGAACATAGCGTTTTACATTTCAATTGGAGTTACCCGAGATGCTTGCGTCACGTCTGCCCAGCCCGTACCGCCCCGAGTCCGGGATTGTCACCGAATGTCTGGCTGCACTCAACTCTGCGCTCGACTGGGCCGCGCTCTCGCGCAAGGCGTTGCCGTGGATCGAGGCGGTGCGCCATCACCCGCCGCCGTTCTGGGCGATGGAGAGCCTGCTCAAGGAGTATCCGATCAGCAGTGCGGAAGGGCTGGCCCTGATGCGTCTGGCCGAGGCCTTGCTGCGGGTGCCCGACGCAGAAACCGCGATTGCGCTGACCGCCGATCAATTGGGACGTGCCGACTTTGACGGCAGCAGCGACAAGGTGATGGGGCGTCTGTCCAGCACGGCGATTGCCATGAGCAAGCATTTTTTGCCGGGTGCTGCAGGCGCCGGACCCGAACCTGGCCTGATGGCCCGCTTGGGCGCACGCACCGTGGTGGCGGCCACACTGCGTGCGGTGCAGTTGCTGGGGCGCCAGTTCGTGCTCGGTCAGACCATGGCCGAGGGCCTGGCCGAAGCCAGTGCAGCGCGCAAACACACGCCCACCCTGCGCTACAGCTACGACATGCTGGGCGAGGGCGCGCGCACCGATGTTGATGCACTGGCGCATCTGTCGGCGTATCAAAATGCTATTGAGTCAATAGCTGTTAGCGCCCGTCCTGATTGGCCTTGTGAGCAAAATGATGGCATTTCCATCAAGCTCAGTGCGCTGCATCCACGCTACGAGTGGTCGCAGGCCGATCGGGTGCTGACCGAACTGATCCCGCGGGTCTGGAGTTTGTGCGAGCAGGCCGCGCGCGCCAACATCCACCTGACCATCGATGCCGAGGAGGTGGAGCGGCTGGAGTTGTCTCTGCAGGTGTTTGAGATACTGGCCGCGCGGGTGGCGCAGCACTGCCCACAGTGGCGCGGCTTTGGCATGGCCCTGCAGGCCTATCAGACCAATGCCTTGGCGCTGGTGTCCGAGGTGATTGCGCTGGCACGCAAACACCGCTTGCGCTTGATGTGCCGGCTGGTCAAGGGGGCCTACTGGGATGCCGAGATCAAGCGTGCACAGGAACTGGGCCTGAGCGACTACCCGGTGTTCACCCACAAGCACCACACCGACGTGAGCTACCTGGCCTGTGCACGCGCGCTGCTGGATGCGCCCGATGCCATCTACCCGCAGTTTGCCAGCCACAACGCCACGACCGTGGCGGCCATCTTGCAAATGGCCAACCGCAGCCCGACGCGGGTTGTCTCGACCGCCCCTGTGCCGGATGTCCGGTCGCACGCGGTGGGCAGCGACGGCGGGTTTGAGTTGCAACGCCTGCACGGCATGGGCGAGGGCATCTACGCCGAGGTGCTGAAGAACCCGCTGGTGGCGTGCCGGGTGTACGCCCCGGTGGGTGCGCACAAGGATTTGCTGGCTTACCTGGTTCGCCGCCTGCTGGAGAACGGTGCCAACTCGTCGTTTGTGCACCAGTTGGCCGATGCAAGCATTGCGGTGACCGAACTGCTGGTTTCGCCTTTGCATTTGTCCAGCCGGGCGGCGCTACCGCTGCCACCTGATCTGTTTGGCTGGCAGCGCGCCAACAGCCAGGGGCTGGATTTGAGCCGACCCGAGCACGCCGCGCCGCTGCTGCAAGCCTACCGGGACGTGCGCCTGCCCACCGTGCCAGAGTTTGACGCCAAATTGGCCTGTAGCGCTTTACAGAAAAGCGCTGACAGCTATCAAAAATGGAGTTCAACCGAGGTCGCCTACCGGGCCGATCTGTTGCGCTTGGCCGCCACCCAACTGCAGGCCGAACTGCCGCGTTTTGCCGCCTTGCTGGTGCAAGAGGCGCACAAGACCTGGGCCGATGCGCTCAGCGAGGTGCGCGAGGCGATCGACTTTCTGCGTTACTACGCCTGGCAGGCCGAATGCATCATGCAGCCACAGGTGATGCCCGGGCTGCAGGGAAACACGCCCTTGGGTGTCACCGGTGAGAGCAACGAGCTGCGCCTGATCGGACGTGGACCGTGGGTGTGCATCAGCCCGTGGAATTTTCCGCTGGCGATCTTTCTGGGCCAGGTGGCCGCCGCACTGGTCACGGGCAACACGGTGCTGGCCAAGCCGGCCGAGCAGACACCGGTTGTGGCGCTGGAAGCGGTGCGTCTGTTGCATGCCGCCGGCGTGCCGGCTGATGCGTTGCAACTGGTACATGGCCCGGGCGAGACCGTCGGTGCAGCCCTGGTGGCTGCGCCCGGGGTGGCCGGGGTGGTGTTTACCGGATCCAGCGCGGTGGCGCGCATCATCGCGCGCGCCCTGGCGGCCAAGGACGGCCCGATCGTTCCCTTGATTGCTGAAACCGGTGGCATCAATGCCATGCTGGTGGACAGCACCGCGCTGCCTGAGCAGGTGGCCGATGCGGTGTTGCAGTCGGCCTTCAGGAGCGCCGGGCAGCGCTGTTCGGCGTTGCGTCTGCTGTGCGTGCATGAGGAGATTGCCGACACCGTGATTGCCATGGTGCAAGGGGCGGCGCGCGAGCTGCGTTGCGGCGACCCGGCCGACCTGGCCACCGACGTGGGCCCGCTGATCGATGCCGCGGCCCACGCTGGCATCGAGCGCCATTTGCTGCGCCTGCGTACGCAGGCCAGGGATTTGCTGGGTGGTGTGTTCCAGAGTTTTGAGGAAAAACAGCCTTCAGGCCATGTTCAACAAGCGCTGGCAGCTACGCAAAATGTAGCAAATCTGATGCTGCCACAAGCCTTTGAACTGACGCAGATCAGTGAGGTGAAAGAGGAGATCTTTGGCCCGGTGCTGCATATCGTGCGCTGGCGCGGCGACCCGCTGGCGGTGGTGGCGCAGATCAATGCCCTGGGCAGCGCAGGCGCTGACGCTGGCTATGGCCTGACGCTGGGCATACAGACACGCATTGACAGCCGGGCGCAGCAACTCGCCCGCGCAGCGCGCGTGGGCAATGTGTACGTCAACCGCAACCAGATCGGGGCCGTGGTGGGGGTGCAGCCCTTTGGTGGCGAGGGGCTGAGCGGGACTGGCCCGAAAGCAGGTGGGCCGCATTACCTGTACCGTTTTTGCTCCGAGCAGACGCTGACCATCAACACCACCGCTGCGGGCGGCAATGTGCAATTGATGGCGTAGCGCCGCGCCGGGGGTCAAGCCACGTGCGCGATCAGTGCCCCGGCGATGTCAGCCAGGGGCAGCACCTCGTCGGCCGCGCCGGCCAGAATGGCTTCGCGCGGCATGCCAAAAACGACACACGACGCCTCATCTTGCACAAAGTTGTAGGCGCCGGCTTGCTTCATTTCGAGCATGGCCCGGGCACCGTCGTCGCCCATGCCGGTCAGCATGATGCCGATCGCAGACGATGGTCCGGCCACGCGTGCGATCGACTGAAACAAAACCTCGACGGAGGGCTTGTGCCGGTTCACGGGGGGGGCGTCTTCAACGCAGGCGACATAGCCGCGTGCCGAGGGCTTCACATAAAACTGCAAGCCGCCCGGGGCGATGTAGGCGTGACCGCGCAAAATGGTTTCGCCATGGCTGGCCTCCTTGACGCGGATGGCGCACAGGCTGTCAAGCCGGGCCGCAAACGTCGTCGTGAACCCGGCTGGCATGTGCTGGGTGATCACAATTGCCGGAAAATCTGCCGGCAAACGCACCAGGATCTCGCGGATCGCCTCGGTGCCCCCGGTGGAAGCCCCGATGGCAATCAGCTTTGAGCTGGCGGTCATCTTGGTGGCGGCAACCGCAGGCCGCACCGCGGTTGTGCTGGCGGCCATCGGGTTGTCTGCGACCGAGCGGCTGACTCGAGCGCCGGCGGCCACACGCAGCTTTTCGACGATCAGGGCGGCAATGGCATTGAAGCCGCCGGCAACGTCGGCGCGCGGCTTGGCGACGTAATCGACGGCACCCAGCTCCAGCGCGCGCAAGGCAGCCTCTGCGCCATGTTCGGTCAGTGTCGAGATCATGATCACCGGCGTTGGACGCAGGCGCATCAGCCGGCGCAAAAACTCCAGGCCGTCCATGCGGGGCATTTCGACGTCCAGCGTCACCACGTCCGGGTCGAGCTCGCGGATCATGTTTCTGGCAATCAGTGGGTCGCTGGCGGTGCCGATGCAGACCATGTCGGACTGGCGATCAATGATCTGCCGCAACAGGCTCCGGACAAGGGCGGAGTCATCGACAACAAGCACTCGAATCTTTTGCACGCACCACCTTAAAACAGATCGACCGAACCACCGGAAGTGGACTTCGCGACCGAGGCCGCGCTGCCTCGACGCTCCTCAACCACCAAGGCTTCGGGATGGGCATGGGCCAGACGCTTGACCATGGCCCGGCCGGACGACGGAAAGAAGCACACTTTTCGTGGGTGGATGTCCAGCACATCCTGCGACACGATCGGGATTCGTTCGGTGGCCAGGTAGTCCAGTACAAATCGGGTATTGCGCTCGCCCACGTTCATCACCGAAAACCCGGCCATGACCTGGGCACCCCCAAACACCTTGGCCTGCATCGACTCACGCCGCGCACCGGACTTGAACAACTGGTTGAGCAACAATTCCATGGCATACGAGCCATACCTGCCGCCGCCCTCCGCGGAGTCTCCTTCGGGCAACATGAAGTGGTTCATGCCGCCGGCGCGTGCACGCGAGTCCCAGATGCATGCGGCGATGCATGAGCCCAGCACCGTCATGATCATGATTTCATCCGACGAGACAAAATACTCCCCAGGCAGGACCTTGACCGCGTCGTAGTGAAACTGCTGATCAGCAAAAAAGAAAGAGGCTTCACCCGGGTTGCGCGGCATGCTTTTGAGCCGTTCCAACTGCGACATGGAACTCGCCTCGCTGCCCGCACGCGCAGCCGAACCCAGCCGTGCCGGGCTGCTCTGGAAACCTGTGCTCGCAAGTGGTTTATTCATTCAATGGTGAACCCGTCATGTCATTTGACAACACCCTGCGGGCCGGCTCAGCAGCGCTCATAGACTGTTTTCCCCTTGAGCAGGAATAGATCTTTTGAATCGCTGAAGTTTTCGGCGTGCCCGACAAACAATAAACCACCCGGTGCCAGCACACGGTATATCTTTTCAAGCACTTGGCGCTGTGTGGTTGCATCAAAATAAATCATGACGTTGCGGCAGAAAACAAAATCAAATTGGTTTCTAAAGGGCCAATTGTCCTCGATCAGATTGACTGGAATGAAGTTCACCAATGAACGGACATCGGGCTTGATTCGCACCAAACCATTGTTGCCACCTTTGCCGCGCAGAAAGTAGGTTTTGAGCTGGTAGTCGGTCAAGCCCTTGACATCTTCGAGCCGGTACATTCCTTGGCTTGCAGAAGCAAGCACTTTGGAGTCGATGTCGCTGGCAGTCAATGAAAACCGTGCGCCTGCCCCAAGCACGTCCATCGCTGTCATGGTGATCGAGTAGGGTTCTTCGCCAGTGGAAGCTGCTGAGCACCAGCCCGACCAGGAACTGCCAGGCTGTGTTCGGGACAGGTAGTCGCGCAGAATCTGAAAATGATGGCTCTCACGAAAAAATGAAGTCAGATTGGTCGTCAGCGCGTTGATGAATTCCTGCCACTCGGAGCCATCATGCCGCTCAAGCCAGTCAAGATAATCCCGGAAACTCTGAAAACCTGTTTCACGCAAACGGCGGGACAATCGACTGTAAACCATTGCATGCTTTCCATCATGCAAATTGATACCTGCGCGCTGATAGATTAACGACTGAACCTTGACAAAATCGGAGTTTGTCCAGGCAAACTCCCTGCCTTGTAAATCACCAGAGTTCACAACATCCTTTGATGAATACAAGCGCACCCACGGTCGCCGTCAGATACTTTCTGCCGACAGCCCCATGTCGTCGCCAGACATCAGCTTTTCGATGTCTAACAGGATCAACATGCGTTCCCCGAGCGAGCCCAGACCGATCACCGACTCGGAGTCGATCACGCTTTCAATGTCTGGCGCAGATCTGAAGTTTTCTGGCTCCAGACTCATCACATCGCTCACCGAGTCAACCACAATGCCCACAATTCGCTGGCGCAGGTTGAGGATGATCACGACGGTGAACGTGTTGTAGTCGGCCTTGGCGCAATTGAACTTCAGGCGCATGTCAACGATGGGAACGATGGTTCCCCGCAAATTCACCACGCCTTTGATGAATGAGGGCGCATTGGCGATCCGTGTTGGCGGCTCGTAGCCGCGGATTTCCTGCACTTTCAGAATGTCGATGCCGTACTCTTCCCGATCCAGACGAAATGTCAAATACTCGCGCGCTGCCGCTGCGCCGGTATCAGCCGTTTTTTCCATTTTCTTACCTTCAGTTCTCTAAAGAAAATCAGTGGCGTGAGCGACGCACCAACGCAGCCGTATCAAGAATCAGCGCCACCTTGCCGTCTCCCAGGATGGTTGCACCGGAAACATTTGGAACCTTGCGATAGTTTGACTCAAGGTTCTTGACAACCACTTGTTGCTGGCCCAACAACTCATCCACCAGCAAGACAACCCGACTGCCTTCGGCCTCGATGACCACCATGATGTCGCTGGTCTTGCCGGAGTCAAACCGGGGCACCTGGAACACCCGTTCAAGCTCGATCACCGGCATGTATTCATCACGCACCTTGACCAGTTGTGCGCCCTGACCGACCGTGCTTACCGCTTGGGCTTGTACCTGGAATGACTCGACGACGGAAGACAGCGGCAGGATATAGACCTCGTTGCCAACGCCTACCGACATGCCGTCCATGATGGCCAGCGTGAGGGGCAGGCGCACCGAGACCTTCATGCCCACCCCTTCGGTGGATTCGATGTCCACCGTCCCATTCAGTGAGGTGATGTTGCGCTTGACAACGTCCATGCCAACACCCCGACCAGAAACATCGGTGACCACTTCGGCAGTTGAAAAGCCAGGAGCGAAAATCAGTTGCCAGACCTCGGCATCGGCCATCTGATCTGATACATCAAGGCCGCGCTCACGCGCTTTGGCCAGAATGCGTTCCCTGGACATGCCGCGGCCGTCGTCACGAACCTCGATCACGATGGAGCCGCCTTGGTGCGCCGCAGACAGGGTGATGGTGCCGGTTTCCGGCTTGCCCGCGCGAACCCGATCAGCCGGCATTTCAATGCCGTGGTCACAGCTATTGCGCACCAGATGTGTCAAGGGGTCCGTGATCTTCTCGACCAAGCCCTTATCCAGTTCGGTCGCCTCGCCCTGGGTGACGAAGTCCACCTTCTTGCCCAGCTTTGACGCCAGATCACGCAACATTCGTGGAAAACGGCTGAACACGATCGACATTGGAATCATGCGAATCGACATCACCGACTCTTGCAGGTCACGCGTGTTGCGATCCAGATCGGTCAAGCCAGTCAGCAACTGTTGGTACACCGCCGGATCCAGCGCCCGGCTGTTCTGCGCCAGCATGGCCTGTGTGATCACCAGCTCGCCGACCAGGTTGATCAATTGATCAACCTTGCTGATGGCCACCCGGATTGTGGCCGCCTCGGGTTGCGCGCTCGCTTGCTGATTGCCCGCCTTGGGTGACAA
>JFJP01040318.1_pt1 | contig 11458 bp, 8 predicted proteins | sample 431651 | NCBI WGS metagenome assembly JFJP01 (sample SAMN02602958, study PRJNA72255) | Microbial mat metagenome, whole genome shotgun sequencing project. | biome: fresh water; feature: sink hole; material: water; isolation source: purple microbial (photo- and chemosynthetic) mats found in... | reverse complement strand
GGGGCGTTTTGGCCAGCACAAAGTATCTTGTGAAATTGAAACCATATAGGTCATATCCGGTAGCAACTCAACAGCTTTGATAAATTCCGGGTTTTCATATAAATTCAATATTTAATTTAGATTAAATAACGTTGTAAGGTTAAATATTATAAAATTAACAACTCTCGACAATATAAGATATAACATTCTCCAACTACTTCGCGCCTCGCTCCAGAGACCTCTGTGTAAACAGCTCATTCGGGTAGTTGGTGCCGTAAATAATATTTTGAATGGTCACCACTGTCCGGTGCCTGGTCTTTAGATTTTCCATTTCGCATTCGAAGGGTGTCGGAATCCCGTTAATCATCCGGATATCCTTGAAGGATCCGGAGCGATACAAATCCTTTTCCTGATAATACTCAATTTTTGTCATCACCCAAATGTTTTTTGCAACCCAGGCTATGTACTTTGTATACTTGCGTGGTTTCTCAGGTGTAACCTCAATGACATAGCATGATTTGCCGTCAATAATTTCTTCTCTTAGAATTTTAAAAGAATAGTCGTTGAGATCCGGCGGTCCGCTGAAGTCGTCGTAAGAAAAGTCTGATCCGAAGAACGAGTCATCCTGTGAAGACGTAGGAATTCGCCGGATGCGCTTGTATTCAGGAAAGTAAGCCCAGAGGTTACGGTCGGCAAAAGTGTGAGCATGGAGCAAAAATCCGACACCCTTCAAGTCCGAAGGTGAGTTGAAGACTACAATGCACTTGAATCCCTCAGGCAGTTCTTTTCTTCCATACTCGGTAATGGTTCGAGCGCGCTTTCCGTCGCCTCTGTCATAGAGAACCATGGTGGACTCTGTCCTGTGGTCGAGACATTTGACACGAACCTCGTGGATCTTTTCGAAAACATCGCGCCCATTCATTGCGTATGCAACAGATGATGTCATGAGCAATGCAAAAAAGAGTATAAAAATGATACGTGCTTTAATCATAGGACAAGGCCTCCACAATGTTAGTTTTTGCTGCTTTTTGCGCAGGAATCATTCCGGCTAACGCGGAAAGTCCAGCCGAAAGGAACAGCGCCCAAAGTATAGCACTGAAAGGCAAATAATATCTGGCGGCGGAACCATAATTAGGTATGAAAAAGCCTTCCAGATTGACCCATCCGGCAAACATTCCCGCCAAAGACCCAAGAATACCGCCAGCCAAACCCATGAGTATGGATTCCAGCACCACGACACCGTATATCTGTCTTCTGAGCATTCCGATGGCTCGCAGAGTGCCTATTTCGCGGGTTCTTTCCAAGACTGATGCAAGAAGGGCAACAATAATACCCAGACAGGCAATGGTCAAAGTGATTACATTCAAGGCGTAGTTGAATATAAATATATCATCCATAATCTTTCTTATTTCGTTTTTGAACTCCAGTGCGGATAGAACATAAAGCTTGCGGTCTGAGCCAAACTGACGTTGAATTTCATCGCGCACGTCGTTCACCTTTGCACCCGGTTTAACAAGCAAAAAAAATGAGTTACAGAGCATATCGCCCCAGTGGCGCTGGTAGGTATTTATGTCCATGGCTATGACTCCGCTGTCACTCGTGTAATCGACCACTATTCCCGCTACACTGAACACGACAGGTCCCGCAGGTGTCGGAAGAGTGATCTGGTCTCCCTTCTTGACCTTGAAAATAGCAGCAAACGGTTCGCTTACCACAACATTGTCTTTGTCCGGTAATAAACGAATCTTATTATTTTTAACGACTTGTTTGGTGTCAGCACTGCTATATTTCGAATACCTGGCTAAAGAAGCAGCCGAAACGAGTACCCGTCTGCCTTTATACTGAAGGAACACTCTGCGCCATGGCTCCACAGATAGAACGCCGGGAACTTTTTTCAGTTGCTGCGACAAATCGACTGGCATGGGTATGCTATGAGCATTGGCGCTGGAACCTGGATGGCCTGAGCTTATAACGATATCTCCAATAATCATAGAATCTAACCATTTTAGCACAGATTCCTTGACGCTGTGCGTATATCCCGCACTGGCGACAAATACCGCAATACCAAAAAAAACAGCCGACACCGCAACAGCATTCCTTGTCAAATTCTTCCGGAGGTTGAGTCCGGCAATCCTTCCCGCAGAACCAAACATAGATGAAAAAAAACGGTTGAATATTGTGACAAACCATTTCAGGAATGCCGGGATGAAAAGTGATATCCCGATAGCAATCATGAGCTGGGCAATTGGAAGGAGTATCATGTTTGTAAGGTGAGAATCCGATATGAAATTATACATAGCAAAGATAGCACCCGAGAGAACCAGACAAAAAACGCCTCCTAAATTCAGACGCCTGGCGGTAAAAAATGACTCTTCAGTATAAGGAACGGATCGTATCGCCGACACAGGGGAGATGAGGCTGCTCGCCCTAGCCGGAAACAGTGCCGCCATAAGACTGGCAATGATCCCACTTGCGAAACCCAGTATGGGATAAAGCCAGGTGATATGGATTCCAGAAACAGATGTCCGCATATAGGTTTCGGAAATAACCTTGCCGAATGTACCTACCAGATAATTAGCCAGCAGAAGACCGAGGCCAACCCCGATTGAAGATGCGATGATGGATATAACCAACGTCTCTCCCAAAAAAAGCAGCATTATATTTCTTCGGAGGCAGCCGAGCGCTCGCAGAATACCTATCTCCCTCCTGCGATTTACCACGGAGATGGAAACGGCGTTGTAAATGAGATACATGCCAGCAAATATCGCCAGATAGCTGACGAGATTCAAATCGTTTTGAAACCTTGATATCATATCTTCGACCTGCCGCGTCCGGCCAGCTGGCGTGTCGACCATATATCCATTAGGAAGCACATTCAAGATGGCCTGCCTGACGGTCTCCAAATTTTCTCCCTGCCGGGGGCTAACGTCGATTCTATCGATGCGTCCATTTTTGCCAAAAGCCATCTGTGCGGCATATATGTCCATAATCGCAAGATTGCCTCCCATTGCCTTGGCTGGACCCTCGGGGTTGAGAATACCCCGAATACACAACGTTTTTATTCCCTCCACAGTCTGCACCTGAATCTTCTGGTCGATAATAAAGCCCTCCCGATCAGCCATGGTTTTGGTTACCAAAATGGAATCGGACTTAGCCAGAAAAAGGAGAGGGTCGGGGACATCAACACTATCCCCGGAGAGACTGTATTCCCTTATCTTGGTGTCCACGAGCACATCCACTCCCAGAATCATTATGGAACGTTCCTTGCCAGAAACGAGCATGCCGTCGGTTTCTATCACTGGAACGGCGTATTCGACTCCGCGTATCTCCTGAACTTTCTCGAGGAGTGACTCGGGAAAGCCGGACTGTGCCGCGGTGATCTGAAGTTTGGCTTTTCCGGTTACACGGTTGAAGGAATCCTCAAAAGAGAAAAGGATACTTTTGTTGACTACTCCGAAGGACACGATAGAGGTAACACCAAGGCAAATTCCGGCCGCTGCCATGAATATCTGGGCCTTGCGAAGTCGGAAATGCTTCATTGTGATATGCCGAAGTAAATTCCAGAGATTCATGCTCTGCTCTCAGAAAGGGAGATATCTTCAGTAATGCTTCCGTCTTTGAGTCTGATAATGCGTTTCCCGAAAGAGGCCGCCTTGGAATCATGGGTAACTAAGACGATGGTCTGGCCTGTCTGATTCAAATTTTTCAGCAATCCCAAAATTTCTTCGCTGATATGTGAATCAAGATTACCGGTCGGTTCGTCGGCAAGAATCACGGCGGGATCGGTTATCAATGCCCGGGCAATGGCTACACGTTGCATTTCTCCCCCCGATAGCTGCTCAGGACGATGTTCCGTGCGCGACCCCAGGCCAACACTTTCAAGAAGATGAATGGCTTTTTCTCTAATACGTGAAAACGGTACACCATCCAGAAGAAGAGGCAGGCTGACATTTTCTACTGCATTAAGAATCGGCAGCAGATTGAAGAACTGAAAAATAAAACCAACTCTTTTACGCCGAATCAAGGTGAGTTGGTCGTCGGAAATTCCGTGAATGGGCTGACCATCGATGAAGATTTGACCATTGCTCGGTTGGTCCAATCCCCCAATAAGATTCAACAGGGTGCTTTTACCGGAACCGCTTGGCCCCATTATGGAAAGAAAATCGCTCTTCTCGATTTTTAAAGAGATATCATTAAGTGCGTAGATTTCCTGTTGTCCATGGTGGTAAGTCTTGCTCACATTTAATACTTGAATCATTTACAGCCTATTATGAAAACTCTAATAATCGCATGGAGCTGATGCACATAACCTCGTTCTATTGACCTTGATAAAATATTAATTTTTATTGAATTGATGAGTGATAAGAGCTTCCTTTTTACTGTTGGCGGTATAAGAAACGTTCTCTTGGGTGTCAAGAATATTTTTCTACAAGATGTGGGGTGTATCGCAAATGAGGTAGCAAAAGTTACCCAAACAAATAAACAAGCAGCAATGGCAATAGAGATTTTTCTCGGTGTTATAAAAAAGACTTTAAAAAAGAGAGACAATATTTTCATTTCTGGTTTTGGTACTTTTAGTATTGTCAAAAGAAACGCACGAAAAGGGAGAAATCCGAAGACGAATGAGGCAATCAAAATAGCTGCCAAATTTACACCGAAATTTAGGTTGTTATCACCAGAAGCAGATACGCCGCTTATAAGGTTATAAGGGCGTATCAAAAACAACTCCTTATTTCGGGCAAAATGTTTACATCAATCTTTATACCGCACAGCCCACTAATGTAGTCAAGAAAGATACGGCAACTATCCAATAGATTAAAGAATAAATTTTATTTTTCATACGAGCTATCCCCCCTTTCATATATTTTCATAATACTTGGTTTTATACTCCAAACCCTTATACTTATTACACGTAATATGCTTTGTTTGCTTTGTCAAGAATAATTTACCGAACTAACAGGGTTGATTTTGTTCTATACAATATCAGCTATCAAATCAAAAAGTTGCATTTATTTCTGAACAAGTCTCGATCGATGAAATACAAAGGATTTGTATTTCATCTTTCTGGAGAGATATTATGCAGCTTCAAGGCTTGGTTGTCCGCCCCGTTCACAGCTCTGAAGAGCCTATTTTCAATGACCTAATGCAGGCCTACCATTACCTTGGGGCCCTCCTTAAAATTGGGAATACCATTTGTTGTGTGAACAGATGATGCAAAAGATGCTGATAATAGGCCTTGGTGTGATCGGTGTAATCATAGCATGGCTCTATGTGATGCCATATCTCATGTTTCTGGTTTCTCCATTTTCGTGGTCAGAGGCAGACATCAATAAGAACGGGTTCTTATCCCCAACAGAAGCCGACTATTATGGATCCTATGGTAAGAGGCTTTATGACGATCGGCCGCTCCGGATCGTGGCAAAAGAAAGCCCGAACCGAGTGGCAGCTAATCGTTAAACTATATTTTCTGAAAACATCATTACAAGCCATTCTTCCAGATTAAGTTGTGCTGGGGTTACCAGTCAATGGGGAAATAATCCTTTAAAAATTTTCCACACCAGTGTTTTCCTGTCAAAATGCCGTCAAAAAAAGGATCACAGACTCTGGCCGCACCATCCACGATATCAAGAGGCGGCTGGAAATCATGGATTTCCTGCTTCTGCCGGGCCAGGACGGCCGGGTCTTCATCCGTGACCCAGCCTGTATCCACAGCATTCATGTATATCCCCTCTTTGGCAAGGTCACCGGCCGCCGTATGCGTCAGCATGTTCAGGGCGGCCTTGGCCATATTGGTATGAGGATGGCGGCTGTCCTTTTTAAACCGTAGGAATTTACCTTCCATGGCTGAGACATTGACGATATGTTTTTGCCCGGTATTATCAAGCTTCATCAGTTCTTCAAGCCGGTTGCAAAGCACAAACGGGGCCACGGCATTGACCAGTTGGATTTCCAGCATTTCCGAGGTTTCAATTTCTCCCAGCTTCAGGCGCCAGGAATTGACTTTCCGTAAGTCCACCTGCTGGAGATCGGCATCCAGTGTTGCTTCAGGGAAAACTTCGGGGATATTGAGGGACTGGTCATAGGAGTAGGGAATCTGGGACAATCGGGCCGACATGCGCAACCCCACGCCGGGGGCTGATCCGTTCCAGGTAACGGGCAGGGCTTTTTCTTGACCCACATGGTTCGGCTGGCCGTATTCCAGTCGGTTAAGGCAGTCCTGGTATTGCCCGAGAAGGGATTGGGCGGTCATGGACAGATCCGTCATGTCCCGGTTTTCATTTTCCATGAGATGAGCGTAAAACCCCGGCGGTCTTCGAACCGTCTGGGCTGCATTGTTGATGAGGATATCCAGGCGCTGGTATGTATTTTTGATATAATCACAGAAGAATTCAACACTGGGGATGTGGCGAAGATCCAGCCCGTAAATCTGAAGCCTGTGACCCCAGTCGGAAAAGTCGGATTCCTTTGAAAACCTCAAAGCAGAATCTTTGGGAAAACGGGTAGTGGCGATCACCCTGGCGCCTGCCCGGAGCATCATGAGAGTAGCCTGGTACCCGATCTTGAGCCGCGACCCGGTGATCAGGGCCACCTGTCCTTTCAGGGATGCGGTCTGGAAGCGTTTCTGATAATTGAACGCTGCGCATTCCGGGCACAGGGCATCATAAAAATGGTGGAGTTCTGTAAATTCAGTCTTGCAGATATAGCAGTTGCGGGGACTTTCAAGTCTTCGGCCGAGTTCTTCACTCTCAGGTCGGCCCTTGTCCGTTGCAATCTGCTTCGGGGCCTGGAAAACAACTGCCTCACGAGCTTTGCGGATACCGGTGTCTCCTCTCAAGCGGCGCTCCTGACTCACAATTGCCAGCCGATCCAGCCTTTTTTTCTCCTTGTTGCGCTTTTTGATTTCTTTTCGGTCCGGCCTTGATATTTTACCGGCAGCGGTGATCAGGGCAATCCGTTCCGGTTCCGACAACCCGGCCAGGAGCTCGGAGTTCTCTGCAAGGCTTTCCAGGATGGGGATACATTTTCGGATGACGGACAGGCTTTCATGTCCGTTATCTGTTTTGATGGTGACGCTGTTTTGTTCTCGTTCGATGGGTTTCACCTTAATATTTGGGTCTATGCCCAGTTAAAATAACGGCCGGTCTTGTTTAAAAGAATGAAATTATTATAGATTTTTCATACCTTTGTCAATCAGGCGAATCGCAAAACTTTCTTTGCCGGCTCTCTTTTCTTGACAGACTGTCACAATTATCGCATACAGAAAAGAACATTATCTTATGCCAATTCACTCAGGAGAGAAAAATGGGGCACAATAATATCGTATTCCTGGAAGTTCTTGAATGGTTTGACAGGACCGGCAAGGAAATCGCCCAGCGCATTCCGATCGAAGGCTCGGCTGAAATCAAATTCGGTGCCCAGATGATTGTCAGGGAAAATCAGGCCGGAATCTTTTTTTACAATGGAAAAGCCCTCCATGTCTTTGGGCCAGGGCGACATACCTTAAAAACCGGCAATATTCCCATCCTGAACAAGATACTGGCCATCCCCTGGGGCTTGACCAGCCCCCTGCGGGCGGAAGCCTATTTCATCAACATGAAAATATTCCCGGATCTTAAATGGGGAACCCGTGATCCCGTGGCATTCAAAGACAATGAGCTGGGCCTGATCCGCCTTCGGGCATTCGGCATGTTCAATATCCGGGTCATTCAGCCCCTTCTTTTCATCAATTCGCTTATCGGCACTGTGGCTGGTTTTACAACGACGGATATTGAAGAGTATCTCGGTCGGGTCATTGTATCAAGATTCAATGACTATATGGGGGAAAACCTGGACACCCTCCTGAATCTTCCAGGCAAATATGAAGCCTGGGCCAAAGGGCTGAAAAAGAATCTGACAGATGAATTCAGCAAATTCGGTCTGGGGTTGACCGATCTTTTTATCAGTTCCATCACCCCGCCCGAGGAAGTTCAGAAATTAATGGATGACCGCAGCGCACTGGGGCTTTTTGATGACATGAACAAACTCATGCAGCTAAAAACCGCCACAGCCATGGAAAAAGCAGCGGAAAACCCAGGAACTTCCGGGCAAGGCATGGGCATGGGTCTTGGGTTCATGGTGCCTTCCATGGTTTCAAAAATGATGGATGAAAAATCCATAGATCCGAAAGCTGAAAAATTTTCCCCCAAATGCCCGGATTGCGGGTCTGTTGTTCCTGAAGACGCCGGATTCTGCCCTTTCTGCGGTCACCAGATCCTGGTGTTTTCTCAATGCAGTGAATGTGGAAAAAATCTGTCCCCCAATGCCGGGTTCTGTTCCAAATGCGGTACAAAGGTGGATGAAAAAAAACCAGGGTCCAGGTTTTGCAAGGCATGTGGCATGGAAAACCTGAAAAATTCAAATTATTGCAACAACTGCGGTGAACACCTCTAATTTTAAAATAGACATGCAGTGCCCCCGGTGCGGGGCACCTGTGGTTCTGGATGAATCGGAATGTATTGTTCAATGCGGTTTCTGTAGAACAAGGCATGCCCTTCATACAGACCCTTTTCCCTGTTATTACATTGAGCCCGGCCCTAAAATGCCTGCCGCCACAGAACCTCTGTATGTACCCTACTGGCGGTTCAGGGGGATGGAATTCAGCCTGGATAAAGCCTCACCGGGTTTCAGGGTAATTGATCATTCCTGCCTGGCGGTTAACACTAAAGGTCTGCCGCCTTCCCTTGGGCTCCGCCCCCAGGCCCGGCCCCTTAAATTCATCGGCAAGGACACAAATGGAGTTTTCCTGCCACCTGATATTTCCGGGAAAACCGCTTTAAAACAAATGACCGGAGAGGGAGAAGACAAGATCTATATCGGAGAAACCTTAAGCCTCATTTTTATGCCGTTGTTCAGGAATTCAAATGTGCTTTGCGACGGATTGACCGGAATTCCCGTGTCCATATCGGTATCGGACCTGCCAGCGGAAAAAAAAGCACCCGGCCATCAGCTTTCCTTTACCCCCTGCCTTTGCCCGGATTGCGGATGGGATCTCAAAGGCCGGACGGATTCCCTTGTGATTCATTGCAGCAACTGCACAAAATTCTGGTTGATACGCAATAAAAAACTAAACCGGATTGAGGCTGCTTTTTCAGCTTCAAACCCGGATACAAAGATCCTGATGCCCTTCTGGCGGCTTCAGGTGGAATTTAATCTGATCACCTGCTCCACCTATGCGGATTTGATCAAGATTGCCAATATCCCAAAAGCCGTTCAGGAAGAACATAAAAAGCAACTCCTGTATTTTTATATCCCGGCATTCAAAATCAACCCGAAACTTTTTTTAAGAATCGCAAAACAGATGACCCTGTCACAGATCAGCTCGGTTCCGGCCGAAAAAATCCCAGAGATTGAATTCCACCCGACCGATCTGCCACTGGACGAAGGGGCCCAGGCCGTTTTCCCGGCCCTTGCGGAAATGGCAGGCCATAGAAAGGAAACCATTAACTCCTTAAAAAAAGAAAAATTGAAAATCCATGCCTTCAGCCTGATGTATATTTCTTTTCAGGAATCAGGAAGTGAATATGCCCAGAAAGAAATGGGGATAAGTCTTCCGAAAAACGCGCTCCAAAAGGGCTTTAAGCCTTAAGCCCTTAGTGATTTATAACAGTATGTTATGAGTGGCGGTTGACCGCCACTAGTTTTTTAAAGAGGTGTGGTTCGCAAATAATCGTAGACTCAGAGACAAATCGACAATACCCGGTTTTGAATAGTATTGGCATGTCTTATCAAATACCCCTGGAAATTTTCTGGTATTGGATAATCATACTTGAGTTCAGGAGGGGATTATTTTCAACAAAATATATTATATTCTGTAATGCACGGGGAAGGCAAGAAATCATGCCTGCGGCGCATATATTTGAATCATAATTTTAAAGCTGAAGAAACGTCATATACCATATATGGGGTTATCTCCATCTTCATCATACACTTATCGCTTTTTCCAGAGCTTCCTTTAGCATGGCCTTCGAAAACGGCTTAGTCAACAACGCCTGGGGCAGTTCCGGATGGTTGCCTGCCATGACCACATCCTTGTCATGGCCGCTGGCCAGGATTACCGGCACATCGGCCCGCAGCTTGCGCAGCGCTGTCAGGGTTTCCCATCCGCCCATGCGAGGCATGGTCAAATCCGAAAGAACACAGCAGATTTCATGCTGACGCTGCTGAAATATTTCCATTGCCTCGACTCCGTCCTGTGCTTCAAGTACCGTGTATCCGAGGCGGGTGAGCATGATCTTCGCCGTATTGCGGACCATTGCCTCATCTTCAATGAGCAGCACGGTGCCGCCGGTTTCAACCTTTTGGACAAGGGCCGCTGCCGGTTTTTCCGGCTCAAGGGGAAGGAGGATTTTTTCCATTGATATTGGCAGATAAACCCGAAAGACACTGCCACTTCCCGGTTCACTGTCCACAATGATGCAGCCGCCCTGGGCTTTCACAATTCCCATGACAACAGGCAATCCCATTCCACGCCCAGTGAATTTTGTGGTGAAAAATGGATCAAAAAGTTTTTCGAAATCCTTGTTTGGAATCCCGCAGCCGGTATCCGACACTTCCAGGCAGGCATGAGGAACAGGCTGTGGCTGCCAGTCAACAGGGGAGCACTTTGAGAGGGGAATATCCCCATGGGCAACCGTTCTGATGGTCAGGCCGATGCTGCCTTGATTATTGGAAATGGACTCATAGGCGTTGGTGATCAGATGGGTCAGAATCTGCTGTATCTGTCCATCTTGAGAACGGATGACCGGGCCGGAATCGGGAAAATCGACATTCAGGATCATGCCTTTCGGAATTGACACCTCAAGAAGGGGCAGGCTTTGACGGCAGGCTTGGGACAAGTCCATGGGTTTATGATTGCCGGATGTCTGGCCAAGATAGGTCAGCATCTGTTGGCTCACCGCTGCTGCTTTCCGGGCCGCCATCAAAGACTGGAGCAGGTTTTCACGAATTTCTGCATCGCCCGGCAAATCATCCATAACCAGCTCCAGATTGCCTGTCACCACATAGAGCTGATTGTTGAAATTGTGGGCAATGGCCCCGGCCATACGGCCCAGGCTTTCGACCTTCTGAATATGAAAAGTCTTAGCCTCCATCTGCTTGCGCAGGGTAATGTCCTGATGAGTACCAAACATCATCAGTGGTTTGCCGTCAGGTGTCCAGGTGACGACCTTGCCGCGATCATGGACTTCCACCCAATGGCCGTCTTTATGTTTCATCCGGCATTCACAGTCGTAATAGGGAAGCGCTCCTGCAAAATGACGTTCCAGCAATTCACCGGATGTTTTGATGTCATCGGGGTGAACAAAGGCTTTGCATGTTTTAATGGTTATAGGTTCCAACTCCTCAAGCGTGTACCCGATGATCTGTGCCCAGATTTTATTGAAAACGGTTTCTCCGGTCTGGACATTCCATTCCCATGTGGCAACATGGGTACCTTCGATAA
>JFJP01034119.1_pt1 | contig 11458 bp, 10 predicted proteins | sample 431651 | NCBI WGS metagenome assembly JFJP01 (sample SAMN02602958, study PRJNA72255) | Microbial mat metagenome, whole genome shotgun sequencing project. | biome: fresh water; feature: sink hole; material: water; isolation source: purple microbial (photo- and chemosynthetic) mats found in... | reverse complement strand
TAGGCGAAAAACAACAGAAACCCGATCAGGCTGGGGAGCAGAAACCCCAAACCGACGAACAGGTCCTTTGCGTTGCGGCGCTGCTTCATTGCGGCAACTCCCGACATGGATACCTCCTGAATAGGGTGCTTCCCCCTGGACTCTCGAGGAGAATAACCCCGAATGCCGGACCTGTAAAGCAAAATGTAATTTTCGAGTATGCTGAATCTATGCCCATCCAATTCAATTCCAACACAAGAACCTTCCATCTGACCACTTCGGGGTCCAGCTATGTCTTCCAAGTCGGTCCCTGGGGCCGCCTGGTCCATCTGGGCTGGGGACCCCGGCTGACCGCCTGGGGAGGTGGTACCGCACCCCGCCCTGCCGACCGGGCGTTTTCGCCCAACCCCGACCCAAACGACCGCACCCTGTCTCTCGATACGCTCCCCCAGGAGTTTCCTACGGCTGGCGGTACGGACTTCCGCTCACCGGCGCTGGATCTTCGGCACGCCGATGGGTCGAAACAGCTTGAGCTTGCCTACAGCACCCACCGTCTAGTTCCAGGAAAGCCGCCTTTGTCGGGCCTGCCCTGCGCCTATGTCGAGATTGTCGAAGAAGCCGATACCCTCGAGGTTGACCTGGTAGATGCACTCTCGAAGCTCACCGTCACCCTTTCGTACACCGCCTACCGTGACCGTGACGTTCTTGTCCGCTCGGTGAGAATCCACAATGGGGGGCAGACCCCGGTTGACCTACGTTCTGTGCAAAGCGTTTCTCTGGACTTCGGGGACAGGAACTTCCATCTGATCACCCTGCCCGGAGCCTGGAGCCGCGAAAGGGCCCTGGAACGACAGCCGCTTGCCCGGGGTTTTCAGGGTGCACATAGCCGTCGAGGCGCTTCAAGTCACCAGCAGCACCCGTTTGTGGCTCTGGCACGGCCCGGCACCGAGGAGCGCCAGGGTGAAGTCTACGGCCTTTCCCTGGTCTATAGCGGCAACTTTTCAGCCCAAGCCGAGGTCGACCAGTTTGACAGCACCCGCGTCCAACTCGGTATCAACCCCGAAACCTTTACCTGGCGGCTCGATCCGGGTGCCGCATTCCAAGCACCCGAGGTGCTTCTGGTACGCTCCAGCGAAGGCCTGGGCGGTATGAGCCGCACCTTTCACCAGCTGCTGGGCCGACGGTTGGCCCGGGGTCCGTGGCGGGACCGGGAACGTCCCATCCTTATCAACAACTGGGAAGCGACCTACTTTGACTTCAACGCCGAAAAACTGCTGACCTTGGCAGATGAGGCCTCGCGAATCGGCATCGAGTTGTTTGTGCTCGACGATGGCTGGTTTGGCCACCGCGACAACGACAAGTCCAGCCTGGGCGACTGGGTGGTTGACCGCAAGAAGCTGCCGGCGGGACTCGACGATCTGGGCAGCCGCCTTCTCGACAGGGGAATGACCTTCGGGCTGTGGTTTGAACCCGAAATGGTCAGCGTCGACAGCGACCTGTACCACGCCCATCCCGACTGGTGCCTGCACGTCAACGGCCGCACCCGTTCCGAAAGCCGCAATCAGCTGGTGCTCAACCTGGGCCGTCCCGACGTTCAGGAATACCTGGTGGCGGCGGTTTCAAAGGTGCTCAAGGAGGCACCCATCAGCTATGTGAAATGGGATATGAACCGCCATCAGACCGAGGTGGCCACCGATGAGACCAGTCACCGCTATATCCTCGGCCTCTACTCAGTGATGGATCGGATCACTTCCGCCTTCCCTGCCGTTCTGTTCGAAAGCTGCTCGGGTGGCGGCGGCCGGTTCGACCCGGGTATCCTTTTCTACATGCCCCAGGCCTGGACCAGCGACAACACCGACGCCGTTTGCCGTTTGGGAATTCAGTACGGCACCAGCCTGATCTATCCCCCCTCCTCGATGGGTGCCCATGTGTCGGCTGTCCCGAACCACCAGGTGCACCGATCCACGCCCTTGAGGACGCGGTACGACGTGGCCCGGACGGGGGCCTTCGGCTACGAGCTGGACCTGACCAAACTCACCTCAGCAGAAAAAACCGAAATGCGGGCACAGGTGGAAGAATTCCGCAGGGACAGGGCTCTGCTTCAGTTCGGTGCCTTTTTCCGGCTTCTGAGCCCCTTTGAGGGCAACGAGACGGCCTGGATGTCGGTGTCAGAGGACCGCTGCCAAGCGGTGGTCACGTTTGTGCGGGTGCTGGCCCAACCCAACGCGCCTCAGACCGTGCTGAAACTCGATGGTCTCGAGGCAGGTCGGAGTTACACCATCGACGGCTGGGCAGGCTGTTGGACGGGCGAAGAACTGATGCACTGGGGGCTGAGGCTGCCCGATCTCGCTGGCGATTTTACCAGTCTGAACCTGCGGCTCAGGAGTTCTGACAAATGAAAACCCCGCTTCGCCGCAAGCTGAGGTACGGTATTTTCTTTGCCTCGTTCCTTTTGTTCCCCTGGACCTTGAACTGGCTTTCACCGTATTTAAGTGTCCATGGAGCCTGGACAGGAGTGGTCACCGGCAGTGTGCTGGTCTTCGCGCTTCTGTTTCTGACGGCACCCTTTCTTGGCCGCTCGTTCTGTTCCTGGCTCTGCCCCGCCGGCTTTGCCCAGGAAGCCGTCGCCCAGACCCGGACAAAGAAAGCAGGAAAACCTGCCCTCTGGCGGGTGAAATGGTTTGTCTGGACCCCCTGGCTGGCAGGGTTGGCCAGCGGCTGGGTGTTTGCTGGTCTCAAAGCTGTGATTCCCGAATGGACTCCAGCCTATCCGATGCAGCAGGACTTTCTGACATCCGTTGGACTGGGAACCGTGACAGCAACGCTGGTAACGGCAATTTTCGTGGTGCTGGCCTTGCTTTTCGGCCGCAGAGGCGGCTGCCACACCCTTTGCTGGCTTTCACCCTTTCTCATTTTGGGGAGAAAAACAGGCCGTGCGCTGCATATTCCAGGCCTGAAGCTGGAATCGACACCGGCGTCCTGCATAGCCTGCGGCCGGTGCACGGCGGCCTGCCCCATGGGGATTCCTGTTCAGACCATGGCCCGCAACGGCCGCATGGAACATTCCGAGTGTATCCTCTGCGCCGACTGCGTGGACACCTGCCCGAAGCGGACCATCCGGCTCAGTTTCGGACGTCAGGGATGAATCACAGCGCCGCTTCGTGCAGTTTGGATGTCTGATCCTTCAGGTCTGCGGCCAGCTCGGTGATTCCCGTGACCGACCGGCGGATGTCTGAGGCCCCCTCGCCGATCTCGTCCATGCCGGCCGCCACTTCGGCAATGATCCGGCTGATTTGCTTCACATCGGACAAAATCTGCTCATACGCCTGGGCCACCTGTTTGGCACTGCTGTCGACCCCCTGGGTGGCGCTTTGCAGGTCGGTGGTCGAGCGCAGAATTTCTTCGGTTCCCTGGTTCATTTCGTGGGTGCTGGCACCAATTTCTTCCATGGCGGAAGAAACCCTTTCGACACTGGACTGAACATCTTCAAAGGCTTTACCGCTGGCTTTAACGGTTTGGTCCGTCTGGGCAATGGCCTTGGTCAGGTCCTTGAGGCTGGCTCCGATGGTACCAGCGCTCTGGCGGCTCGACTCGGCCAACTTGCGGATTTCGGAAGCCACCACCGAGAATCCCCGGCCCGCCTCACCGGCATGTGCGGCTTCAATCGCAGCATTCATCGCCAGCAAGTTGGTTTGAGCCGCAATACCGGTGATCAACTTGGTCATTTCCTTGATGCTCTCGATCTGCCGTACGACAACCTTGAACGACTCACCCGTTTCGGCAATGGCGTTCACACCGCCCTGGGCGGTCTGCTTCAATCCCTGAACCTCTTTGGAGCGCCCATCAATGATGCCGGAGACATTCTGAATCGAGGCCACCATCTGCTCAACCGCCGACCCCGAGTGCGAAACTATTCCCGACTGCTTTTCCGCAAGGGTCGTCAGCTGGGAAAGATTGATGCTGATGTTGCCCAATGCGGCTTCACTATTGGTGAAACGCTGGTTCAAGTTGACAATCTGGTCCTTGATGGAATGCACGTTGCGCTCGATCTCCACACCCGAAGCCGCCGTTGATTGGGCCTCCGAATTGAGGCGGTCGCTCTTGTCCAGCTGCCGTGCCACTTGGTTGATAACCTCAAGACTGCGCTCGCGGGCTGACTTGGCCTCTTCCAACTGGACAAGAAAGTCTGAGGAAACCTGGGAAAAAATCGAGGTGAACGTGGTACCAAGGAAAAGGATGAGCACCGTCAACACAACAGGAGTGACGGTCTGATTGAGGAAAGGAACGGTGGTTTCATCGACTTTTCCCATCATCCAAACAACAAGAATGAAGAGCAGGTTGAAGGCAATGACGGAGACCCCCACCCACAACGTCACTTTTCGGTTACGGACAAAAATGCAAATCATGACATAGAGGATTGATAGAATGGCCGTATTTGTAATGAAGGTATGTGGTCCTTCGTAAAAAAGAACTCCCCGATTAAGGGCCATCACCAAGAGCGTTGCCAGGGTTCCGACCAGCGAGGCCGTGTCATAGTTTCCTTTTCGAAGGGTCATAACACTCCAGAGCATGATGAAAACAATGACAAGATTCGCGATAACACTGAACAGCGGCCGGGCTGTCACCAGATTGAGGGTTGAAGTGAATACGAAGATTCCTGCTAGAACAAACAGAATCGGTTGGTAAATTTTGGCTTTGAGTCGCACTTCATAACTGGCATTTGCATAAACGTCGTCAAGTTTGGCCATCGATCCCTCCAGAGTAAGAATTCTATTCTAGACACAAGTCTCGAGAAATCAAAGGAGAATCTTTGTTGATCTACTCTATTGAAATTATTTATTTGACTAGGTATGGTGGGCCAAGACCTTCTCATGGAGACAAACATGCTGTACCGAATCCTCGGGCTGACGCTCGCTGTCCTGGCTTGTTCTTCCCTTTCGTTGGCCGCTCAAACGACGGCCCCCGTGATAATCGGGGTGGGCGGTCCTCTCACCGGACCGCAGGCCCAGTACGGCCTTGCCTGGAAGAAAGGCTTTGCCCTCGCTCTCGAAGAAATCAGCAGCAAGGGAGGAATTCAAGGCCGCCCCCTGGTTCTCGATTTTCAGGACACCCAGAATGACCCGAGGCAGACGGTAGCCGTGGCCCAGAAATTCATCGCTGACCCCCGAATCCTGTTGGCCACGGGCGACTTCAGCTCGACCTCCTCGATGGCGGCCAGCCCGCTCTACCAAAGGGCCGGCCTGGTTCAGTTCGGGTTCAACAACTCAAATGCCGCCTTCACCAACGGGGGTGATTACCTTTGGAGCAACTCCCCCAGTCAGATCAATGAGGCACCGGCTCATGCCGCCTACGTGCGCGACCTGGGCCTGAAAAAGGTGGCAGTGTTCCTGCTCAACACCGACTGGGGCAAGGGAACGGCCGACCTGACCATCGCTTCGCTGGAAAAATTCGGAGTCAACGTGGCGCTTCGGGAAGCCTACCTTGCCGACAACCAGGATTTTAAACCCCTGATCACCAAGGCGAAAGCCGCCGGTGTGGATGGCCTGGTGCTGATCAGTTATGCCAACGACGCGGCAATGATTGTTCAACAGACCCGTGGACAGGGCGTGCTGCTTCCCATTGTTGCCAACGGCACCAACGCCTCGGCGCCGTTTCTGCAGCTCGGTGGCTCTGCCGTCGAAGGAGTGTTCATCGCAGGGGACTTCACCAGTGACGACCCCCGCCCCGAAGTTCAGGCGTTTGCCCAGCGTTGGAAAGAAAAGTACAACGAGGAGCTCGACTATTTCGCCGTCCACGCCTACGACTCCTTGATTCTGGCTGCCGCCGTCCTCAATGCCAGCCGGCTCGACCGGGCCTCGGTGAAAGAAGCGTTCGGCAAGGTGAAGGATGTTCCCTCGGTCATTTACGGCAAGGTCGAGTTCAACCCCGCCAACCGGCGGATTGACGAATTTTTGGGTGCCAGGTTGGTTGTGCAGGGGGGAAAACTGATCGCCTATACCGGCAAGGTCCTCAAGTAAGGCGCAGGATGAAACCCCAGCCTGCCGTCCTGCTGATCAGCGACTTGCCCGCTTGGGGCAGGGTTGCTCTGGCTTCTGCCGCGCCCCTGTTTGAGTCTGCGGGCTTTCAGGCCTGCTGTCTCCCGACGGCCCTTTTATCGACCCATGGAGCCTACCCGGGGTTCGTCCTGGAACCTCAAACGGCCTTCCTGGAAAAGGCCTGGGCCCACCTGAGCACTCTCGACCTGCGGTTTTCGGCCCTAGCCATCGGGTTTGTCGGTGACCGGGCTCAGTTTGCCGTTCTCGAGCACATTGCCGCTGCCCTGAAAGCTGCAGGGGCCCTGGTGTTGGTCGACCCGATTCTCGGTGACAACGGGCGTCGTTACGGGCTGTTTCACGAAGATTACGTGCCGGCCTTCCGGTCGCTGATCCGTCAGGCGGATTTGATCACCCCCAACCTCACCGAGGCAGCCCTCCTCTTGGGGGAAGATCCGGCCCGGGTGCCGGCAACCAAGGCCGAAGTGGAGCGCTGGACAAAAAACCTGGCCGCCTTGGGCCCGTCCCGCGTAGTGATCACTAGCGCACCCTTCCCCCAGTCTGCCGAGCAAACGGGAGTCGCCTGGTACGACCAGACCACCCGCAACTCGGGCACCGTGAAGCACCAACGTTTGGGCAACGGCATTCCCGGCACCGGGGATGCCCTGGCAGCCCGTCTGCTGTCCTCTCTGCTCCGCGGCCGCAGTTTTCCCCGGGCGGTCAGACACGCCGTCAAAGGAACCGTGAACGACCTCAAACGGTCGCTGGCCTCCGGACGCCCACCCTTGTGGGGACCCGAAGGACCGATGGTTCCCTGAAAGCTATTCGTCAGAGGCCATCAGCACCGCCATAATGGGCATCAAAGCCAGAAGTGCCATTTCAAGGTGGACAAACAAGGCGACTTTTTTTCGGGCGGCCAGGTCGGGCAGCGGTCCGGCAGCAGCGGCCTTGGCCCACTGGAAATAGCGTATGGAGGGCAAAACCGAGAGCGCGCCGACCACCGCAAACAGTCCCATTTTTGTCCAGAACGCATGGTTGGCGGCCCAATGAGAGGCCGGCTCGTCTCCTAGAAAAACACGAAGCAGCCCCGAGATGACCACCAGAATCACCGCGATACCGTACCCCATATCCAATCTCGACAATGTCTTGATCAGAGGCACCGTCGGTTCCAGGCGGAGCAGGAAAAACTCACCCACAACAAAAGCCACCGTGGTGAAAATCATCAGAAAATGGAACGAGGGAAGAAAAATATCCATAAAAACTCCTTAATGATCTTCAAAGTAGCAAACTGAGCGGCTAAAGTAAAAGCATGGATGAAAGGAAGAAACTGGATGAACGCATAGCCCGTCTCGAAGAGGAACTGGCCGAAGCTTATCGGTTGAACTTTCCGTGGTCGGGCAATTTGGGCCGCTGGGAATGGCACTACCCGACAGGCAAGGTGATTTACAGTCCCCTCAAACTCGAAGCCCTGGGCTTTCAAGCGGGCGAGATCAACCCCATGGTTTATGAGTGGACCGAACGAATCCATCCCGAGGACTTCGACAGAACGATGAGTTTGATGAGACGCCACTTGATGGGTGATTTGCCCGTTTACGAAGTGGAATACCGTATCCGTGCCAAGGATGGCAGTTACAAATGGTTCTACGACCGGGGCAAGGTCACGGAGTTCTCCCCCGAAGGGAAACCCCTGGTAATCGCCGGCATCGTGTTTGATATCACCGAAAGCAAGCAGATGGAAGAGAACCTCAAGAAGAGTGTTGACTTCAAAACACGGTTGTTTGCCATCATATCCCATGACCTGAGGGGTCCTATCGGAGCTGCGGGGCACCTTTTAGAGGCTCTCAAGGATATGGACCCCAGTGACTATCCGGCGGCCTTTGAGGCTCTGACTCAGAGCAACCACAGAACCTTCGACCTGCTGGAAAATCTGCTCGAGTGGGGAAAGGTCAACATCGAAAAGCCTAGGGTCAATCGCCAGCCTCTGCGCCTTATGACCCCGATCGCACGCCAGATCGCTTTGTTGAAACCCCAAGCGGAAAAGAAGTCCATCACCCTCATTCAGACGTTCGATGAGTCCTTGTTCGTATCCGCAGACGAAATCATGCTGGAAGTGATTATCCGCAACCTTTTATCAAACGCCATCAAGTTCACACCTGCCAACGGCCACATTGAGGTCTACCAAACCACAGATTCTGACAGGGTCAGCCTTCATATTCACGATTCCGGCGTAGGGATGTCTCCTTCGGTACTCCAGAGCCTTCAGACCAAGGCCGTCCGCAGCAGCCTGAAAGGAACTGAGGGCGAGTCGGGAACGGGGCTGGGACTGCTGCTTTGCCAGGAATTTGCACAGCTCATTCACGGTGAGCTGCTCATCGAAAGCGAGTTGGGCAAGGGTTCAACCTTCACAATTCGTCTGGAAAAGCCATGAAACTTGCTGTCGCACTACTTCTTGGCGCTCTCCTCACTTTGCCTCTCAGCGCCGCCAGTCCTGTCGATCAATTGGATGCCGTCGCCCTGGAGCTTGAGGCCATTGTCGGCGAGCTCGAACTGAGCCAGGCGCAGACGGCCGAACTCAGGTCGCACCTGGTTTCGCTGCAGGCCCTCTCGGAGGAGCATCAGACAGCCCTGAAAAACCAGGCTGACCAGCTGGCGGAGTATCAGCGGACGGTCTCCAGCCTCGAGGAGCACGACCGGGTCTCGACAGCCCTGACCGGCTGGCTGATCCCTCTGACCGGGGTTGCCGTTGCCGTGGCTGTCCTGGAAGCGTTCCTGCTGGTACTGAGGTGAGGGCAAGGATGAAACACTGGGAAATTGGGGCAGCGTTGGTGCTGGGCTTGGTGCTCGGTGCCCTGGGACTGAAAGCGCTCGAGGCGGCAAGCCCCGACAAGGCACTGGAACAGCAGAAAATCGAACTGCTCCGGCTGACTGCCGAACTCAAGGACCGGGAAATGTCTCTGTTAGAGGGCGAGGCGCGGCTTAAGGACCAAGCCGACCGGATCCGCCAGGAGGTTTCCCGGGCTGTCACCTTGGCTGACCAAGTGCTGACAAGCCAGGGAACGGCGGTCGAACGGCTCAAGAAAGTCCTGGCCGCCGTCCGCCTCCTCCGTGACGAATTGGAAAAAACTACTTCCCTGTATTGATCAGGTTGATTCTGTTGTCCTCATAATTAGCAGGGTCAATCGCACCGCGCTGGGTAATCCAGTCAATGACCATGTCCCGCTGAAACACCGAAGTACTGTACTGGTTGGTCGCAGCCTTGAGCATGGTATAGCCGTCGCCGCCGGTCATCATGAAGTTCTGGGTGGCAATCAGGTAGGTTTTGGCCGGGTCAAGCGGCTGGCCGCCAACAAGAACATCCGCAACGGTTTTGGCGGTGAGGTCAAAGGTGTAGGTCATCCCTGAAACCTGCAAAAAGCTGCCGTCGGGACCGTTGTACTTTTCACCGTAGTTCAGTACCGCCGTCACCAAGGCTTTCTTCTCGAGAACTTCCAGAAGCTGGGCACCGGTCAGATTGGCCGTCATAATGGTGTTGTCAAAGGGCAGCACGGTGTACACCGCTTTCTTGGTCACGGGACCAGCTGGCAGCGGAGCGCGGATACCTCCGCCGTTTTGCAGGAACACATCCACATTTTTACCGATCTTCTCGCTGGTGGCTTCGCGCATGGCGTCGACCAGCAAGTTCGACAGGGCCGAGTCATCCCGGCGGGGGTAGGCCGTCAGACCCTTCACCGTGTGGGAGAATTCTCCTGCGGCGGTGGCAATCACCTTGTCCATGTCGAGCGAAAGCTGATCCTGGTAGGGCTTCAACAAAGCCTCGACAGCCGGATCCTGCTCCAGATACCCGGTGACAAAGTCATACTTCTTGCCCTTAATCTCTTTGACGGTGCCCTTGGCGGTCTGCCCGTCCTTGTAGTCGATGGAAAGATTGATCGGAACGGGCTGGGCTGCCACAGCGGTCACGACACCTTTCGTGACGGCGATGTCCACCCGGCCGACAAACAGGCCGCCGGTAAACGCCTGAAAGATCGGAATGTCGTTGACGATCTCAGCTTCCTTCATGTAGGTGTGCGAATGCCCGCCGATGATCAGTCCGACACCCGTAAGCTCGGCGGCCAGAAGCCGGTCCTGATCGATACCAAGGTGACTGAGGACCACGATGAAATCGGCCTTTTTGCCGATTTCTTTGACCAAGGCGTTGATTTCCGGCGCGGGTTCGCGGAACTCCAGGTTGGCGACATTGGCAGGCATCACCGCCGTGGGAGTAGCGGTGGTTGTCACTCCGATCACAGCAACGGTCAGATCCTTGAATTTGACCAGAGTATAGGGTTCTACCAGGCGCTTACCGGTTTCCTTGACATAGATGTTGGCACTGAGAAAGGGGAACTCCGCATCTTTTCGGCGGTCCTGCAGTGACTGCTGGCTTACGTCAAATTCATGGTTTCCCAGTGACATAGCCTGATAGCCCGCCAGATTCATGGCGCGGATGTCGGGTTTGGCCTGAAAGAGGTTGGAAAGAATGTTGCCCGTGTTCACGTCACCGGCATCCAGAACCAACGTATGGGGCTGCTCGGCCTTCACCGAGTCGATGTAGGTCTTGCGGGCGGCCAAACCACCGGCCATCGGGGCGTTGTAGACCGTGCCGCCAATTTCGACAACCCCGGAGAAAGCGTAGGGCAGCGGTTGCCCATGGGTATCGTTGGTCGACAAGACCGTCAACGTGAAGTCTTTTTCCGGAGCACCCAAGGCCGAAAGGGGAATCAGCCCGACCACGGCAAACACGAGTACCAGCACAAATCGTTTCAAAAGGTTCATAGAAGCCTCCAGAGAAGAGAATACCTCAAAAAAAACCTTCTTGACAATTCTTAGGTTTCATATCGTTATTCTAAGTTAGGAGTTAACATGAAGAAGCTATTTTTGGTCATGGCGCTTGTCGCACTGGCCTCAGTGGCGTTCGCACAGACCGCCACCAAGTATTTTGTCGCCCATCAGGGTGGTTACATCGGTGAAGCCACCGTAACCATCGACAAAGCTGGCAAGGTTACCGCTGCCGCCATCGCCGAGTGGCAAGGACCGGGCGGGTTTGCTGAATTCAATGCCCCCGACGGTAAGTCCACCGCCGACGGCTACGTGGTTCGGGTTCCCGATCCCCTGGCCAATACGACCAGCTCCGACCCTGAAATCAAGGGTTACATGTTCTACGTCTACAATCTAAAAGCTGACGGTACCTACGTTTGGTCCCAGTTCACCCCTGGCAAGGACGGCTTCGCCCGCCCGGCCCGGCAGTATGAACGTGACTTCGAAGGCTTGATGGGCAACCCCATCCGCGCCAAGGCCTACGCCGAAGCCGCCCGGGCCGACAAGATCGTGAGCGTCACCATCGAAGGCCTCAAAGTCACAGTGGGCAAGAAAGCCAGCGAAACTGTCCACTACGGACACATGGACAAGGC
>JFJP01018770.1_pt1 | contig 11458 bp, 9 predicted proteins | sample 431651 | NCBI WGS metagenome assembly JFJP01 (sample SAMN02602958, study PRJNA72255) | Microbial mat metagenome, whole genome shotgun sequencing project. | biome: fresh water; feature: sink hole; material: water; isolation source: purple microbial (photo- and chemosynthetic) mats found in... | reverse complement strand
GCTATGATTTCTTCATGGCGCGTTATGAGCTCACCAACATCCAATGGATCCGGTTTTTGAACGATGCCCAGATGAATCCCCGCAACCCTCGCGGCGAGAACCTGTTTTTCGATCAGCACGGCAACGTCTGGATCAACCCGGCCATGCAGCCGGGACGCGATGCGTGCTTCCGGATGGATTCCCGCCTGTTCCGTTATGATCCTGACCGGGCGGCTGGCAGCCGTTATGCACTGGTGACGGATCCGGCAGGAAACGCGCTCCATGCAGATCTCCCGGCGATGGGCATGTCATGGTACGGTGCCGTGAAATATTGCAACTGGCTGACCCTGGACGCAGGCCGTGGGCCGGGCGAGCGCTGCTATCGAGAAGGGACCAACACCGTTGACTGGGCCCCGGTGACCGCCACGAACTGGGCCAACGGATATTTCTCCGCCGCCGAACGCCAGGCCTGGCTCCAGCTCAAGGGCTTACGGTTGCCGATGTCCCGCCTTTATGATGAAGCGGCTGGCGATTCCCTGAATGTGTTCAACGAGTTCCTGAAGGCGGGTTCCTGGAATGGCACCACCAATGTCGCCTACGGTTTCGGACGCGATACCTATAGCGACCTAGACGGCAATGCACTGGCCACGAATCGCTCCCCGGATGCAGGCCCCTTGCCGGTCGGCTATTTCAACGGGCAGAACCGTCTGCCGAATGGCCGGATCGGGTTCAATGAGAACGGATTCGGTATCCATGATTTATCCGGGAATGCGGGGGAATGGCTGAATGATCCTGCACGCCCCGGTGCCCCGGGCACCCGGTCGCTGGCCGGGGGGTCCTACCGCGATCGACCGAGGCCGCTGACGGATGACCTTGTTCGTTCGCCGGATAGCCTGGATGAGGCGGGCGGATTCAGGCCCTTGACCACCTATATGCCTGACTATGCAATACAGATCAACATCCTCTTCTGCTTCCATTCACGGACCCCGTTGACATCCGACCAGCAGGGCCGGTTCAGCATCGCCCCGGCGTCCGCCCCGCCACAGGAGATGGCAGCGACCGGCAGCGGCCCCGACGGTGCCGCGCCTGGCACCGGCAGCGCGGGCGATCTGTTGATTCCGCGAGCGGTGGGACCAAGCCCGGATGACGTGCCCCCGACCGACTTGGCCGGCCTGGCGTACCAGGATCGTACCCAGCCAGTCGACCCGTCGTCGCAGGAACCCGATACTGACGGAAAGGAACCCGGTGGTGGGGGAGGCACTTCACCCTTCATTCCCAAACCCCCACCCCCGCCGCCGCCACCACCACCACCGCCGCCTCCTCCGCCTCCTCCGCCGCCCGTGACGTTGCACCTTCTCGAAGTGTACACGGAAAACCCGGATAGCGGGGTGCCGATCCAGATGTCGATACCTGATTATTATGGGCAAGCCAATGGCAACAGTGCCTTTACTCGCCAATACCTGTACGGTTCGGGAGTGACGCTGACGGCTCCGTCCACGGTTGGAAATAACACGTTCCAGTACTGGCTGCGCAACGGGGTTGCCTTCAGCACCTCGACCACCATCACCTTGCAAATACTAAGCAATCTGAAGTTGACCGCCGTCTATCTTGCCCCGCAGCCCCCCGTGCAGCGCACCCTGACCATCGACTCAACCCCCGACCGGAACGTGCCGATCACCCTCAGCCTGACCGACAACAACGGACAGCGCAACGGCACCACCCGGTTCACCCGCACCTACGACAACCAGGCCACGGTCACCGTCACCGCCCCGGCCACATTTAACGGGGAGGCCTTCCAAGGCTGGCTGCGCAACGGACTTCCCTACTCCAGCAGCCCATCCGTCACCGAAACGCTGCTGGCCGACACACACCTGACCGCCCGCTACGGCCCCCCCCTGAACCCCGAACATCGCCGGCTCGCCATCGTCTCCACCAATCCGGGCGAGGGCGTCTCGATCGCCCTGAACAGGACCGACGTGAACAACCAGCAGAATGGCACCACAGCCTTCGACCGGCTTTACGAGTATGGACAGACCGTGACCGCGACCGCCCCTGCCAACGCCCCGAATGGCAACACGTTCGTACGCTGGCTGCGCAACGGGGTCCCCGCTGGCGGCGGGGCATCGATCTCGGTCACCCTGACCACCGACCTGATCCTGACCGCCGAGTACGCATCCCCTCCGCCGGATGTCATCCTGACGGTCGGCTCCGGCAATCCAAACAGCGGGGTGGCGATCGCGGTGGACACCGCCGACCGCGACGGGAGCAGCAATGGCACCACAGCCTTCACCCGGCGCTATGTGAACGGCACGGCGGTCTCCCTCACCGCGCCCGGGGTCGCGCCCAACGGCAACACCTTCCGCCAATGGGTATTGAACGGAACGCCGCTGACCACCGGGACCACCGCACGCGTAACGCTGCTGGCCGATACGGAATTGATCGCCGTCTATCAGGTTCCGCCACCGCCCATTCCTCACTGGCCGCTGACCGTACGCTCTCAAAACCCCGGCAGCGGGATCGGGATCTTCGTCTCGGCGGCCGACACCAACGGCAATGCGAGCGGGACAACCGCCTTCGACCGCATCTATCCCGACGGCACCACCGTCTCCCTGACCGCCCCCACCAATGCCCCCGGCGGGCAGGTCTTCGACCATTGGCTGGTCGACGGTGTACGCTATACCGATAGCGAGACCTTGTCGCTGATCATGACGGCAGGGCGCACCGTGACGGCGGTCTATGCCGATCCGGTGCCCCCGCTGCGTTATGTCCTGACCGTCCGGTCGCGCAACCCGAACAGCGCGATCGTGGTGACGATCAATCCCGGGGATGTGAACGGCCAGCAGAATGGCACCACCACCTTCACCCGACTGTACGAGGCGGGCGAGCTCGTCACCCTCACCGCCCGCAATCCGGCGTTTCCCGGATCCCCGAATGTGTTCCGCCGCTGGGAACTCGAGGGCGTCCCCCTGTCCACCAACACCACCATCTCCCTCACCATGCTGCGCGACACGACCGTGACCGCCGTCTACGGCCCCGCCATTGTGCAGACCAACCACACCTTGCGGGTCGAATCCCGGCAACCGAACAGTGGCGTACCGATCACCCTGTCGCTCCCCGACCTGAACGGCGCGGATAGCGGCAGCACAACCTTCGAACGGCTTTACAGCTACGGTGCCAGCGTCACGGCGACCGCCCCGGCGGTCGCACCCAATGGAAGCTGGTTCCAGGGCTGGCTGCTCAATGGCAACCTGTATTCGACCAATACGTCCCTGACCGTCTCAATGCTCAGCGACCTGACCCTCACGGCGACCTATGCCCCCGCGCCGACGGTAAGAACCCTGACCGTCAATTCCCGGAACCCCGCCAGCGGGGTTGCCGTCACCGTGGGCACACCGGACATCAACGCCAACCAGAACGGCACGACGCGCTTCCAGCGCCAGTATTACGATGGCGAGAGGGTCAACCTCACCGCTCCACTGACGGCCCCCAACGGGCGCGATATCTTCGTCCGCTGGGATCGCGACGGCGTCGCCGCCACCACCAACCACAGCGTGGAGGTCACGCTCTACACCGATGTCGAGATGACGGCGGTCTATGGGCCGCCCTCCACGGTGGCACTGACCGTACGCTCCGAGAATCCGGACCGCAACGTGCCGATCGGCATCAGCACACCGGACGTGCTGGGCCGCACCGATGGCAGCAGCACCTTTGTGCGCACCTACAATCCCGGCGATAGCGTCACCCTGACCGCGCCCGGGAGCTCCCCCACCGGCTCCTTCTTCCAGTACTGGCAACGCGGCGGCACGGCCTTCTCAACGGAGCGCGTGATCACGGTGACGATGCTGTCCGATCAGGAATTGACCGCCGTCTACGGCCCGCCGGCCCCGGAGGAGCGCACCCTGCTGGTCCGCTCGGTCAATCCCGGCGCTGGCGTACCCATCGCCATCACCCCCGACGATATCAATAACCAGGGGAGCGGCACCACGGGACTTCTGCGCACCTACACGGATGGCCAGTCCGTCACGGTATCCGCCCCGGAGACCGCTGGCACCAATACGTTCCGGCAATGGCTGCTCAATGGCCTGCCGCTGTCCACGAACCTGACCGCGACGATCATCATGACACAGGATCATGAACTGATCGCCGTCTATGGTTCCCCTGTCCAACCCCAGGAACGCGTCCTGACGGTGGACTCCCGCGACCCCGGCAGCGACGTGCCGATCACCGTCAGCACACCGGATGTCAATGGCGAGTCCAACGGGAATACCATCTTCGTGCGGATCTATGGTTTCGGGGCGACCACGACGCTGACGGCCCCCGAAACCACCGGCACCAACAACGCGGCATTCCTGGGCTGGGAGCGGAACGGGCAGCCCTATTCGGAGTCGCGCACTATTACCCTTGAAATGACCACGGATATCCGCATGACCGCCGTGTACGGAGCCCAGCAGGCCAATGTCACACTGACAGTTCAATCCGAGAACCCGGACAGCGGGGTGGTGATCAGCGTGGCCCCCTCCGATCTAAACAGCGAAGCCACCGGCAGCACCACCTTCCAGCGGATCTACGAGATGGGACAGGCCGTTTCCCTCAGTGCCCCCGCCACCGCCGAGGAGCGCCCCTTCCTTTACTGGAGCTACAACGGCACGCCCAGCTTCACCAATCCGGTCGTTAACATCACTCTCCTTAGCGATGTCACCATGACGGCGGTCTATGGCGACCCGCTGACCATTACCGAGGCCGTGCTAACGGTCGAATCGCAAGGTCCGGACGGCCCCATCACCACCCCCATCTCAGCCACCCCGGATCTGAATGCGAATGCCGGCGGATCCACCACCTTCACGCGCACCTACACCATCGGCAACACGGTCACCCTCATCGCGCCGCCCGAGAGCAACGGCTTAACCTTCGACCACTGGACGATCGGCGGGGCCGTCTTCAGCAACAGCCAGACCGTGACCCTGACCCTGCTGACCGATACCACGATCACGGCCATCTACATTCAACCCGACACCTCGCCCAGCGGGATATGATCGACACGGGGATAACGTTTCTGCGGGCGCCCCTGATGCTGATCCTGCTGGGCTTGCCACCGCTGCTGCTGCTGACCCGCGGCACGCGCCAGCGATCCCATCACCAGCGCCTTTGCACAGGTGGGATCCTCCTTGTCATCCATGTCCTGCTGGTGGCCCTCGCGCTGCATACCGCCCGCGTGGCGATCACCCCGTCAAGCCTGGCCTGCAGCCACCTGATCATACTGGGAGCCGCCCTGCTGCGGCACATCCGCCAATCCCGCAAGGGAACGGGAAACCGACCGGATAGCGCCCCGCCGCCACCGCCATGGCGAAACACTACACGGGGGGCAGCACTGCTGCTTTGCCTGCTGCTGCTTCCTTATACGCATTTTACTGGCGTGGACACCTACAAGTGGCAGGATCTAGCCACCAGCGTACGCATGGAACAGGCACTTCCATGGGTGGTGCATCCGCTCTCGATCCTGGGGTTCACCCCGCGGGCCTACCCCCCTGCCCACCCGGTCCTGCTGGCAACGGTGCAGATCCTCGGCGGACTGGGGGTCGGTGCCGGATTCGCGGTGGTCTCGGTCTTCACGGCCATCCTGGGCATGGCCTCGGCAACCCTGCTCGCCAGCCGCCTGCTCCCACCGGCACCGGCCGCATTGGCCGGCCTGCTATACGGCTTCTCGCCCGTGTTCGTGCGCTACGCACACTGGGCCACCGGGCGTGGTCTGTTCCTCGCCCTCTTCCCGGCACTGGTGGCCCTGCTGCTGATCCCTTCATCCCCGCCCGCAGAGCACCCGGCCGGATCGGATCGCTGGAGGCGCTACGGAACCGCCGCCGTCCTCTCGCTGCTGCTGCTCATGACGCATAAGGTGGCCTTGGTGGCCCTGCCGCTGCTGCTGCTCAGTGCGCTCGTTGCCCCGCTGCTGCCCAGACGGATGCCGCTGGCCTTGTGCATCGGCATAACACTGCCGTTCTGCGCACTGGCCGTGGCGATGGGGGCCCATGGCGGTGCTATCCAATCCGTCTGGGCGCTTGCACGCACAGCGCTGTTGCGCTTTGGCTGGCTACTGCCAGCCGCCCTGGCCGGCCTCTGGACCATACCTGGCGGTACTTCTACGACCACCGATAAACGGGCCTTCTGGCTGGCCGCGCTGCCCGCCGTGGCTCTGGCCTTTGAGCGCCAGATGTACGGGGCACTTTATGCCCTGCCATTTGCCTGCATCGCCGCCACCGCCGCCATCAACCGGCTGTGCAACGCCGCCCCGCGCACCCGTAGGCTGCTATTGGGAGGACTGGCAACCCTCACCTTGCTGGCGGCGGTTGCAACGGTCGTCGAGCGCTCCAGCCATGCCTGCTCGCCAGCGCTTTACCGGGCCGCCATGTTTCTCGAGACGCACGATCCCGAGGGTCCGTTCATGATCCATGCCCCGGGCCAGCACCGCACACGCATCCAAGCCTATGTATCCGGATGTGCCCGGTTCAACGTCTCACCCGGACAGCAGGTCCGCCCTCCCTCCGGCTCCGTCTTCATCCCGCACGGTGGAGCGTCGCTGCGCCAGACCGTCGACGCCTGGGCAACCGCCCTGCGCGGCCTCTTCACGCTGGAAAACACCGTCACCGACTGGTACGGAAGCCCCCGGCGGGAATACCACTTCATCATCAACAACGAAGGCAGCGCCCCCCCCGATGCCCTCCTGATCTACAACCAGGAAAACATCCGTATCCACCAACGGGTACCCATGCATCCCCCCTAGGCTATAAGCGCACCGTTTCCTTAGGAAAACTGCGGGTTTCGCGGAGAGGACTAAGGGAAGATCGACTAAGGGGGACGATTAAGTGTAGAATCCAAAGGTCGGGTTCCAACCGGCCGCGGGAGGGACGGGTTCCATCCCGTCCGCGTCGTGCAAGCCATCGTGCAAGCCCGTGCCATTGCCGTGTCCCATACCCGGAGCATCCTGCTCCGGATGGCAAAGGGTGTTCATGTCGTCATCCGTACTCGTCGCCGTTCTCGTCCCCCGATGCCTGGAAAACCATGGCGTGGAAATATGCCAGTCGTTCCGTGAGTTCGTAATTGAGGGCATTATACTTTACCAAACCCCTCGCTGTGCCCGGCTTCAAGCGGGCTCAGCGAGGGGTTTTGCAAGCGTCTCTTTCAGGATAATATCGTTAAGCGGCCACGATGTTTTCCTGCACGTTGCATTTGATGATGCCTGCGGAAATGGCGTGGCGCGTGAGTCCTGCTGTATCGTGGATATCAAGTTTCTGCATCAGATGATCGCGATGTTTTTCAACCGTCTTCACGCTGATGCCGAGAGCCGCTGCAATCTGCTTATTCGCCCCGCCTTCGGCAATCTGCTGGAGAACCTCCATCTCGCGCGGACTCAGACTGGTGTTTTTTGCCTTCAAGTCCCCGTTCCGATCCCGTGACTTGCGATGCTGTTTGGTATAGCGGAGGGAGACCGCTGGGCTGTAAAACGTCTCGCCATGGTGAACTGCGCGTATGGCATCGGTCAGAAATTGCGCGGATGTCTGCTTGATCAGGTAGCCCGAAGCGCCCAGTTCAATCACACGTTCCACGTAGGCGTCGTCGCTGTGAGCGGAAAGGATGAGAACTTTGGCGCGGGGATCGGCAGCCAGGATCTGGCGCGTGGCTTCCAGCCCGTTCAAATGCGGCATGGCGATATCCATGACAACCACATCCGGGCGCAGCGCTCGAGCCATCGCCACCGCTTCGTTGCCAGAGGCGGCTTCGCCGATGATGGAGATGTCCGCTTTGGTCTGCAGGAGCATCTTCAGCCCCTCCCGCACAATCAGGTGGTCTTCTGCCAGTATAACCGTAATCGGGTTTTCGGTTTTCATGGTCGATGCTCCTTTCGTTGACGATGATGAAGTGGAATATGCGCCTTGACCGTTGTACCCACTCCCGATTCCGATTCGATCACGAAGGAGCCGCCGACCATCTCCATCCGCTCGCGCATGCCAAGCATACCCAGGTGTTGATTTTTCCGCACCGTCCACATTTTATCTACATCGAATGTATGGCCGTCATTCTTGATTTCCATCAGGACGCCATTGTTAAGTTTATGCAACGTAACCGTAACCGTTGATGCCTTGGCATGGCGGGCGACATTCGTCAATGCTTCCTGCGCGACACGATACAGCGAGGTACGCATGGGCGCTGTCAGTTGTTCATCGCCTTTGAATGCCAATAGATTAACGAGGATTCCCGTTTCGATCGCGAACCCCTGTAGGTAGGCGTTTAAAGCGGGGACCAGTCCGAGATCATCCAAAAGCGCAGGACGAAGTTCGCGAGCAAATCGATGTACGATATCCACTGATTTTTCCACCAACCGCTGCGCACGCGAGATTTTCAGGCTTAGTCCCTTCGTGCTGGCGGCCTCATCGGTAATCAGGGTGGCCAGGCGGATATTGATGCCGGTCAGCATTTGGGCGATGACATCATGCAGTTCGCGGCTGATCCGCTTGCGCTCCTCCTCCTGTGCCGAGAGCGTACGGCGCGAGAGCAGTCGCAACTGCTCCTGCAGGCACCGTGACTGAGCCAGCAGGAGGACGGAGTGATCCTCGCTTTTGCGAAGGGATTCCTGGGCGGCCTTGCGCCGGACGATCTCACTGGCGAGTTTACGGTTGGATGCCAGGAGATCCCCAGTGCGCTTCTTAAGTTCCGCGTTAAGTTCGCTCAATCGGTTGTTGGCCTCCCGTGCGCTGCGGTGCGTCGCTTCCATTGGCAGAATCGCCTTGGCAAAAAAGGCTCCCGCGCGCCGCACGAGGCGGTTTTTCAAGGTGGCTGAATCTGCTATCAAGGTATCCATTGCTGTCACCAGCGCGTCATCGTGAATCCGGGCGAGATCCAGCGTCTCCAATCCCTGTGTTATCGCCTGCTGCCCCAGCCGCTTCGCCGGCAGCAGACTCGCGGCGGTTCCAAGCCTGATATAGCGCTGCAAAGCCGCTAGATAGGGTTCCCTCAGGGGGCTGCATTTACGCTTCATGGTGAACCTTTGTGCCGGGAGAAAGCTGATGAATACTTTTCTTGGATTGCTTCACGATTCGCTGTGTTTCGGCAATCTCCTTTTTCAGATTTTCAGAATTCGACATGACTGCGCTGTTTAGTGCCAGCAGACGTATCTGTATGGCCAGTAGCAACTGGGCGATGTCATCGCGCAACTGCTGTCCAGTGTTCTTGCGTTCATGCTCCTGTGCCTCCAGGATGTCGTGTGTCAGTTTCTGCAGGTGCTTTTGCAGCCGTTGAGCCTCCACCATACCCCCGGCGCGTGCGCGGATGCTTTTGTCAAGATCGGCCTCGGCCGTCTGTCGACGTGCAACGCCTTTTCCCAGCAACCGGCTCGATTCCGTGGCCTCCTTGGTGCGCTGGCGGAGAGACTGTGTCAGCTTCGTCATGCGCGCATCCGCCTGTAATGCAGGGGCATGCGTCTGCTCGATCGGAATAATCGTTTCTTCAAAAAACGTTTTGGCGGGGTGGGGTGGAACCCCCGGCGGACTGCCAGCCTCGAGCAGCTTGGATATGGCTTGCCCATGAAGGTGGGCGACATCCAGCGTCTCCATGCCGAGACTCACGGCTTGCATCCCCAACCGCCTGGCTGCCCGCAGGCCCGCCACAGTCTCTGACTTTAGATACCGGCGCAGTGCCGATTGGTAGCAACGCGCCCACTCGGAGACGCCTACGGTTTCCTTAAGCAACGTTGGCATTCTTGGTGGTTTCTTTCAATTACGATTTACGCTTGGCGATGTACATCGATGCAAACACGCCCGCCGCGAAGCCAACGACCAGCGTGAAAGCCAGCAATGCAGCCAGCGGCATACCGATAGAGACGAACAATAGCCTTGTAACGACCATCTGGGTGTTCTGCAGGATAAGCACGACGGACAGGACTGCCAGAACCAGCAATGCACTCAGTTTGATTTTCGGTAGAATAGCATCCATTTTCAGCTTCACCATCATCTCTCCTCGTTGTTTGTTGCGTTTTGTAAAACCGGCCGTTTCGATTCCTTTGCAGGGTTCTCATGTTCCTACGCCGTAAAGATACCCTTATGCCCCATCGTGCGCTATAGGGTAAAACCCTACGTGATGCAAATGGATCCGCCCGCGGATAGCCGCGACAGAGTACGGTAATGATCGTTTCGCCACCTTTTAGTCCCTCGACCGAAAGAAGGTCACGCCCGACAGGCCCACGATGGCGGACACGGTGCCACCTATCAACATCCAGACGGCCTTGTCAGTGGGTGTGCCCGTAAAGAAGCGAGACACGTCCGAACTGAATGAATCCATCGCGATGACCCCGAACACGATCAACACAACCCCGATCACAAGCAACGCCAGCGAGACAACCCTATTCATTTTCATCCTCCTTTGTTGAGTATTCGCGACCACCCTTGTGCACTGAACCTACTCCGGATCACCATTCAGACGCTATAGGGTAAAACCCTGCTTGGGGTGAATCGATGGTTACCCCGCAGCCGCGGCTCGACCAGTCGCGCACTATCCAGTATGGAGAGTGGAATTATTGTCAATAATAAGATGTTCATGTTACGCCGCACTTATAGCGTGCACAATAATCTATTGTCCGGCCCTGCAAGGCGTGTACGTACGCCTTGCAGGGTTGATCAATGCGGCTCGGTTCCTTAGCAGCCGCCCTTCTTTCCGCCTTTCTTCGCCCCCGCGGGTTTGCTTGATCCTTTCCCATTTCCTTCGCCGTGCCCATCGCGCGGTCCCTGCCCCTTCGGTCCTTTTTTGTCTTTGTTCGGCATGTTTATTTCTCCTGCATCTTTTCGCCGGTTTCATCCATTTTCTTGCCGGCTTTTTCCATCACCTCACCGGTCTTCTCGATCGCCACGCCGGTGACTTCCTTGGTCTTCACGCCGGCGGCCTTGGCGGCATCGGCGGTTTTGCCTGCCGCATTATCCACAGCGGCACCGCTGCGTTCGCCGACCCCCGGCGCCCCATCCGGTTCCGACGTCCGGCTGCATCCGCCGACGATGACGCTACCCGCCATCAGTGCAACGCCTCCCATGGTGATCATCTTCATAATCCGCCTCCCTTTCCTTGTTATGTTTCGTATCCAACCTACGCGATTTTCATGCCTGCTGATATGGGGTAAAACCCGCCAGCGTGATCATAGCGGATCAACGGAACCGTGCGAGTAAGTGTGGGACGCCAAGAACGGGATCCACCCCGCTGCGGGAGGGACGGGTTCCGCACCATCCGCGTCGTGCAAGCCATTGCTCAGAACGTAGCTGGAGCATCCTGCTTCGGATGGGAAAGCCAATGGCATAGTCCAAGAGAATAAAAAAGGCAGGGCAACGGCACCGTTTTTGCAGCCGGGCGAGGTTCGACGGGCGCGGCTCGCCCAGAGGTCTTCGCCCTACCTGCCTTTGCTTTGCCTCGTCGCCCGCTCTCGTTCACCGATTCCAGAAACAAATCT
>JFJP01002316.1_pt1 | contig 11458 bp, 10 predicted proteins | sample 431651 | NCBI WGS metagenome assembly JFJP01 (sample SAMN02602958, study PRJNA72255) | Microbial mat metagenome, whole genome shotgun sequencing project. | biome: fresh water; feature: sink hole; material: water; isolation source: purple microbial (photo- and chemosynthetic) mats found in... | reverse complement strand
CGGGTGGGCAATTCACCGATCCGGTATTCAGCACCATGAAGGAACGCGACATGTTGCGCTTCAACGGGCCACACGGCAGCTTCTTCCTGCGTGAAGAGTCGGACAAACCGATGCTGCTGGTGGCTGGCGGCACCGGCTTTGCGCCGATCAAGGCCATCGTCGAACATGCGATCGCCGAGAAATCGACACGTCCGATGGCAATTTACTGGGGTGGTCGCAAGCGGGCTGATCTGTATCTGCAGACGCTGGCCGAACAATGGGCGATCGACCATCCTGGCATCCGCTTCGTTCCGGTGCTTTCCAACTCACCCGAAAGCGAGCGCTGGGGAGGCCGATCTGGCTTTGTTCATGCCGCCGCCATGCAAGACTTTCCGGACCTTTCCGGCCATCAGGTGTATGTTTGCGGTTCGCCCGAGATGGTGGCTGCCGCCCGGCTCGATTTTGTCGGACAATGCAAGCTGCCGGAGACCGAGTTCTTTGCCGACTCCTTTGAATTAGCCAACGACGAAGCCAGCACACTGCCAACCCCATCTCTCATTGCAGGTTGATCACCATGCCCGATGTATTCATTTCCCGACAACCTCTGGTCAATCGCCAGAGCAAAATCATCGCCACTCGCCTGACACTGCACTTCGGTGACGGAGCAACGACGAAAGATGCCGCCAAGGCATTGAACGCACTGACTGAGTTCTGGCCGCAGGGCGAAAAGCTGGTCTTCATCAATTGCGAAAATGCGCCTCTGGATGCCGCTTTTCTTGACTGGCAGATACCGGGCAATGCCACGCTCGAAGTTCATTCATCGTCGATCACCGGGCCGGGAGGCGCCGACTTCATTGCAGCCGTACAAGCCAGCCAGCCTTCGCTTTGCCTCACCTTCGACGCGCAGGCCAAAGCCGCGCTGTCCGCCGGACTTGCTTTCCGCTTTATCAGTTTCGATGCGCAGCGTTTCACCTCGGCGCAGCTCAAGAGTCTGGCGACGCAGACTCAGCCCTTCGGCATCGGTGTGGCCATGAACGTCGTTGGCGGCCAGAGTTTTCAGGCCTGCCTCGATGCCGGACTGAATGCCGCCGCCAGCTGGTTTTTCAAACAGCCGACGGGCACGCCGGCAAAAGCCCTGAACCCTGGGCAGGCACAAATCATTCGTGTTCTGAATCTGGTGCGCAAGAATGCCGAAATCAAGGAAATCGAGGCCGCGCTGAAGCAGGATGTGGCTCTTTCATACAAACTGCTGCGTTACATCAATTCGGCCGGTTTTGGCCTGTCCTGCGAAGTCCAGTCCTTCCGCCACGCAGTGACCATTCTCGGCTACAACAAGCTCAATAAATGGCTGTCGCTGTTACTGGCCACAGCCAGCAAGGACCCGATGGCGCCGGCGCTGATGCACACGGCGCTGACCCGCGCACGCCTGATGGAAGTGCTGGCGCATGGTCTGGTGGATAAACAGGAATACGACAACCTGTTCATCACTGGCGCCTTCTCGATGCTCGACGCCCTGCTTGGTGTGAGCATGGACAAGGTGCTTGAATCGATGAGTCTGCCCGAACCCATTTGTGATGCCTTGCTGGGCCACGGCGGCGTGTATGGCCCCTTCCTCGATCTGGCACAAGCAAGCGAGAGCGGAGACGGAGCGGCACTCGCCGAACAGGCAGGAATGCTCGGATTGTCTGCCGATCAGTTCAACCGCGCACAGATGCAGGCACTGGCCTTTGCCGACACGATGGAACTTTAGTCAGGCCAGCGTCACAGCCCCGGGAATAGGCCAATGCTGATCAATTGCGCGGTTTACGCCAACGGCAAGAAACTTGCCGATATCGCTGTCTCCGAAATCAGCGACTACGTCGAACACCCTGACGCCTTCGTCTGGGTCGCCCTCTGCGATCCGGAGCCTGCGGAACTCGACGAGATGCAGCTCGAATTCGGCTTGCACGAGCTCGCGGTCGAAGATGCGCGCAACGGCCATCAGCGGCCAAAGATCGAGGAATATGGCGACTCGCTTTTCTGTGTGCTGAAACTGCTTGAACTCGACGGCGACGAACTACTGGTCGGTGAAGTCGATATTTTCATCGGTACCAACTACGTGCTTTCAGTGCGAAACCACAGCCGGCAAACCTTCCTCAGCGTGCGCGAGCGTTGCGAGCGCGAGCCCGACTTGCTTTCGCACGGCGCCAGTTTCGTTTTTTATGCACTCATGGATGCCGTCGTTGATCGCTACTTCCCGATTGTCGATACGCTTGAAACCGAACTTGAAACCATCGAGGAACACATTTTCAACAAGGGAACTGCTCGGCTCAATATCGAGCGTCTTTACACCCTGAAACGCAAGGTGATGGTACTCAAGCATGCCGTCGCACCATTGATGGAAGCAACCGCCAAACTGCATGGAGGAAGAGTGCCGAAAACCTGCGTCAACTCGCAGGAATACTTCCGCGATGTCTCCGATCACCTGACGCGGATCAATGCGTCTCTGGACACGATCCGCGACACGATCGGCACCGCAATTCAGGTTAACCTTTCGATGGTCACCATCGAGGAAAGCGAGGTCAATAAGAAACTCGCCGCCTGGGCCGGCATCTTCGCGGTCGCCACGGCCTTCGCCGGCATCTGGGGAATGAATTTCACGGTAATGCCCGAATTACAATGGGAATTCGGTTATCCACTTGCAATTGGCATCATTTCCGCAACCTGCATCGCTCTGTATGTCCGCTTCAAGCGCTTCGGCTGGTTGTAGACTTGACGACCGTGACGCTCCCTTTCGCTTGCACAAAAACAAAAAGACCGGCGAAAACCGGTCCTTTTTGGCTTTAGTACAAGCGAAAACTACTTCAAGTTGAGAATCCACTTCACCAGCTTGGTTGCTTCTTCCGGTTTGACCGAGGTGTTCGGTGGCATCGGAATTTCGGCACCGAGCTCTTTCGCCCAGGCACCCTTGCCACCCTTGATGACTTTTTCAGCGAGCTTGGCTTCAACGTCTTTCTGTCCGGCGTAGCGCTTGGCGATGTCCTTGTAGGCCGGGCCGACGATCTTCTTTTCAACGGTATGACAGGCCATACAGCCCTTTGCCTTGGCCAGCGCTTCGTCCGCCTGAGCGGCACCGGCGGACCAAATGCCCACACCTGCCAGCAGGGCTACATAAAGGGCTTTCATTTGCTCGCTCCAAACAGATAAATAGGAAATTTGCCACATGCCGATGATTTTTCACTTGATCCAGCTTAAGAAACGCTGAGGCACCTCAAAAAAGCCAGCAACAGTGCTAACAACGCAACGGAAACCCTGCCGTTGACCGCCGGAAAGATGATCAACTCCGACCAGATACGGCAAGCATGGCACCGGCTCCGACAAAGATGCCACCAAAGAAGCGATTCTGAGCCTTCAATGCCTTTGGGTCGTGCAACCAACGACGCAAACGCGAAGCCAGCAGGGCGTAGCCTGACATCACCACCGTATCGACGCCGCACATGGTCAGTCCAATGATCAGGAACTGTGGCCACTGCGGATGCGATGGATCGATGAATTGGGGCATCAGGGCGGACATGAAAATGATCGCCTTGGGGTTGGTCAGATTGACCAGCAAACCTTCCATGAACAGGCCTTCGGGAGCGGCCAGCGAGCTGTTCTCATCGATTTCCTGCGGTGCAGACCGCCATTTCTGAACGCCCAGCCAGATGAGGTAAGCCGCCCCGATGAACTTGACGATGTCGAACGCCAGTGTTGACGCCGTCAACAAGGCCCCCAGCCCGACGGCGACAATCGCCAGCTGGATGATCAGCGCGCTCTGCAAACCGAAAATGACGCGCAACGTCGCGCCGTAACCATAGCGCAGACCGGCGCTCATCGACGCCGCCGCGCCCGGTCCGGGTGAAACGGCGATGAGGATCGCCGCAACGAGAAAGCCAAGCCAGAGGGAAAGTGCCATTTCGATTAGCGCCTCTTGAGTTGGCTAAGATCACGTACCGCACCGGTCGCTGCCGAGGTGGCCATCAGTGCGTAGGCCTGCAGTGCTTTCGAGACGACTCGCGTACGCGGCGCGGCCGGTTGCCAGCCCTGGTCATTGGCGTCCATCGTGATACGGCGCAATCTCAGTTCGTCGTCGGAAACGGCCAGATGAATGCGCCGATTGGGAATGTCGATTTCAATCGTATCGCCCTCTTGCACCAAGCCGATGGCGCCGCCCTCGGCGGCTTCCGGCGAGACGTGGCCAATCGACAGCCCCGAGGTGCCGCCCGAGAAGCGTCCGTCGGTGAGCAGCGCGCAGACTTTGCCCATCCCTTTGGATTTGAGATAGGAGGTCGGGTAGAGCATTTCCTGCATGCCGGGCCCGCCTTTCGGGCCTTCGTAGCGGATCACGACCACGTCGCCTGCCGCGATCTGGTCGGCGAGGATACCCTGTACTGCCGCATCCTGACTTTCAAAAACCCGCGCCTTGCCACTGAATTTCCAGATGCTTTCGTCTACCCCAGCCGTTTTCACGATGCAACCGTCGACCGCGATATTGCCGTAAAGCACGGCCAGACCGCCCTCCTGCGTGTAGGCGTTGGACTTGTCGCGAATGCAGCCGTGCGTGCGGTCGAGATCGAGTTCGGGGAAGCGACGATCCTGCGAGAACGCCGTCTGGGTCGGGACGCCACCGGGAGCGGCCTTGTAAAAACTGGACACCTTGAGATCGTGCGCGTGAATGACATCCCACATGGACAGGGCTTCAGTCAGCGTCTTGGCATGGACGGTCGGCACGTCACCATGCAGCAGGCCGGCGCGATCAAGTTCGCCGAGAATGCCGAAAATGCCACCGGCGCGATGCACGTCCTCGATGTGGTACTTGTCGGTCATCGGCGCCACTTTGCACAGGCATGGCACCTTGCGCGAAATGCGGTCGATGTCGGCCATGGTGAAATTGACGCCGGCTTCCTGCGCGGCGGCGAGAATGTGCAACACGGTGTTGGTCGACCCGCCCATCGCCACATCCAGGGCCATGGCATTTTCAAAAGCCTTGAACGAGCCGATGGCGCGCGGCAGCACGGATATATCATTTTTTTCATAGTAACGATGGCACAGCTCGACGATCTGCCGTCCAGCCTTGAGGAAGAGCTCCTTGCGATCAACATGGGTGGCCAGCGTCGTACCGTTGCCGGGCAGCGAGAAGCCTAGCGCTTCGGTCAGACAGTTCATCGAGTTAGCGGTAAACATGCCGGAGCAGGAACCGCAGGTCGGGCAGGCAGAACGCTCGATTTCATCGAGTTCGGCGTCGGAAATGCTGCTGTCGGCGGCCTTGACCATGGCGTCGACAAGATCGAGGTGAATGATCTTGCCACCCGGTGCCGTGTACTTCCCGGCCTCCATCGGACCACCCGAAACAAAGATTGTCGGAATGTTAACGCGCAGCGCCGCCATCAGCATGCCCGGCGTGATCTTGTCGCAGTTCGAGATGCAGACCATGGCATCCGCGCAATGCGCATTGACCATATACTCGACCGAATCGGCGATCAGGTCGCGCGAAGGCAGCGAATAAAGCATGCCGTCGTGGCCCATGGCGATACCGTCGTCGACGGCGATGGTGTTGAATTCCTTGGCTATGCCGCCGGCTTTCTCGATTTCCGCCGCCACCAGCTGACCCATGTCCTTGAGGTGAACGTGGCCTGGAACGAACTGCGTAAAGGAATTGACCACGGCAATGATCGGCTTGCCGAAATCGCCATCCTTCATGCCGGTAGCACGCCAAAGCGAACGGGCGCCGGCCATGTTGCGGCCGTGGGTCGATGTACGGGAACGATAGTCAGGCATGGCAAACCTCCAAAGCAATAACGAACGGAATCGAACGACTCATTCTACCGAAGAAGCTTGGCGTTGAGTTCGCTGGCGAACACGCAACCGTTGAGAGTGTTGAAAGATCGACTTGTTCAATTGCGGGGGTCGATTTACGACATACTCCACCGTCCGTCAAGTTCATGGGATAGAACTCCGATCAATCTGCGGCTAGACGAACCGGGGCTTCTGATATTATTTCGTCATCAACCAGCCAGGGCTAACCCGAATGAAAAGTGACCTTCCCTCATTTGCAGTTCTGATCGATGCCGACAATGTAAAATTGGATAGCATTTCTCCGATTCTTGAGGAGATCACGCGCAATGCCCGAATTACGGTACGGCGTATCTACGGAGACTTCACCAGTCAGAATCTCTCGATCTGGAAGACCAAACTCGCCGAACACGCAATTCACCCGATTCAACAATATCGCAATACGATTGGAAAGAACGCCAGTGATAGCGCTCTAATAATTGACGCGATGGATCTACTGCATTCGCGACGCTTCGAAGGGTTTTGCCTGGTCAGCAGTGACAGCGATTTCACCCGACTCGCAACCCGCATTCGCGAGGACGGTTTGGTCGTGTATGGTTTTGGGGAGAAGAAAGCGCCAAAAGCGTTCGTCAACGCATGCGACCGCTACATCTACATTGAAAACCTCCAAACACCCCAACTGCCGGAGCAAATCGTAGAACATACAAACGGTCCCGTAAGCACCCCGTTGCCGGCACCGCCAGACCCGTCAGGAAATCCGAAAATCAGCGCGGACGCCGAGAGCGACGCGATAGCGTGTAAAGCACTACCCTCAACGGAAGGGGCCCGGCCAACCTGCAAGCCCCCCTCACAAGCATCCAAGCTTCTTTTGAGGGCTTACACCAACGTGACCGATGAGCAAGGCTGGGCGATGCTCGGCAGCATGTCGTCCTACATCCATGCCAATCACTCAGACTTTGATCCACGCACATTCGGGTGCGCCAAGTTCATTGACCTGATTCAGAAAGCCGAAGCTTTTGAGTTGGTTCAGCGGGCTTACAAGAATGGGCAGAGTTACTTTTGCCGACCATGGTCCGAATCAAACGCTTCCGTGGCAAGCCTGAAAATTAGCAAAGAAGACGACAAGCAGGAATTTCGCTTGGCCCTTTTGAAGGCGGTCTCCGAAGCGGCATCATCAAACGGCTGGTCACCAATCAGCACAATTGGGCAAAAACTCAAGGCTCTCGGCCATGACATCAGCAAATCTGGATTTTCAACACTGACCGATGCTCTGAAGGCTACGTCGCTCTTTGAAATGCAGGGAAGTGGTGCTGCACGCTACTTCCGCCGAAAATTTCAGGATTCAGGAAAAACTGATTCGGCCCACTGCTGCCTGCACACGCCAAACCAATCACGAAATACAGATACGGAAAACTCATGAGTGAAATCTGGACGCGGATAAAAGCCCAACTGGAGATATTCTCCAAACCCTTCCCGCAGACAGCGATTGACCTGGCGAATACCCACCGCGAGGAGGCCGCACCTTACCTGATCACCTGCCTCGAAGCCATTGCCGCCGATCCATCGCCAACGAAGAATCAGGACTACATGTTGCACCTGTACGCCATGCATTTGTTGGCTTCATGGCGGGAGACACGTGCCTATGGGTCGATAGTGCAACTCGGCCACCATCAGGATGACGTGATTGAAGACATGATGGGCGACGTGGTGACGGAAACCTATGGTCGTATTCTGGCCTCGGTTTGCAATGGCGACATGCGCCCCCTGGAAGCTCTGGTTGAGGATAAGAATGCAGGCATCTGGGCACGCCATGCAGCTATGGTGGCAATGACCGTGCGCACTCTGGAAGGCGATGCCGACCGCGAAGCGGTCATTACCTATCTAGCCGACCTAGGTGAGCGCGAAGCCCTGCGTCTTGGCACTTTGAACGGCAACTTTGATGAGTTTGAGCTGATCGACGGTATTGTCAGCAACGCCACCGATCTTGGTGCGGTTTCGATGCTGCCGGCAATTCGCCAGTGGTTTGCCAAAAAGCTTCTTGACGAATCGATTGCCGGCGAACGGTGGGTTACCACTAATATTGTGCAAAGTCCGGAGGAATGCCTGGCCAGGTTGCGCCGTAACAATCAAAGCTACCTTTCGGATGTTGCAGCGGAAATGGCCTGGTGGGCTGGTTTCAAGGATGATGTAGCACCAGCCCCCAGCAAACATATCCCCGCCGATGACGACATTTTTGATGTGTACTCTGCTGGGAGAATCTCAGAAAGACCGACAACCATCGTGCGCGATACACCGAAGATTGGCCGCAATGACCCCTGTCATTGCGGCAGTGGCCGCAAATACAAGAAGTGTCATGGTTCGGCGGTTTAGTCAGATGGTTGCGACCAAGAATTTGAATCAGAACGTATATGTATTCACTGGAATCACCTTTGGAAGCTCACCAAATGGTCTTCTACAATTGAACCTGCTGAAGGGCCAATGAACACGCCACTCTTCAGGCATATCATTTGTAGATCGCCTATCCATGCGGCCTCCAGGCTTTTTGATTGTTGTACTTATTGCCAATAAGCTGATTCATCGATCCCCGCCATTTCTGCCTTCGCCGGAATGCCTCAATTTGTAGAGTTCCCCATGCTGATCCATCCCCAGTTCGACCCCATTGCCATTTCACTCGGCCCGCTCGCCATACGCTGGTACGGGCTGATGTATCTGCTTGCCTTTCTCCAGTTCTGGTGGCTGGGCAAGCGGCGCATCGAGACGCATCCGCAGCTTGCAAAAGCAGGCTGGACGGTGCCGCAACTCGACGATCTGCTGTTCTACGGCGTGCTCGGGGTTGTTCTCGGCGGGCGCCTGGGCCAGGTGATTTTCTACGAACCCGGTTACTACCTTGCCCATCCATCCGAAATCCTCGCCGTCTGGAAGGGCGGCATGGCCTTCCACGGCGGCTTCCTTGGTGTTCTGGTCGCGATGGCGCTGTATGCGCGCAAGACGAAACGCACCTGGCTGGACATCACCGATTTCATCGCGCCGCTGGTTCCGCTAGGGCTGGCGACAGGGCGCATCGGCAACTTCATCAACGGTGAACTGTGGGGGCGGATCAGTGATCCTGGCTTGCCGTGGGCGATGGTTTTCCCGCAGGTCGACAACCTGCCGCGCCATCCCTCGCAGCTCTACCAGGCCGGGCTGGAGGGCGTGCTGCTGTTTGTCATTCTGTGGATCTACTCAAGCGGCACGCGGCCGCGCGGCGCGATCTCCGGCGTGTTCCTCATCGGCTATGGCTGTTTCCGCTTCATGGCCGAGTTCTTCCGCATGCCGGATGATGGCATCTTCGGACTGTCGGAGGTCATCAGCATGGGTCAGTGGCTGTCGCTGCCGATGATTCTGATCGGCGTCGCCATGCTCGCCTTCTCATACCGCCGACGATAGTTGTTCGCCAAAGAATCAGGCACGCGCATCTGGGCTAAAATCTCGTTTGCTCCGAACTTTTTAACTCTCTGAAGGAAACAGCAATGGACTTATCGCACATTGAACATATCGGCATCGCCGTCAAGAGCCTGGAAGAAGCCATCCCGTTCTGGGAAAAGCAGCTTGGCCTGAAATGCTATTCCATCGAAGAAGTGCCGGAACAAAAGGTCCGCACCGCGTTCTTCAAGGTTGGACAATCCAAAATTGAACTGCTCGAATCGACCGATCCGGAAGGCCCGATCGGCAAGTTCATCGAGAAAAAGGGTGAAGGCGTCCATCACATCGCCATCGCCACCAACGGGCTGCAAGCCAACCTGACCGAGCTCGATGGCAAAGGCGTGCAGCTGATCGACAAGACCCCGCGCAAAGGCGCCGAAGGCCTGAACATCGCTTTCCTGCACCCCAAGGCCACACGTGGCGTGCTGCTCGAACTGTGTGAAGATCCAGCGAAGTAAGCTGGTTCAGAGAAACAAATCAGGATCAGGCCGCTGAACCGCTATTGGCCTGATTCTGTTCGCACTGCAAGCCGCCCCCTCGGGGCGGCTTAACCGTTTGTGAAGGATCGTCGATGACCTGGTTTTCCTTACCGATTACTCAGGAGAAAAACAAAGCCGAATTCTTCGACGCCTCCACGGCGACCACCTGGCTAGCAAGGCAACCACAAGCCAATGCGCCAGCCATGCTGGACAAGCTGCTGGCCCAGATTCAAGCCTTCAACCTTTATCGCACATCGCCAAAAGAGCGTTTCAAAACGATTGAAGTGCTGCGCAAGACCCTCTTTTCCGTCAGTGGCGAATGCCAGCGCCGCTACGAAAACAAGCCGCTACCGCTGCCGCCTGCTGAACAGGCCGTGTTCGAATCGACACGCCAGCTCTGGCGTGCCGGCCGGGTCGCCTATCTGCATTGTCTGCGTGCCGGCCTTGACGGCAACCCATCCTTAACCGCTCACCATGGCAAAGTCGCCCACCGCGCTCTGACCTGCCTGCGCATGGAGCAGATGCACTGCTACCTCGCCGGTACTGAGCTCGATGGCGAATTCTGGCGCAACCTGCATGCCGTTTTTACGTCGGCCGAACAACTCGGTGTCGAACGGGAGCTGGTGCAAGACCCGCAACTGGGGGAAACCAGCGAATCGACGGCCAGCGGTCAGTACGCGATGGCTATCCTGCTGCATCTGGCGCGCCCCTATTCCCTCACGCGCGCCCAGTTTTCGGCCACCGTCCGCTGGCTTGCCCGCTGGCGCGAACAAGCCAAAATCCTTGCCGAACCGGACACGAGTCCACGCGCCTGCTGCATTGCCCTCGATCTGGCCCAAGACCAGCCGCTGCATGACAACCTGCGTGCCGCCAGCATCCCGCGCTGGTTATCGGTCACCCCGGTGCTGCGCAAGATTCGCCAGCGGCTCGACTTGCTGGCCACAGGCGAGTCACCTGAAAACCTCAAACTCGGCAGCGTACTGTCGAGTGAAGCATGTGTGTCGCTGCTTAGCGAGCTGGTCGATCATCTGAAATTCCAGCAACAGGCCGCTTTTGAAAGTGTCAGGGCGGCCACGGCAACGACCGTCGCTACCGGACCGGAGAACATCTTCCGACTGCTCGGCGGCAAGGGGCTAAATAGTGCTGACCTGCTCGCCAGCGCACCGGGCAGCACCCTCAATCAGGAGCGCCTTGCCCTGTTCGGCCACGCCTCGCGTGAAGAAGAAAGTGAAGATGCGTATGAAGGTGAGGCCTGGCAGATCGTTCGCCGCGAACCGGACGAACTGTATCTGATCCGGCCTGCCGGTATCAGCGGGCAGCGGCTGGCACTCAGAGGCTTGCTGGCGATCAGGGACACGCAAAACGAAACCTGCATTCTGGCCACCCTGCGCAGCCTGTATTCGCGGAGCGACGGGAGTCTGTGCGTTATCGCCAGCCCATACTCCGGAACGCCGGTGCCGCTGCTGGTCGAAATCCGGGGGAAAACAGGCGGCAAACTGGTGCGTTATCCCGCCTTCCTTCTGCCGGCGAAACTGGAGGATGGTTCGTCTTCAGTCGTATTGCCGCTGGGTGTACCGGCGCACGCCTTGTCGATGCGCATTTACGAAGCCCGCGAGAAATCCCAGCTCGCGCTCCGCCTGAGTTTGACACCTCCGAGGCACATTTCAGGCCGACCCCTAGCAATGGCAAGGCGTCCGTAGTGTTGATTCGCCAAAACCCTAGATACA
>JFJP01041577.1_pt1 | contig 11459 bp, 5 predicted proteins | sample 431651 | NCBI WGS metagenome assembly JFJP01 (sample SAMN02602958, study PRJNA72255) | Microbial mat metagenome, whole genome shotgun sequencing project. | biome: fresh water; feature: sink hole; material: water; isolation source: purple microbial (photo- and chemosynthetic) mats found in... | reverse complement strand
ATATAATCAACACACTTTGCAAAATCGGCACGAGGCAACGACTTCAATGAATCTGCTTCAACAAAAGGATCATAAGAACGTGTAACCAAAGGTACACCGCCGTAACGTTTAATGAGTTCGAAATAGAAAAATGCACGCAAAAAATGAGCTTCGTAGCGGTGCATTTTTGTTAATTTCTCACGGCGAGCATATTCGTCAGGCGTACCTACTTTAAGATAAGTCCAATCCGCTTTTTCGAGTAAATCCAAAAAAACATTTGCTTTACGTATCCCTGTATAATTTCGCGTCCACACACTTCCTTCGGGGTTCGAAAAAGCATTCCAGTTTCCCGAATTAAAATTCTGAATACTTTCCATGTCATTCACATCTTCGGCTTCGTCGCAAGCAGCTGCCAGCATTGAGGCACCTATACGATCGTAACCATCAGGCAGATACGAGTATACATTATTAATTGTTGATGTAAGATTAGCCATATTACGAACCACATCTTCTTCCTTTTTGAAAGCCAACATGTCCGACTCGGTAAAGTCGCAGGATGAAAATAGAGTTATTGTAATGACAACAATTGCCAACAGGCTATTTAATTTTATGTTTTGCATCTTTCGGTGTTATTTAAAATTGAACATTTAAACCAAAGTTATACGATTTCATAACCGGGTAACCTGTAAGCACTTCGGGGTCGACCATATCTAAATTATCTAATGTAAGCAGGTTTAAACCTCTTGCAAAAAGTCGTACATTTTTAATTTTTGTTGTTGCCAAAAGCGATTGAGGTAGCGAGTAGGCCACTTCGACATTACGCAAGCGTACGAAATTGCCATTGCGATACCAAAAAGTAGACTCTTGATAATTATTTGAATTAGCAAGCGTAGTCAAACGTGGGTAATCGGCTGTTGTAGCAGTTTCGGGTGTCCACGAGTTAACTGCAAAGGTAGAAATACGCGACGAACCGCTCTGTAACGAATGGAAAATGGCCGGATTGGAACTCAGGTTGACACTTCGTCCGAGTTGCGATTGTAAAAAGGCAACAAATTCAAAACCTTTGTAACGAAGCGCCAGGTCGAAACCAAATTCCGCTTTTGGTCGAAATCCATTCATTAAAGGCTTTCTATCTAAATCATTGATTATTTGATCACCGTTCTGGTCTTTGTACTTAATATCTCCGGGTTTCACTTCGCCATAGGATTGAAACGGACTATCTGCAATCTCAGTATCATCAGCAAAAAAGCCTACTGCCTCGAGCATAAACGGTTGCGAAATGGGTGTGCCCTGAAGCGATAAATAACTATAAGGTTTAGGTTCTTCGTTAATCGAGATAATTTTATTCACATTATAAGCACCATTTACGCCCACTTTAAAACCCCAATCGCGGGTTTGTTTGTTATAAGCAACAGCAAATTCAATTCCTTTGCGTTGCGTAATTCCGGCGTTAATATTTGCAATTTCGCCACCAAAAATTCCGGGAGTTATACTTGTGCTACTTGTTAAAATATCGGCACGTCGCTCGTAATACACATTAGCCCAAGCCATTAAGTTTTTAAATAAATTAGCTTCAATACCCATTTCGTATTTATAAGCTTTTTCGAACGAGAAGTTTACATTCGGATAGGTGCCTTCCACCAAACCCGATGCAGCTGTATTGGCACTTCCAAAAGCCCAGCTACTGCCGCCAACATACTGCTTAACATAAGTAAACCTGTCGCCTACAGCGCTGTTACCAACCATACCTGCCGAAGCACGGAATTTCAGAAAATCTATTGCCTTCGAATTTTTCAGGAAATTTTCTTCGGAAATAACCCAACCGGCTGAGAGCGCCGGAAAAAAGCCAAAACGATTCTCTTTGGTGAAATTTTCGGTTCCACTATACGAAAACGAAAACTCAGCCAAATATTTTTGTTTGAAATCATACCCAACTTTTCCGCCACCAAATTGGTAAGCATACGCTTTGGGGTCACCATCAAGTATGTATTTATCCTGATGATACATCAACATGGCATCCACCGTATGTTTATCAGAAAAAGTACGATTATATTCGCTAAATGCTTCAATGGTCATACGGTCATTTTGTCCATCGCTATCGGGGCCAAAATAGCTAAATGACCCTGCATTACCCACAATATTTCCGGCAATTGGAACGCTATCCACACTAAGTCCGGTGAACACATCCTGCACCTGATACGTACGAGACCAGCCTTCACGGTTCGAATAGGTATTGTCGTAACCAAATCGAAGTCCTACTTTCAGTCCATCCACTATATCGCTCATGTCGTATTTTGTTTCTACATTCGACATAATGGTACGTTCGTTTAACCTGCGGTAACCTCTGTGCTGCACTTCGGCCATTGGATTAACCGTATTGCCCGCGCCACCACCATACACCGACCCATTGGCAACAATTGGAAATTGATTGCCCGGCGCTTTGTAGAGTAAGTTCCAAAAATCGGTTGTAGCCATTACCGGACGAATTTTGGTATCAATTTGTCCCGATATGTCGGCACGCAAGGTCCAGTTTGGTTTAATATTTACATCCATATTGGATCGGAAGCGAAAGCGGTCAACAGAAGCATTGCTATTCCAGCCCTGAGGCGATTGGGTGTTTTTATACAATCCTTCGGATCCTAAATAGTTCATCGAAACAAAATACCGACCTATTGAGTTACCTCCCGATACCTGCACATCAGTTTGGCGACGGGTTGAGCTTGGTTTTATCATCTCGCTTAACCAATCAATATTGGGATAATAATAAGGATTACCTGTTTTATAGTTTTCCATATTTTTGGTATCGTAGCGTGGATGCAGCGAAGCCAACGGCAGACCGTCCATTTCGTAGGCTTTACGGTATTTTTTTGCAAAATCGTACGACGATAAAAATTGTGGTAAAACGCCTGGCATTTCAATACCTGCCTGAACAGAAACAGTGGCTTTTATAGCACCTTCGGAACCTCGTTTGGTAGTTACCAGAAGAACGCCATTTGCACCACGAGCACCGTAAATTGCAGTTGCAGCGGCATCTTTCAAAACCGATACCGATTGTACATCTTCTACCTGAATGGTATTTATATCGCGTTCAAAACCATCGACCATAACCAAAGGCTGATTACTTGCCGAACCATAGGTAATGGTGCCACGAATAAAATAATACAACGGTTGATCGTCGCCGGGCTCGCCCGAACCTTGCTGCATGAACAGTCCGGGAATTTTGCCATAAAGCGCTGTTCCCATTGCCGAAACTGAATTGTGTAAGCTTTCGCCTTCGATGGTCGAAATCGATGCGGTGTTTTTACTTTTTGCTACAGAACTATACCCAATCGTCATTTTCGATTGTTTTAAATCTGTACGCAACACCACAAAAGGATCATCGTTCGACTTTGTTATAAGCTCGGCAATATAACCTGTTTTTGAGATTAATACAGAAGCAGTTGTTTCGGCTTCGAATACCAATATGCCTTTTGCCGACGAAGATACCGGAAGCTTATTGCCATTAACCTGTACATTGGCCCCTGCAATGGGCTGTATGTTTTCATCAACAACGAGTGCTCTGTAAGTTTTGAGTTGCGCCGACAATGTCATCACCGGAAACAGCATTAGCAAAAACGCTGTAAAAATTTTAGTGCGATATTTATTGTTATTATGCATAATTTTTTCACTTAATAATATTAGCATTAGTTACCAGCCCGGATTTTGAATTAATCCATATTGCTTATTTACTTCCGAAACAGGGAAAGGATGTAGATAATAGTTTTCGAACCAGGGTCTTACTTCGTATACGTATTTTGTAAATGTATAGCGATTGTTTGCCAGCTTTTTAATTTTCAAATCATAAATCGGACCTCTGAATTTATTGCCAAGTCGCCAACGTTTCAAATCGAAAAAGCGGCTATCTTCGAAACCAAGCTCAATGGCTCTTTCGCGCTGAATAAGTTCACGCACTTTGGTTTTGGTATTAAATACATTTTCGTCCAAATCCAACATCCCCGAGCGTTGACGAATGGCATTTATTCGGGCATAAACCTCATCAACCGGTTTTGAATCTTCGTTACCATAATATTCGTTTAAAGCCTCTGCTCTGTTCAGATATAGCTCTGTAAGACGTAAATACGGAGTGTATGGTCGCCATGCCTTTGGAGCTGTAAAACTTGTATTATCAAGATAACCATATATAAATTTATTTAAATAATGCGTAAATTGCGCATTAGCCTTTTTTCCGTTTTTGCCCGAAGGATTACCGGCCGCATCATCGTACACTTCTAAACTTGTAGTAGTTAATTCGGGGTAAATTTGGCCATTGAAACCAATGATTTGTGCAAAACGTGGGTCGAGGTCTTTGTAAGGATAGCTTGGTTGATTCACGGGCGAAATAGTGTCGTTATCCCAATCGCGGTATGTGCCATCTTTCTTTTGAAACATTTCCACATAATTAAAAGTAGGCACGTTCGACGAAAATCCATTAAATGGCGCTCCACGTGGCTTCCAATTTAAAAAATTATTGGTTGCTGAACCCAAAAACACCATTATCATTTCGGTATTGCCTTTGGATGGAAATTGTTGATAAGCGTTTGTATAATTCATATCATTATTTCCCGTATTTGTCAACATCATTCCACCAGTACCAGATTCGCACGAATCGATAGCTTGTAATGCTGCATCGGCAGCCATTTTCCATCGTTCATTATCCAAATTCATAAGGCAAATCAGGTTACTATTTGCTCCTAAATTATCGAGATATGGACGATTGTTATTGAACAAAGGACTGGCAATAAGCAATAAAGTACGCGATTTAATTCCCATTGCTAAAGCTTTGGAAGCACGCCCAAACTCATTTTTATCTTTAATTACAACCGGAAAATTGGGAGCGGCAATTACTTCATCGCACAACTGAATTATGTATTTGTAAGTTTCATCAACCGACGATCGCAATATAGCAGCATCGCCGGAACTTAAAAGCGCTTTTTTCACCAAAGGAACACCACCATATCGCTTCAACATTTCGAAATAATGCATGGCAATCATGGTTTTTGCATCTGCTTTGATGCGGTCTTTTTGCGCCTGTGTGGCATCGGGCACCTCATCTACACGGTCGATTAGTTTCCAACCAATGCGTATAGCCTTATAATGATTATAAAACACATCTTCACCCATACTTTCGTTCGAAACCCATTCGGCAGTAACAGTACCTTTATTGAATTTGTGTGCACCATAAGCACTTTGTACGTACAGCGACGAACCTATATCTGAGGCTGCATCCAATAACGAACGATCTAAACGCGAAGAAGCAAATGGCAGCTTAGCATTATTGTAAACGTACATGTGCATTAAATATTTTTCAACGTTTACACGTTTCGAAAATACCGAGTCTTCGTTGAATTCGCTCACCAAAGGAAATTCGAGGTAACTGTCGCACGAAGGTGTAATAAATACATAGCCTGTAGCGAGCACAAGGATTATAAATTTAAGGAATCTTTTCATTCTATAATATGTTTTTTTCAGTACGACACTAATTTAAAAGTTAACCTTCACACCGACATTAAATACAACTAACTGTGGATATTGCAGATCGGATGTTTTACCATTTTCGGGGTCGGCAATTTCAAGTTTATCCCAAGTATAAAGATTTTGTCCATTTACGTACAATTTCATACTGCTAATACCAATTGTTTTCAATAACTTTTTCTCAATATTGTAACCAATTTCCATGTTTTTTAATCGGAGATACGAGGCATCGCGTTGCCAAAGCGAAGATGAATAATAATTTGATGCATTGGCGTAATTTACGGTTAAGCGTGGGCGTGTAGCAGTTGTTGATCCGGGTGTCCAACGTTCGTATTTTACTGTCTCAAGTATCTGTCCGAATTCAGCCCCGGGCTTTTGCATAAACCCATCAATCATAATAGATACATTGGTAGCCCCTTGAAATAAGAAACTGAAATCGAATGCTTTGTACGAAAAACCTCCTGATAAACCAAAATTCACTTCGGGATATGTAGGAAAACCAAGGGGTGTAATATCCTTTTCGTTTACAATTCCATCGCCATTTACATCAGCATATTTTGCATCACCGGGCAAGGATACTCCCGAAAATTGTGATGGCGATTGGGCAACATCCTCGGCATCGCTAAAAAATCCGATAAATTTATAGCCAAATGGCTGACCATAACGGCGACCTGTACGCGCTAAGTGTGGATTTAAAACATCAAAAGCCTCGTCGGTGTAAATCAATCTGTTTCGAGCAAAAGAGTAATTCCCTTTGATAAAATAATTTACCTTTCCCAATTTATCATTCCAGCCCAAATCAATTTCAAACCCACGATTAATCATGATACCCAAATTTTCGGTTGGCGGAGTTGCTCCATACATCACTGGTATGGTTTCTCTGTTATCCAAAATATCGTTTCGCGAATCGGAAAAATAATCAAAATTGAAGTTTAACTTTTGCTTAAATAACTTTAAATCAATACCGTAATTTTGTTTTTTAGCTTTTTCCCAAGTTATGTAAGGGTTCCCCAATTTATCTTCGTAATACGAACCTAATGCTTTAAAATCTTCTCCAATAAGTCCTCCTGTCGACGATTTAAAGCCCGATGGGTAGTAAAGAAAACGGCTTCCTCCCTGATCGTTACCTACTTCGCCATACGAAGCGCGTAGTTTAAAATGGCTTACAATATATTCGGGGAAAACAGATTTAAAAAAGCTTTCGTCGCTTACAACCCAACCACCCGATATGGCAGGAAACAAACCAAACCTACGGCCTTCGGCAAAGTTTTCGGACCCATTATAGCCCAAATTAAATTCCATAAAATAGCGCGAATCGTAATTGTAGGTTACACGACCAACCAAACCCAAATACGAAATCGGTACCCCAGAAGGTGCAGCTACAGCAAAACGTGTTTTGTTTTGATTGTAAAGCATTAATGCCGAAGTGTTGTGTTTGCCAAAAGCACGATCGTATTGAATACCTGCTTCAAAATACTCTTTTATTAGACGTGAGCTATAACTTGTACTGCTAAGTCCGCCTATACTCTCATCTTTTGATTGATAAAGCGTGTAAATATTTTCGTGCTGATTGTTTATAACAGTATCTTTCAATATATAAAGCGCTGGTGAACGTACTCTCTCGACACTATATACATAGCGCGTATCGTAGGAGTATTTTGCACGTGCACTCAGTCCTTTGGTAATAAAATCGAGTTTTTGATTAATGCCCGCCGAAGTTTGAATGGCATTATCGGTGTATTTAATAAAACCAGTACTCATGGTTGCTATCAGATTTGAATATCGACGACCATCTAAATAAACTAACTTATCGTCGGAAAACCCCGGAGAGTATAGGGCTGCTGTACCCGGAATTGATTGATATAATGTGGGATAACCACCATTTGAGCGGTCGCGATTTTTTATTCCGGTAATGGTTCCTAAGCTAAAATTCAATTTCGTACTATTGGTAAGATTTACATCTAAATTAGTTCGAACATTGTAACGTTTATAACTGTCGTTATTCGAATAGCCGTATTTTTCATTGAAGTTTTTATAAATTCCATCTTGATTTTGGTAACCAAGCGACACATAATAACGGGCAAACTTTGAACCTCCACTTACATTCACATTGTGTTGCTGTTGCGAAGAATAATCTTTCATTACCATTTTGTACCAGTCGATATTGGGATAAAAAACAGGGTCGGTACCATTTTTATACATTTCAATATCGTGTGCCGAGTAGCTCAATTGCTCTGGTTTCAAAAATGAATTGTCGTTTAGTTCGGCTTCGTTGCGAAGTAAAGCATAATCGTAGCTATTTACAAATTTGGGTAGATTGATAGGTTGATTTATACCAAAATTTCCCGTATAGCTCACCTTTGCTGGTCCTTCTTTTCCTTGTTTGGTTGTTACCACAATTACTCCATTTGCACCACGCACTCCATACACTGCTGTCGAAGCAGCATCTTTCAATACGGTCATCGACTCTATTTCGTTCATATCGAGCTGTTTGAAGTCGCGCTCCACACCATCCACAATTACCAATGCATCCGTATTATTATAAGTTCCGCTCCCGCGAATTTTGAAACTGGCATCATCGTTGCCCGGCTGCCCCGAAATTTGACGCGAAAACACCCCCGAAACTCTACCTACAAGTGCCTGCGAAGCATTAATAACCGGTGATTTCAACATTTCCTGCGTACTTACCGTAGCCAATGCGCCGGTTACATTTATCTTTTTTTGAGTTCCATAACCTACAACCACAACTTCGCTTAAAACTTGTTCTTTGGATTGAAGTGTGATTTTCAAATGCGTTCCGGGTAATAATGCAACTTCCGCTTTTTCAAAACCAACATAACTTATTTCGACAGTGGTTTTTTGGGCTACCGACGGAAAGTTGAATTTACCATCCATATCGGTTATTGTGCCGATAGTACTATTCTTAATTTTTACACTTGCACCAATAATTGTTTCGCCCGTGTTATCGAGAACCGTTCCACCAATACCGGAATGTTGACCCATTACATGTAGCACCGGGAATGCAAGTAAAAACAAAAAAAATAAAGACAGCTTACGATAACTGTTTTTTGTGATTTTATTCGTCATATTAATAAAAAGTTGATTAGATATGCAGATTTTCAGTACACAAAAGTATATGTGATTACTCAAATTACGTTTCGATATTGTTACATTAACGTATAAAAATGTTACATTAACAACTAAGAGCACTGAAAATGAGTTGTTTCTGAATTTTAACAGTACAAAATAAAGAATATAATGAGCCCAAATAAAAAAAAGTAAGTTCGATATTTTTAAATCAAACTTACTTTTACAAAATAAACTTTTTTATATTAAATAACAACTACCTTTATTCCGGTCAGTTTACCTAATTTATCAATTTTACTTGCTATATGACCTACACCAATAGCGCAGTGGTGCGCAGGTCCTTGTTTCGACCATTCGTCCATAAATTTTTTGGCGCCTTTATTGAATCGGTAACGACTATTGGTATTGCCAATTTCCAGTACGGGTCCCTCAACCGATTCGCCTTCGGCTACCAACAAATATACTTCGTCTTTGCCTTCAACCACCGATAGTAAAGTAACCGGCCCGTGTTTTACGGTCATTTGAATAGATAATCCTTTGCCTGGTTTTCCGTGGTAAATGGGCAGCGGAACTAGTTTTACACGCCCTTCGGCAATGGCAAAATGGGCAGGACCATCGTGACCAAGCATCACTACGTCGTCGTTGAAATCCATCAGATAAAACTCCGAAAAAGAACCACCGGCACCAAATTCAGCCATTATTTTCATGGCTTGCGCATTTTTTACCTCACATTCGCCCGCAACGGGAATGTTTTTGCCTGTTAGTAAAGTGTTTCCTGCAATAACCGAGGTTACAATATTTTCGTAATCATTGCCTGATTCGCCTTCGTAATAATACGCCATGGAGCCAAGGTTCTCGCATTCCGAAACCACATCAAATGCCGTATAAAATTCTCTTATTTTTGCTGCAACTTCTTCATCGGTTACTTCATCGCGTAGTTTTTTCAACTCACACATTTCCAGTATTTCGAAATGAGTACCAAATACAGCAGCTTGTTTGGTTACATCGGTATAAACATCGAGCATTCCGCCATAATAATGCCCTAAAATCCCCATACGATTAGTGCGTAACGCATCGGCTACACGTGCAGCTTCGAGCCACTCTCCTATTTCTGTCCATACTTCAGCTTGTTGCAAATAACCGGTCACAATTTGGTAACCAATGCCGGCTCTATTGAGCACCGATGCAAATTCGGGCACCGAGCAAGCCTGACAATGTTCCAACCACACGCCGGTCATTTTTCCGCGGTCTTTCAGGTTATTGAACGCAGCATAATCCAATGCTGCAACGGGTTGCAAGTTGAGAATTATTACCGGCACTTTGGCTTTTTGTACCACGGGCAAAATAGTTGACGAAAGCGCATAAGTGGAAACATATAGGAAAAGGACTTCTATATCGCTTGTGCGGAATAGATCGGCTGCATCGCGGGCTTTTACGGGATTATCCACCATCCCACCATCTATCACTTCTACACCAAACTGTTCGATTTGGTTTTTAATTTGCCCCTGGTATTTTTTCAGATTGTCGAGCAATCCGTCAAACTGAGCCCAATAGGTATCCAACCCGACTCCAAATAATCCTGCTTTAATCATTTTCAAACTAATTTTAATTTAAAACCATTTCATAATTTCAGTAGCAATTAACGCATGTCCTAACTCGTTAGGATGGTTGGTTTGCGACATGTATTTATCGAGTTCGGTTGTATTTGTATATAAAAAATCAAAGGCATTATAACTATCCACCAATCCTACATTGTTTTCGACTGCAAGTTTACGTACTTGTGCGGCTTGTTTTGCCAATTCATTATCGGGATTTGCATAATCAACTTTGGTATCGGGCGACGGTGTAAGTAAAATTACTTTTATACCTTTAGCAAGCGCCTTCTTTATCATTTCGTCCCACGCTTTGTAGGCACGTTCAAGTCCAATATTTCGATCGTTAAGCGAATAATCGATAAATAACACATCCATTTTAAGCGACAACACATCCGAATCAAACCTCAATGCACCTCGCTCGGCATTTTCGCCACCAATAGCTGTAACTATTGTATTAACAACTGCATAAGGATATTGCTCTTTCAGTTTTTTGAGAACAAGATGCGGATATGCTCCCAAGGTATTTACAATAGGTGTTCTGAAATAGCCCGAGGGCACACTATGACCGTGAAAAACCAGATTTATGGTTCTGTTTTTGCTCCATTTTACCTGAAGGTCATTTTTGACATCCGAAAGATAAGTTGCGCTATCCGCTAATTGATTTTGCTGACCGAAAGTTACAATCGGAATTAACAGCATTATGAAAATTGTTCTTTTAATCATTTGTATATTGCATTATAATCCGAACAGATTATATTATATTTGCAAAAATATAGTTAATCCGATACTTCTACTTACATGTTTTGATAAACTGCTTTTTGCTGGTGCTACAAATTATATGAATTCAATCCGAACACATTATTTAATTTGCAACGAAAGAGATACGGACTGGGGCATTTATGCTACCACTACCGGAACTACATCTTACCCGCCAAACAGCGTTTATCCACACACCTACCATCCTCCGTTGTATTACTTTAACCCGTTAAAAGGCAGAATTATCGACGAATTTATGCTGGTTTATATTACCAAAGGTAGTGGTGTGCTGAAAACTGAAAACAGCACTGAAATTGCGATTACCGAAGGCGATCTCTTTTTGATAAAACCCCGCGAATGGCATAGCTACAAACCGAACAACGCGACGGGTTGGGACGAATACTGGATAGGTTTCAGGGGCGATTATTTCAATACAATTTTTGAAAAAGAATTTTTAAAAGCAAGCAATCCTCTTTGGAAAACAGGCGTTAACAGCGAATTAGTTGGCTGGTTCGAAAAAGCAATTTCGAT
>JFJP01002315.1_pt1 | contig 11459 bp, 11 predicted proteins | sample 431651 | NCBI WGS metagenome assembly JFJP01 (sample SAMN02602958, study PRJNA72255) | Microbial mat metagenome, whole genome shotgun sequencing project. | biome: fresh water; feature: sink hole; material: water; isolation source: purple microbial (photo- and chemosynthetic) mats found in... | reverse complement strand
GCCATATCGTGCTGGCCGGGACGGGCAGGGAGTTGCTGGCCAGTTCGGAGGTGCGCGCCGCGTACCTGGAAGCCGGGCAGGCGAGCAAAGCCGGGTAGAGCAGAGCGCATGCCCAGGCTCTGCTACTCCATTTGAACACGTCCTCATGCACGAACCTTCTTTACCGCCCCGCTGGTTGCCCTTTCTGGTCCTCGGCATCGGACTGCTGGCCATTTCCTTCGGTGCCATTCTCGCCCGCTTCGCTCAGGGCTACGGTTTGCCTTCGCTGGCCATCGCGGCGCTGCGTCTGGGGCTGGCGGCGCTGATCATTACCCCGGTCGCGCTGTGGCGGTCGCGCTGCACACTGCTGGCCATGAATCGGCGGCAGGTTCTGCTTACCCTGGGAGCCGGTTTCTTTCTCGCCCTGCACTTCGCAACCTGGATCAGTTCGCTCGAATACACCTCGGTGGCCAGCAGCACGGCGCTGGTGACGACCAACCTGCTGTGGATAGGAATCGCCTCCTTCCTGCTGTTTGGCGAAAAACCAGGCCTGCAGATGGCCTTCGGCATCGCCATCTCGCTCACCGGCAGCCTGCTGATTTTCTGGAGCGACAGCCGCAATAGCCTGCCGGGCAGCCATCCGCTGCTCGGCAATGCTTTGGCCCTGGTCGGCAGTTGGTGTTTTTCGGCCTATCTGCTGATCGGTCGCCGCCTGCGCGCTGATATGCCGCTACCGGCGTATATCTGGCTGGCTTACGGCACGGCCGCGCTGTTTCTGCTGGCCGCCTGCCGCGGTGCAGGCATTTCGCTTGAGGGCTACAGCACCCCCGCCTACCTGGTGGCTCTGGGCATGGCGCTGGGCCCGCAACTGCTCGGCCATACCGCCTACAACTGGTCTCTGAAGCATGTGTCTCCGACTTTTGTTGCCGTGGTGACGCTCGGTGAACCCATGGGCAGCGCGGCAATGGCCTGGCTCTTTTTCGCCGAGTCCTTTGCCCTCCTGCAAGGCATCGGCTTCGTTCTGCTGCTGACCGGCATTTACCTGGCGGCACGCGGCGAAGGGCGCTAGCCGAAGTCGGGGGTCGGCTCTGGCGTTTATTTGGGGTGACCGGAAACTGTTCTGGTCTCAGGGTCAAGCGAGACCTTGCCGACGGTTTTACTCCCCGGAAAAATTGTGGGTCCGTCGATTACATACCCGGGTATGGCATCAGTCGGTCTGAGTTGAGAGGCCGGGAAGACGAATTTATAAGCCTGTGCCAATTTTTTCACAGCCTCTGAGCAGGCACTCGGTATTATCAAAGCTTATGCCGAGGCTTTTCCACGACAGGCAGACCTGCCGTCTTCCAGGACTCGAAGCCACCCTCGATATGGAAAACCGGGCTCAGCCCCATATCTTGTAGCGTCGCTGTCGCCAAGCTGGAGCGCCAGGCGGAATGACAGTAGAGAACAAACTCCTTTCCGGAACTGAAGATTTCCTTGTGATAGGGGCTCTCTGGATCCACCCAGAACTCCAGCATGCCGCGAGGAGCATGGAGGGCACCCGGTATCATTCCTTCTCGCTCAAGCTCCCGCACATCGCGGATGTCCACGAAGACGACATTCGGATCGTCCAATTTTCTTTTGGATTCTTCCAGGGAAAGCGTGCGAATTTTCGCGCGTGCTTCTGCGATCAACTGCTTGTATCCCTTGGTGATTGGCATGAGGATTGTCTTCTGGTGAGAATTGGTGTTTGATTACCCGGTAGCTCAAAGCGTACTGCCGATTTCGTGGCGGATCATCTTGTTTTTGCTTGCAAGTTGATGCACCTCAGTTGGACAGGTAAAACCCCGATCATGGTTCGACGCCCTGCAGGCAACGGGGCCTTGGGCTCAAGTCTTCTTGGGGACAAGCTCACCACGAATGGATTTCCTCCAGATTTCGCGTAATGGGCAATCCGGGATGAATCCACAGTCAATTCCGGACACCCAAACAAAAGAGCCGCACGCTGCGGCTCTTTTCGGAGGGTCATGACACCAGCCACCAGCGGCCAATCAGCTCTGTGGAACGGTTTCGGCAAAGGCCGAACGGAGCATCATCTTTTCATATAGGCGGGCAAGATTGGGGTGCTTTTCGCTCCATTTGATCTCGGGAAAGCGGAAGGCCAGATAACCCAGTGCACAACCGGCGCCGACATCGGCCAGCGAGAAGTGGGTGCCCATGCACCAGTTGCCTTCACCAAGCTGAACTGACATGTAGTCAAGGCCGCGGGTGATCTTGTCCTGCTGGCGGGCAATCCAGTCGGCACTTTGCTGAGTTTGCGGACGCTTTCTTTCGACGAAGATCAGTGCGGCGGCGTCGCAGATGCCGTCGGCAACGGCACCCCAGCGCTTGACTTCGGCACGCTCGCGGTTGGATTCGGGCATCAGCTTGTTGTTCGGAGCAACGCTGTCAATGTATTCGACGATGACACGCGAGTCGAACAGCACCGTCGAGTCATCAAGGATTAGCACCGGAATCTTGCCCAGCGGGTTGAGGTTGGGGACAATGGATTCGGGAGATATCGGAGAATCCAGCTCGAATTCGTAATCGATTTTCTTTTCGGCCAGAACTACTCGCACTTTGCGGACGTAGGGGCTGGTCAATGATCCTATGAGCTTCATCTGCATCCTGTTCGTTAGTTATCCGGCAGAATTATAGCATCGCTACTGCAATCGATTTGCTGGAGGTTTTGCCGGACGGGTAAAATAACAGGCTTACCGCAAAGGATGAGCCTGATGTCTTTCAATAACCTCACCGCACTTTCGCCGCTCGACGGCCGCTATTCCGGCAAGCTTGATGCTCTGCGCCCGCAGTTTTCAGAGTTCGGTCTGATTCGCCGCCGCCTGCAGGTCGAGATCGAATGGCTCAAGGCACTGGCCGCCGAAGCGCATTTTTCGGAGATTCCCGCTTTCTCTGCGCCTACCGTGGCCGTACTGGATCGGCTGGTCGCCGATTTCGGGCCGGAGCAGGCCGCCGAAGTCAAGGCGATCGAAGCGGTGACCAATCACGATGTCAAGGCACTGGAATACTGGATCAAGGACAAGCTGGCTGACAACGTCGAGGTGATGCGGGTTTCGGAGTTCATCCACTTTGCGTGTACCTCCGAGGATATCAACAATCTCGCGCATGCGCTGATGCTCAAGTCTTCTCGTGATGACGTGATGCTGCCCATGCTCGACCGGGTTATCGTCCGTCTGCGCGATCTGGCGCACGAGCATGCCAGTCTGCCGATGATGTCACGTACGCACGGCCAGCCCGCCACGCCGACCACGCTGGGCAAGGAAATGGCCAATGTCGTCTATCGCCTTGAGCGCGCCCGTTCGCGCATTGCCGGCGTCCGTCTGCTCGGCAAGATCAATGGCGCCGTCGGTAATTACAACGCCCACCTCGCAGCCTATCCGGGCTACGACTGGGAGAGCTTTGCCCAAGGTTTCGTGGAAAACCTCGGTCTCGAATTTAATCCCTACACCATCCAGATCGAGCCGCACGATGCGCTGGCCGAACTGTTTGACGCCTGCGCCCGCACCAATACCATCCTGATCGACCTCAACCGCGACGTCTGGGGCTATATCTCGCTCGGTTTCTTCAGGCAGAAGCTGAAGGCCGGCGAAATCGGCTCATCGACTATGCCGCACAAGGTCAACCCCATCGATTTCGAGAACTCCGAAGGCAATCTCGGTCTGGCCAACGCGCTGCTCAGGCATCTTTCCGAAAAACTGCCGATCTCGCGCTGGCAGCGCGATCTGACCGATTCCACGGTGCTGCGCAACATGGGCGTGGCACTGGGTTACACCCTGCTGGCCTACGATTCACTGCTGCGTGGCCTGAACAAGCTCGAAGTCAATGCCGATTGCCTGTGTACCGATCTGGATGCCAACTGGGAACTGCTCGCCGAGCCGATCCAGACGGTGATGCGCCGTTACGGAATCGCCAATCCGTATGAAAAACTCAAGGAACTGACGCGCGGCAATCGCGTCTCGCGCGAGGTCATGCAGGATTTTGTCCAGTCGCTGGAAATACCGCAGGCGGCCAAGGAAGAACTGCTGAAGCTGACGCCATGGGATTACACCGGCAAGGCGGCCGATCTGGCGCGGCGGATTTGATCCGTCAGGACGACCATAACAAGGAACTGGAAACGTGGCGCAATTTGCTGAAAATCTGAAGAAGCTGCCGGGAATATCGCATCTGGCGGCGATCAATTTGCTCGATACCGAGGGCGGGGTACTGGCGTCCATCGAGAACAAGCCTGGCAGTCAGGGCTCGCTGGCCGTCTATAACCATCTGGCGCAGATTTTCGGCGCAATCACTCCGGATGCGGCGAGGAAAGGGCTGGAACTTTTTGCCGAACATGCTGAGGAGGCGCGCGCTCATCCTGGGAAACACCCCAATATTGACCGCCTGCTTGCCTTGATCGAAGAAAAAAAGACCTTGCGCATCAAGCATGTGTTTGCCATCTGAATCCTGAAACTTATTGTGGTTATTTGTTGACTAAGCTATCGTAATGAATATGCGCATTTAATACGAACCGCTGTCGATGGCCTGCTGCCCGGCTCTGGATGACGGTTTGACCACAGAGTCATCAACCACCAAGGAGAGAAATTCATGAAGAAAATCGCTGCAGTTCTTGTGCTGGCCTGCTTTGCCGGATCGGTTCTCGCCCAGCAAACCCTGAAACCGGAGGACATGATCAAAATCCGCAAGTCAGGCTACAGCTTCATGTCGTGGAACATGGGCAAGATCAAGGCCAACCTGGATGGTACCTTCAACAAGGATCAGGTCATTGCGGCGGCCAACGTCGTTGCGGCGACGGCCAATTCGGGCATGGGTGCACTCTTCGCTCCGGGAACCGAGCATGACGTTGGCGACCAGAAGACCCGCGTCAAGCCCGAGTTCTTCCAGCCCCAGAATCAGGACAAACTCAAGGAAGTGGCGGGCAACTACATCAGGGAAGCCAACGAACTGGCAAAAGTTGCGGCGACCGGTGATGTGGCCGCGATCAAGGCCCAGTTCGGCAAGACCGGCGGTTCCTGCAAGGGCTGCCACGACGTGTTTCGCAAGGATTGATTTTTCTTACTGGTTCGAGAAAGGCCGCTCCTGAGCAATGCTGTTCAGTTAGTGCAAAGGCGTAGAAACTAGTCATTCCCGCGAAGGCGGGAATCCAGTTGCAGTCTTGACCCTGGCTGGATCCCCGCTTGCGCGGGGATGACGGCTAAATTGAACCGTATTGCCGCCAATGGGCGGCCTTTTTTTACCAGGCAGGCGTTGGCGAACTTGTTGCTGGCGGAGCGGGAATCCATGCGCCTGAGCCGCCGTAAACCGCCGCCAGTGCGATCAGCAGGGCCACGATGAAGGCGATTGCTCCGCCGCCCTTGGCGGATTCACCGGCCTCACCCTTTGCTGGTTCGATATCCTTCCAACCTGTCAGCATCGGCTTGACCAGATTGTCTTTTTTGACATGGACATAAAACACGATGGCGGCGAGATGCAGGACGATCAGCGCAATCAGGATATTGATCGAGAATTCATGTATGCCGGTCAGCTTGTCGCTCAGCGCCTTGCTGATCACGCCGTACAACGGGCCGTTGAAGGCTATGTCATCATTGCTGAAAATTCCGGTTCCAACTTGCACGGCGATCAGCGCCAGCAGACCAAAGACGGAGAATGCTCCGAGCGGGTTGTGGCCGACGCCGCGCCATTGCCCGCTCAGGTAAGCGCGCACGGAAGCGGGGGTCGGGAAAAAGCTGGCAAAGCGGGCATGGCTTGAGCCGATGATTCCCCATGCAAGGCGGAAGGCAAGCAGACCGAGGATGGCCAGGCCGATCCGGCCATGCCATTCGATGGCCCCTCCGCCAATCTTGCCAGTGACAACGGCAGAGACAATGAGGATGACCAGCAACCAGTGAAAAAGTCGCGTTGGCAGATCCCAGAGTTTGATGCGTTTTACGCCCACGTGATTCTCCCCGAAAAATAGGAACAAAACACAACGGGCGCCGATCAGGCGCCCGTTGAAAATGATTCTATCGGGTCGGACAGCGATTCATGCCGTTCGTTCAGACGACGGCGCCATCCTCGTTGGCACCATCGATTTTCTTGACCGGCTTGATGAAGTGCTCACGCGAAACGCCCAGCCACATGACCAGCGGGCTGGCGACCAGAACCGAAGAGTAGATGCCGAAGCAGATGCCGATGGTCAGCGCCAGGGCAAAGTAGTACAGGGTCGCGCCGCCGAATAGCAGCATGGAGAGAACCATGAGCTGCGTACAGCCGTGCGTGATGATGGTGCGCGATATTGTGCTGGTAATTGCGTGATCGAGGACTTGCGGCGTGGTCAGGCCACGCACCTTCTTGAAGGTTTCACGCACGCGGTCGAAGACGATGACCGATTCGTTGACCGAATAGCCGAGCACAGCCAGTACCGCCGCCAGCACGGAGAGCGAGAACTCCCACTGGAAAAAGGCAAAGAAACCGAGAATGATCACGATGTCGTGCAGGTTGGCAATGATCGCCGAAACCGAGAAGCGCCACTCGAAGCGCATCGCCAGATAGAGCACGATACCGATGATAACCAGTAGCAGAGCCAGTGAGCCGTTCTCGGCGAGTTCCTTGCCGACCTGCGGACCGACGAATTCGACACGGCGCAAGCTGGCACCTGGGGCTTCGACCTTGAGTGCGCTCATCACCGCTTCGCCGATCTTGGCTGAACTCTGCTCGGCCTTGAGCGGCAACCGGATCATCACGTCCTGGCTGGAACCGAAGTTCTGCACCGCGATATCGGTATAGCCGGCTTTGTTCAATCCCTCGCGAATCTGTTCCAGATTGGCGGCCTGGGCATAGTTGACTTCGATCAGCGTGCCACCGGTGAACTCGACCGAGAGGTGCAGGCCGCGGTGGAACAGGAAGAACACCGCCAGCAGGAAGGTGACCAGCGAAATGATGTTGAAGGCCAGCGCATGGCGCATGAACGGGATATCTTTTTTGATGCGGAAGAATTCCATCTTCGTCAGTCCTTATTTGGCTGCAGCGACTTTGTTGCCCGGCTTCCAGATCTGGCCGATGGCCAGCGATTCGAGCTTGCGGCGACGGCCGTAGATCAGGTTGACCAGCGCCCGTGAGACGACCACGGCGGAGAACAGCGAGGTCAGAATGCCCAGACAGTGCACCACGGCAAAGCCGCGGACCGGACCGGAACCGAAGATCAGCAGCGCAATACCGGCGATCAGGGTGGTGATGTTGGAGTCGAGAATGGTGCCGAAAGCACGTTCGTAACCCGTGTTGATGGCCGCCTGCGGCGTCGATCCGTTACGCAGTTCTTCGCGGATGCGCTCGTTGATCAGTACGTTGGAGTCGATGGCCATGCCCAGCGCCAAGGCGATGGCGGCGATACCCGGCAGGGTCAGCGTGGCCTGCAGCATCGACAGCAGGGCAATCAGGAAAAGCAGGTTGGAGGCCAGGGCAATTACCGAAACGAGACCGAACAACATGTAGTAAAAGATCATGAACGCCGAGATGGCGGCAAAGCCCCACATCGTCGAATGGAATCCCTTGGTGATGTTTTCAGCACCAAGGCTCGGGCCGATGGTACGTTCCTCGATGATCTCCATCGGCGCCGCGAGCGAACCGGCACGCAGCAGCAGCGCCGTGTCATTGGCTTCCATGGAGCTCATGCTGCCGGAAATCTGCACGCGTCCGCCGCCGATCTCGGTACGGATCACCGGTGCCGTGACGACTTCGCCCTTTCCTTTTTCGATGAGCAGGATGGCCATGCGCTTACCGACGTTCTCGCGCGTGATTTCCTTGAAAATGCGCGATCCGGCCGAGTCCAGGCTGAGATGTACCGCCGGCTCCTGGGTCTGATTGTCGAAACCGGGCTGGGCGTCGGTCAGCCGGTCACCGGTCAATACCACCTGCTTCTTGACCAGCAGGGGGCGACCGCCGCGCTCGACGTAGAGTTCGGTACCGAAAGGAACCTGGCCGGCTTGCGCGGATTCGAGTGCGCCTGGTGTATCGTCGACCATGCGGATTTCCAGCGTCGCGGTACGGCCGAGAATGTCCTTGGCCTTGGCCGTATCCTGCACGCCCGGCAACTGAACCACGATGCGGTCGGCGCCCTGTTGCGCGATGACCGGCTCGGCAACGCCGAGTTCGTTGATCCGGTTATGCAGCGTGCCCATGTTCTGCTTGATGGCAAATTCCTGAATGCGCTTCAGCGCCGTCGGCTTCAGCGTAGCGACCAGCCTGAGCTCGCTGCCTTCGCCTTGATCGGCAAGCTGCAGGTCAGGCTGATTGTCATCCAGTGTGGTACGGGCCTTGACCCGGGTTTCCTCGTCGCGGAAGCGGATGACGATGCGTTCGCCTTCCCGGTTGATGCCCCCGTGCCGGACATTCTTGTCGCGCATAAGGCTGCGCAGATCGGCGCTGATCGAATCAAGGCGCTTGGTCAGCGCACCTTTCATATCCACCTGGAGCAGGAAGTGCACCCCGCCGCGCAGGTCAAGACCAAGGTACATCGGCAGGGCATGCATGTTGGTCAGCCATTGCGGCGAACTGGAGAGCAGGTTCAGGGCGATGACGTACTGCGGGTTGCTGGCGTCCGGATTGAACTGCTTTTCGAGCAGATCCTTGGCCTTGAGCTGGGTATCCGTGTCCTTGAGGCGAACCTTGACGCCATTGGTATCGAGGAAGGTTCCATTGCTTTCGACCCCCGCTGTCCTGAGCGTGCTCTCGACACGTTCCAGCGTCTTGATATCGACCTTGAGCGTGGCCTTGGCGCTGGAGACCTGAACGGCAGGCGACTCGCCGAAGAAGTTCGGCAGGGTGTAGATGAAGCCGGTCATCAGCGCGCAGGCGACGATGATGTATTTCCAGAGAGGATAGCGGTTCATAGAGGCAGTGAGGAGTGAAGAGTTAGGAGTGAGGAGTCAGTGTGAGGAGCGGGAGAAGTTCTCCTCACTCTTCACACCTCGCTCCTCACAGACTTTTAAGCGTGCCTTTGGGCAGAACCACTGCAATGGCCGGCTTTTGTATCTGTATCTCGACATTCTCGGCAATGGCGACAGTCACGAAGTCATCGCTGACCTTGGTGATGCGGCCGGCAATACCCCCCGAGGTAATGACTTCATCACCCTTGCCCAGTGCTTCAATGAGCGACTTGTGTTCCTTGGCCTTTTTCATCTGCGGCCGGATCATCAGGAAGTAGAGCACGACGAACATCAGGATGATAGGCAGGAATTGCATGACACTGTCCATCGGGCCGGCAGCGGCGGCGGTTTGAGCATAGGCGTTGCTGATCAGCACATTAGTCTCCTTGGGTAAAAACGGGATGAAACGGAAAGTCTTCGGAAAATTAGCGAGCTATTGTATCACCCTGGCCTGTTCGCTGCGTCCGGCATGAAATCGAGCGACAGTTTCGGCAAGATTGCCGGCGGCGATGGCTTCGCGCAGTTCGCGCATCAGGGTCTGGTAATAGTAGAGGTTGTGCAGGGTATTGAGCTGTGCACCGAGAATTTCGCCAATGCGATGCAGGTGGTGCAGATAGGCGCGCGAGAAGTTGCGGCAGGTATGGCACGCGCAGCTTTCGTCGAGCGGACGCAGGTCGTTCCTGTACTGCGCGTTCTTGATCTTGATGTCGCCGTAGCGCGTGAACAGGTGCCCGTTGCGCGCGTTGCGCGTCGGCATCACGCAATCGAACATGTCGATCCCGGTCTGCACGCCGTGCACCAGGTCTTCCGGCGTGCCGACACCCATCAGGTAGCGCGGCTTGTTCTGCGGCAGGCGTGGCGCCGTATGCGCGAGGATGCGCGACATTTCCTCCTTAGGCTCGCCGACCGAGAGTCCGCCGATGGCAAAGCCATCGAAGTCGATCGCTGTGAGGCCGGCCAGGGACTCGTCGCGCAGCTCTTCGAACATGCCGCCCTGCACAATGCCGAAAAGGGCGTTGCTATTGGCCTGGCGATCATGTTCGTCACGCGAACGTTGCGCCCAGCGCAGCGACAGGCGCATGGATTTTGCGGCGTCATCGAAACTGGCCGGGTAGGGCGTGCATTCGTCGAAGATCATCACGATGTCGGAGTTCAGCACGTGTTGAATTCGCATCGACTCCTCGGGCGTCAGGAAGAGTTTGTCGCCGTTGATCGGCGAGGAGAACTTCACACCGTCCTCGCTGATCTTGCGCAGTGCGCCGAGCGAAAAGACCTGGAATCCGCCCGAGTCGGTGAGGATGGGCTTGTCCCAGCCCATGAACTTGTGCAGTCCGCCGTGTGCGGCGATGACGTCAAGGCCGGGGCGCAGCCACAGATGGAAGGTATTGCCGAGGCAGATCTGTGCGCCGATCTCGGCAAGGTCGCGCGGCGTCATCGCCTTGACCGTGCCGTAGGTACCGACCGGCATGAACACCGGCGTGTCCACGACATCGTGGGCGAGGGTCAGGCGGCCGCGGCGGGCACCGCCGTCGGTGGTGAGGAGTTCAAATTTCATGAAGGGCAACTCAATGAACCACGAAGAACACGAAGTTCACGAAGATTTTCATTCTTGTTTCTCTTCGTGTCCTTCGTGTTCTTCGTGGTTAAAACTGTTTTCTTCATTTTGACTTCTCCAGAAGCATGGCATCGCCGTAGCTGAAAAAGCGATAGCCGCTGGCGATGGCGTGGGCGTAGGCCCTGCGCATCAGGTCGCTACCGGCAAAAGCCGAAACCAGCATGAGCAGCGTTGATTTTGGCAGGTGAAAATTGGTGATCAGGCGATCCACGACGCGGAAGGCATACCCGGGGGTGATGAAAATGTCGGTTTCGGCCGCACCGGCGCACAGCTCCCCGGCCTGCGCTGCAGCTTCCAGGGCGCGCAGGCTGGTGGTGCCGACGGCGACGATGCGCCCGCCACGGGCGCGGGTACGGGTAATGGCCTCGACCGTGGAGTGGGGGATGTTGAAACGTTCGGCATGCATACGGTGCTCGGCAAGATTGCGCACGCGTACCGGCAAAAAGGTGCCGGCACCGACGTGCAGCGTCAGCCAGGCGAGTTCGACGCCGCGTGCGGTGAGTTGGGCCAGCAGGGTTTTGTCGAAGTGCAAACCGGCTGTGGGCGCGGCAACGGCACCGGAATGGCGGGCAAATACCGTCTGGTAGCGCGTTTCGTCGTCAGGCTCTGCGGCATGCGTGATGTAAGGGGGGAGCGGCAAATGGCCGTGCTCTTCGGTCAACTGGTAAAGATCGCCGTCGCCAGGCAGTTCGAGGGCGAAAAACTCCGACTGCTCTCCCGTTCGTCCTGTAACCGTCAGGGCAAAAGCGTTTTCGAGAATGATCCGGCTGCCTGGCTTGGGCGACTTGCTGGCACGGATCTGGGCGAGCGCATGGCGGCGGTCCAGGATGCGTTCAATCATCACTTCGATCCGGCCGCCGCTTTCCTTCTCTCCGAAAAGCCTTGCCTTGATCACCCGCGTATCGTTGAAGACCAGCAGATCGCCGGGG
>JFJP01044652.1_pt1 | contig 11460 bp, 5 predicted proteins | sample 431651 | NCBI WGS metagenome assembly JFJP01 (sample SAMN02602958, study PRJNA72255) | Microbial mat metagenome, whole genome shotgun sequencing project. | biome: fresh water; feature: sink hole; material: water; isolation source: purple microbial (photo- and chemosynthetic) mats found in... | reverse complement strand
GTAATTCCAGTATAACCGGTTATGCAGGTGGATGGTGGCTCGATGCTCTGGATCCACTTGCTTATTACCCCGTTTCACTCGCTGAAAAAATTGCTGGTGAGAGCCTTAATGATGATCAGCAGGGGGATTTTGTAATAACTATAAATAGTTCAATTGACTGGTATCTGGGTACTGATGGTCAGACTCCTGTACAGAAGTATGATCTCGTTACTGTTGTGCTGCACGAAATCTGTCATGGACTTGGCTTTTTCGATAGTATGAGAAAAACTAGAACAACAGCATACTTTGGCTTTCCTGCATTGGTTATGATAAACGATTCAGTATCAATGATTAATGATACATTGCCAATGATATACGATACATTTCTTGAAAGCCTAGATGAGAAGAAATTAACTGATTCGGTGAGTTTTAATAATAATTCACCTGAATTACTAAGGCAGATAACAGGAGGACAGCTCTACTTTGATGGTATACTTCTTAATAACTATACTGCAGGTTCCAGGGCAAGGTTATATGCTCCTGCTGTTTTTAGTGCAGGTTCAAGCGTCTCTCATCTGGACGAGGAAAATACACCTGAGCCAAATACACTAATGACACCTTTTATTGACAAGGGTGAAGCAATTCATAATCCTGGCGATTTTACCTTCTCAGTCCTCGGAGATTTGGGTTGGATCAACACAAAGATAATTCACGAACCATTGGATGATACTGAGGATTTCACTGTAACAGATATTAACCTCATTGTTAATGTAAAATCTGATACTACGTATGACAGAGATAGGGTTGGAGTAGTGTTCTCATTTAATGATTTTCAAACAAGCGACACGCTTTATATGTCTTCTGTTAACTCAGATGATAATTTTAATGTAATAGTCGATCTGCCAGCCTATAATACTGAATTGAAATACTTCTTCTTTGTAGAGGACTGTTTTTCACGAATTTACAGATCCCCTTCCTTATATGAAAAATTAAAATATTCAGTTTATGTTGGAGCTGATACGGTTAAACCGGTAATTTCACATACACCTGTAACTTATTATCTTGAGTCGCCAGATTCACTTGGTTTTACTGCAACTGTAAAAGATAATAAAGGTGTTGACACTGTTTATGTTGAGTATATAGTTAATACAGGTATACCCAAAATTATTGGCTTGACTGAAGATTCAAATGATATTTATAAAACTATTTTTAATGTAAAACCAGAACTTTTAAAGGGAGGTGATTCAATTCGTTACAGGATATATGCAATAGACTCAGCCCTCACTCCTAATACATCTGTATTACCAGAAACAGGTTATTTTGTCATTGATATTGAGGATATTTCAACTACTCTTGAAAGTTATGCAACTGACTTTTCAGGTGGATCTGCTGACTTTTTTAATATTGGATTCGAAGTTAAGAAACCTGCAGGTTTCAGTAAATTCGGCCTCCATACTCGGCATCCGTATGAAAGCCCCGGAGAGAATGGTAATAGCATAGAATATACAGCAATGCTAAGACATCCTTTGAAATTCAATGAATCTGGAATGATGTTCAATTTTAACGAGATAGTCCTTGTAGAACCTGGTGAACCCGGTACAGTTTTTGGTTCTCCCGATTTCTATGATTACGTTATCCTTGATGGATCCAAAGATTTTGGCAAAACTTGGTTTAACCTGATTGATGGTTATGACAGCAGGTATGTAAAATCATGGGAAACATCTTATAACAGCGAAGTAGTAGATGGTAATTCAACCTTCACAGCAACAGAATCTATGTTAATCAAACATACTTTCCTTTACCGTCAGTCTGACAAAATTTCCGCAGGTGATACTTTGCTCCTGAGATTCAGATTGTATTCTGATCCACTGGCTAATGGTTGGGGATGGGTGATTAGCGACCTGAAAATTAATCCATTGATTGATGCTGTTGAGAATATTGATATTGCGCAAGTTAAAATCTACCCAAATCCTGGTAATGGACATATAAATATCAGTGGTTATTCAGACGGTTTGTTAAATCATAAACAATTGAGATACAGTATTTTTAGCTCTGAAGGAGTGAATGTGAAGTCAAGCTCCATTAAAGCTGAGTCAGAGATTGTTGCCGATATTTCCAGTTGCCCGACGGGCATTTACATAATAGTATTATATCTCGATGATGGGATTCGGACATATAAATATAGTCTGATTAAATAAAAAAAAGAAACCCCGCACTATTGGCGGGGTTTTTGCATAATTTGATTTTTTAGAATTTATTATTGGAAAATTAAGCTAATTTTGACGGATATTGTAAAAAATGTAAAACACTTAAAAATGAGCATTATAAACAAAGTATTAGGACTTTTTCTGGGGAATAAATATGAGAGAGATTTAAAGGAAATAAATCCTTACTTGGATAAGATACATATCGAATATGAAAAATTAAAAGATATTTCTAATGACAGCTTAAGGGATAAGACCGATGAATTAAGGAAAGAGCTTTCAGAGAGTATTAAAGGGTTGGAGAGTGAGATACTATCGCTTAGAGAAAAGGCTGAAGAAGAGGAAGACGTTTATCTGAAAGAGGAGATTTACAATTCAATTGACAAAATTGAATTACAGATAAATGAAAAAATTGAAATAGTACTTGATGAAATGGTTCCAAGGGCATTTGCCATCGTTAAAGAGACTTCAAAAAGATTTAAGGAGAATAGTATTCTTGAAGTAACTGCCCGACAATATGACAGAGATCTTGCTGCTACCAGGGAAAGTATAACTATTAACGGAAACAAGGCTATCTGGAGTAACCGATGGATTGCGGGTGGAAATGAGATTTACTGGGATATGGTTCATTATGATGTACAGCTCATTGGAGGAGTGGCTCTGCATAAAGGTAAAATTGCTGAGATGGGTACAGGTGAAGGTAAAACTGTTGTTGCAACACTTCCTGTCTTTTTAAATGCTATTGCCGGAAGAGGAGTTCATATTGTCACTGTTAATGATTATTTATCAAAACGCGACTCTGAGTGGATGGGGCCTATTTATGAATTCCATGGGCTTACTGTGGATTGTATCGATAAACATCAGCCAAATTCAACTGAAAGACGCAAAGCTTATAATGCTGATATAACATTTGGAACAAATAATGAATTTGGATTTGATTATCTGAGGGATAACATGGCCATAAACCATGAAGACCTGGTTCAGCGCAAACACCACTATGCTATTGTTGATGAGGTTGATTCTGTACTGATTGATGATGCACGTACACCTCTCATCATATCAGGTCCAACCGCAAAAAGCGATACTCAGCAATTTGATGAATTAAAGCCAAAGGTTGATAAACTTGTTAATGCCCAGAAAAAGCTCGTTACCCAGATACTTGCTGATGCGAAGAAACTCATCGGAGAAAATAAAACAGAGGAGGGAGGCTTACTGCTTTTAAGAGCATTTAAAGGTCTCCCGAAAAACCATGCCCTTATCAAATTTCTTAGTGAAGAAGGGAATAAATCTCTGCTGCTTAAGACTGAAAATTTCTATATGCAGAATAACAGCAAGGAGATGCATAAAGCAACAGATGAGCTCTTTTTTATTATTGATGAAAAAGCTAATTCAATTGAGCTTACTGAAAAAGGCCTTGACCTTATTTCAACTTCGGTTGAAGATGCCAGTTTTTTTATCCTGCCGGATGTCGGATCAAAGATTGCTGATTTAGAGAGATCTGATTATTCCGAACACGAAAAACTTAAGATAAAGGATGAGCTTCTGCAAGATTATTCTGTTAAATCTGAACGTGTTCACACTATGACTCAGCTGCTAAAAGCCTGGACACTTTTTGACAGGGATACTGAATACATAGTAGTCGACAATAAAGTTAAGATTGTAGATGAGCAAACCGGCCGTGTTCTGGAAGGACGACGGTATTCAGACGGACTTCATCAGGCAATTGAGGCTAAGGAGAATGTAAAAGTAGAAGCCTCCACTCAGACATATGCGACAATTACATTACAGAATTACTTCAGAATGTATCATAAACTCGCAGGAATGACAGGAACTGCAGAGACTGAAGCAGGGGAATTATGGGATATTTATAAACTTGATGTTGTCGTGATACCAACTAACAAACCAGTAGTTAGATTCGACAGAGAAGATCTGGTATATAAAACAAAACGAGAAAAATACAATGCTGTTATAGAAGAAATTGCTGAAATGAATAGGCTTGGACGGCCTGTTCTTGTAGGAACTACATCTGTTGAAATCTCTGAATTATTGAGCAGGATGCTTAAAATGAAGGGGCTTAAACATAATGTTCTGAACGCAAAACTGCACCAGAGAGAAGCAGAAATTGTTGCTGAAGCCGGTAAAACAGGAACTATCACTATCGCAACGAATATGGCTGGACGAGGTACTGATATTAAATTGACTGAAGAGGTAAAAAAAGCAGGAGGACTGGCAATTATTGGAACTGAACGTCACGAGTCCAGAAGAGTAGACAGGCAATTGAGAGGAAGGGCTGGCAGACAGGGGGATCCAGGATCCTCACAGTTCTTTGTTTCACTGGAGGATGAACTCATGAGACTGTTCGGATCAGAAAGAATAGCCGGTATTATGGATAAGCTTGGATTGAAAGATGGTGAAATGATCCAGCACTCAATGATTTCAAAATCTATCGAACGGGCACAGAAAAAAGTCGAAGAGAATAATTTCGGAATAAGGAAGAGACTCCTTGAATATGATGACGTTATGAACTCGCAGAGAGAAGTAATTTATAAGAAGAGACGTCATGCACTCTTAGGAGAACGATTAAGTGTCGATATTGCAAACATGATGTTTGATGTTACTGAAAACCTTGTTGGCCTTTATCATGAGGCTGGAGATCCTGAAGGTTTTGATTTTGATCTCATACGTTCATTTTCAATGGATTCTCCGGTTTCTGCTCAGGAGTTTAAAAAAGGTACCTCACCGGAAATAACAGATAAAATCTATCTTAAGGTACTGGATACATATAAAAGAAAGGTTCAGACGATCTCTGCACAGGCATATCCAGTTTTAAAAGACGTTTATGACAGAATGTCTCATGTATACGAAAATGTAGTTGTTCCAATATCTGATGGGGTTAAAGTGTTTCAGGTAGTAACAAATCTTAAAGCAACTGCAGAATCAGAAGGACGAGAGCTAGCAAGGTCATATGAAAAGACAGTTGTTCTGGCTACTATTGATGATTCATGGAAAGAACATCTTAGGGAGATGGACGAACTTAAACAGTCTGTTCAAAATGCCACTTATGAGCAGAAAGACCCTTTACTTATTTATAAGTTTGAGTCATTTGAACTATTCAAGACAATGATTAACAAGGTGAATAAGGATGTAGTAAGCACCCTGATGAAAGGCCATATCCCAAGCCAGGATCCTGAACAGGTTAAAGAAGCTCAGAGGCGGAGGCAGGTTGACATGAGCAATTTACGAACATCAAAAAGTGATTTTTCTCAGTACAGCAGCACTGGCGGCGGGCAGGATAAAAACCAAAAGACTGAACCAGTAAGGGTAGATAAGAAAGTAGGCAGAAATGAACCATGTCCGTGTGGAAGTGGTAAAAAATATAAACAATGCCATGGCCTGCAGCAGGGAAGCAATCATGGTGTAAGTGCCGGAGTATGATTAGCTTTTATTAATCTCTTCAACGGCTTTCTGTACTTTTGAGTAAACTGATCTGCTGACCGGGACAAGTGGTAACCTTAGATAGTTCTGGCACAGGTTCATTAAACTTAGCATCGCTTTTACTCCTGCCGGATTTCCTTCAACAAAAAGCAATTCAATAATCTCCATGAGGCGGAACTGAATCTCACGGGAAGATTTGAAGTTGTTCTTAAGAGCTTGCCCTACAAGTTCACTGCACTGCGCTGGAAAAGCGTTTGCTAGGACAGAGATTACACCTGAGCCTCCGGCAGCGATTATAGGTATTGTCATCATATCGTCTCCCGATATGACACTGAAGTTTTCAGGTTTGCTCTTTATTATCCTCATAATCTGTGCTATATCACCAGAAGCCTCTTTTATACCTACAATGTTTTCACAACTATATGCAAGCTCCAGGCATGTCTCTGAAGTAATATTACACGATGTCCTGCCCGGTACATTATATATAATTACTGGCACAGGGCAGCTCGTCGCAATAGCTTTAAAATGTTGAAAAAGACCCCTCTGAGTTGGTTTGTTATAATATGGAGCAACAGATAATATTCCATCCACTCCCTCAAAATCAGTATGTCTGACAGAATTAATAACTTCCTGGGTGTTATTGCCGCCTATTCCGACAATCAGAGGTACTCTCTTATCAATAGTTTCAACAGCATATGAAACAATGGCTTTCTTTTCATCCTTTGTCAGTGTGACTGATTCCCCGGTTGTACCCATTGCCACAATATAGTTAACCCCTCCATCTATAATATGATTAATTACTCTTCCAAATGCTGAGAAATCAATGCTGTAGTCATTTTTAAAAGGTGTAACTATGGCAACCCCTGTTCCTTTGAATTTTTTCATCTGTTTATTTATTTATTACCTGTTTTGCTTTCCCGGAGTTTATCATCTCAAGGTATCTTATAACCTGTGCCAGGTAGTTATCTATATCAACCGGACTTTTTATCTCCATCATAAGGTCAAACGGAGAGTTTAAGGTTTTGTATTCAAAAAGTCCAACCTTAAACAAGGCATTGGATAGTGATGAGATATATAGAAGTGGAAATATTTTTTTGAAATTTATATCTATGAGTATATCATACCGGTTACTGATGAATCTACTGGTTTCTTCAGAAACAGGTTGATAAAATAAGTTTAGTTCTTTTCTTCTAATACAAGTTAAGTATCTTATTGCTGTATATTTATCAGGTAAATTTGGTCCGGGAAAATATCCGATAACTTTTACTTCAATATTCCTGTCATTCATTTTTTGATGAAATCTCGATATAGAACCAAAATCATCAGATCTGGCTACCTTTTTTAACAGATTGGCATTACCAATTTTGAGCCTGATCTCTCTAAATAGTTCCATATTGCAAACCTAACAGTTTTTTGTTAAAATCAATATCCGTCACAGATTAATCTTCTCCAATTATTTTAAGGAATTCTGTTTCATCAATTAGTGGTACCCCAAGGGTTTCAGCTTTCTCTTTTTTTGACTGCCCCATGTTTTCTCCTGCCAGAATAAAAGAAGTACTGCCAGATACTGTTGATGCGTTTTTACCGCCATTCTTTTCAATCTTCTCTTTGTATTCGTCACGGCTATACCTCTTAAAAATGCCTGAGATTACTATTGTTTTGCCCTGTAATAAATCATTTACAGTACTCTCCTGGCTTTCAATGGAGAATTTTATACCTGCGACTCTAAGTCTTGTTATAATAGAAATGTTTTCTTCATCAGAAAAGTATGAAATTATGCTGGCTGCTATTTTTGGACCAATCTCCCTGACACTGGTCAATTGATCATGATCGGAATTTATTAGTTCATCAATGGTCCTGAATCTTACTGAAATTGTTCTAGCTACTGTTTCTCCGACATGTCTTATTCCTAAGGCAAAAAGAACTCTGTGATAAGGTGTCTCAATCGATTTCCTTATACTTGTCAGAATGTTAGCAGCTGACTTTTCTCCAAGCCGCTCTAAATGAACAAGTTGTTCAAATTTTAAATCATAAAGGTCTGAAAAATTCCTTATAAGATTCTTACTGAAAAGCAGATCAATTGTCTCTTCACCCAATCCGTCTATATTCATTGCCTTCCTGCTGATGAAATGTTCAATCCTGCCTTTTAACTGAGGAGGACAATGGAGATAGTTGGGACAATAGTGGTTAGCTTCCCCTTCATTTTTTACCAGGGCTGTTCCGCATTCCGGACAGTTGCTCAGAAATTTAATCTTTTCACTGTTTTCATTTCTGAAGGCATGATCAATTCCTGTAATTTTTGGAATTATTTCTCCACCTTTCTCAACATAGACCATATCATTCAGATGCAGATCAAGATTAGCTATCTGATCCTCATTATGTAAAGTAGCTCTCTTTACTGTTGACCCTGATAAAAGGACAGGTTCCAGATTTGCCACAGGTGTTATGTTTCCAGTTCTTCCAACCTGGAATGTCACTGAAAGAAGCCTTGTTGTGGCTTTCTCTGCCTTGTATTTATATGCTATTGCCCATCGGGGAGATTTTGCTGTAAACCCCAGCTCGTCCTGTTGTTTGAGTGAGTTAACCTTAACTACAACACCATCAATATCGTATGGTAGATTTCTTCTTTCTGAATCCCAGTATGATATAAAGTGCAAAACTTCTTCAATGTTATCACAGAGTCTGATAGTGTCAGGAACCTTAAAACCCCATTCAGCTGCACTTTTTAAATTTTCATAATGATTGTCAAATGGAAGCTTTCCGGATAAAAGAAAATACACCTGGCAATCAAGTGATCGCGAAGCAACTATCCTCGGATCAAGTAGTTTAAGAGTACCCGCAGCCGCATTCCTTGGATTGGCAAAAGGTGTTACTTCTGCTTTAATTCTTTCATCATTTAATCTGTTAAATACTGCCCGTGGCATAATTATTTCACCTCTGACGACAAACTCTTCGGGAATATCTTTATTACTTAAACTATGGGGAATACTCCTGATTGTTTTAACATTTAAGGTAACATCATCTCCCTTGTTGCCATCGCCCCTTGTTAATGCCCGGAACAGTACCCCGTTTCTGTAAGTAATGCTGATCGAAGCCCCATCAAATTTCAACTCACAAACATACTGGACCGATTCTGAAATAGTTTTTTTTACCCTGGTATCAAAATCCCGTAACTCTTCTTCATTGTAAGTGTTTCCAAGAGAGAGCATTGGGTATTTGTGCTCATATTGTTCAAACTCTCTTGAGATGTCACTTCCAATCCTTCTTGTAGGCGACTCCTCCTGAATAAATTCAGGGAATTTTTTCTCAAGGGTATCCAGTTCATTTAATAAAATATCATATTCAAAATCTGATATTAAAGGCTTATTCATGATATAATACCTGCGATTATGCTCATCAATTTCCATTCTTAATTTATCGATGCGTGCCTTTGCTTCAGTTTTTTTCATATGATTATAAACTTGTTATTGTTGCAAGAATTGTTGTAAAATAAATTTATATCCAGATTCCTTCAATCTTCTGTCCACATTTGTTGCATTTTCCATCTGCAAGTGTATTAGACACTATCCTGTAGCCATTGCGAACAACTACACTTGTGTTACACGACGGACACTTTGTATCAGAAAACTCATTGCCAGGAGCGTTCCCTGTGTATATATATTTTAATCCTTCTTCTGATGCAATATGATATGCTTCACTCAGAGTTTCCAAAGGTGTTGGAGGTAGTTGTTCAAGCTTATGTACAGGGTAGAACCGGCTGAAATGAATTGGTGTATTACTAAAACCATTTTCAATTAGCCACTTGCACATATTTTTTATTTCATTAAGTTTATCACTCCATGTCGGAACAATTAGATTGGTTATTTCTAGCCAGACTCCCATGTCTCTGTATATTTTTAAAGCTTCGAGAACAGGTTGAAGTTTGCCACCAGTTAGTTTAAGATAAGTACTATCATTAAAAACTTTAAGGTCAATATTGGCTCCATCAATAAAACTGCAGAGTTTTTTCAGAGGTTCTGGATTTATATATCCGTTTGATTTGATTATGTTCTTGATCCCTGCGGCCCTTGCAATTTTTGCTGTTTCATATACATACTCGTAAAAGGTTACGGGTTCTGAATAGGTATAGGCTATTGACCTGCAGTTGTTTTTTATGCATTCTTCAACAACTTGCTGAGGCATAAGATCATAATTTCTTGTTTTGTCAGGACTCATCTGTGATATCGACCAGTTTTGACAATTCAGGCAAACAAGATTACATCCCGCTGTTGCAATTGAATATGCACGTGATCCAGGCAAAAAGTGATAAAGTGGTTTTTTTTCTACAGGGTCAATGCCAACAGAGCAGGGATTTCCATAGGCTAAGGTATATAGTTTGGAGTTCTGAACTCTTCTGTTATTGCATTTGCTCAATTCTCCTTCCTTAAGGACACATTCATTAGGGCATATCCTGCACATGATTCCCCTTGCTGTCTCCTCCTGGAACATAGCAGTTTTTTTGTATATACTTTGCTGCCTCGTCTCAATGCCAGATAGAACTCCCTGGCATGGTAGCCAAATGAAACCAGCTGATAATGTCAGAGACTTTTTTAAAAATTCCCGCTTACTGATATTACATCTGATATTTTGCATATAGCTAAAAAAGGAGCCTGAAATAATTCAATAAAACTACAATTTGTTCCGTCTTGTACCAAACAGAAAACCAGCAAAAACCAGTGATGCCAAAACAAAGACAGATATTCTGATTCCGACTACCGGAATTATAAATCCTGATATAAGAATAAAACCTAATGCAGATCCTGTAAGATCAGCGCTGTATATTTCTGAAGTCTGAGAATTGCTAACTTGATTTTTTGTAAGATCATTAAAGATATTTCCGGTAATGTAAGCAGGGAAGAATGCCAAAATAAGTATTATAGATAATGCGGGTAATTCTGATTTTATACCAATCACATAATTGTAAAACACTCCTGTAGCGGTGTATAAAACAAAAAGAATGATAACTTTAATTCCGGGCGATAAGAGATTTGATAATTTAAATTTAGTTGCGGCTCCAAATGCCAGTCCAGTCATTATCGCGGCTATAACAAGGCCAGTTAACTGATACATATTGCCAAGAGTCAGTTGAAGTGTCAGAAGTAATACAATTTCGAAACCTGCAAGCGCTGAGGCTGTGAAATACATAGTCATATTCCTTTGCTTTATAAGGAATACAGGTGCTGCGAAGGCAAGAATTAAGAAGATTATTGCAGGCACCTTCTCATTCCTGTATTTACTGAAATTATACGATTGAAAATGCAGTGCGGCAACAGGAAAAGCAGATCTGTTCTGTCTGATACTTTTGTCCATGAGTGAATAAATTTCATCAGTTTTTTTTGTAATGAGATCATCAGCAAGAAAATCAGAACTAACATATATATTTTTTATGTTCTTCCTTTCTGAAAGCTGGCAAAAGGAAACTGATAATTCTTTATCGGAGGCAATGAAATATAATTTTTTCCCCACTACAGGTTTGACATTTGCAAATACACTCAAAAGGCTGTTAAAAACCGATGAATAGAGTTTTAATGATTCATTATTTAAATAACTTTCTCCAGGACCGGGGGAGCACATGAAAATACCACTATCTTTTAATCTGGACTTTACTTCCCTGAAGAATTCAGTTGTATAGAACCTGTTTAACAGCAAAGTAGAAGGTGGTGGTGTGAGTAATAATATTACATCAACAAATTCAGCTGAGCTTCTGATATATCGTAAGGCATCAGTATTAGATATTAAGAGTTTGTCATGATAACTTTTGTAATCGGATATTACAGAAGATGAGAGGGCTGGATCGCGCTCG
>JFJP01040317.1_pt1 | contig 11460 bp, 10 predicted proteins | sample 431651 | NCBI WGS metagenome assembly JFJP01 (sample SAMN02602958, study PRJNA72255) | Microbial mat metagenome, whole genome shotgun sequencing project. | biome: fresh water; feature: sink hole; material: water; isolation source: purple microbial (photo- and chemosynthetic) mats found in... | reverse complement strand
GCATCTACCGCAAGAGCCGTTTTTCCGATCTGCCGGTCACCGATGATGAGCTCACGCTGGCCTCTGCCGACAGGGGTCATGCCATCCACTGCTTTTGAACCGGTGCAGCAGGGTTCATGAACAGATTTCCTAGCGATAACACCCGGAGCAACCAGCTCCATGTTCATAAAGGTCTTTGCATTGATGGGGCCTTTTCCGTCAACTGGTTGACCGGTTGTGTTGACAACTCGACCCAGAAGCTCTTCACCGACAGGAACAGAAGCAATACGGTCGGTACGTTTAACAATATCACCTTCCTTAATCTGTTTGTCGTCACCCAGAATCGCAACACCCACATTATCGGATTCAAGGTTCAAAGCAAGCCCCAGGATTCCACCGGGGAATTCAACGAGCTCCATGGCTTTTACTTTTTCAAGGCCATACACACGGGCGATACCATCACCCGCGGAAAGGACTACACCTGTTTCACTCAGATCGACCTCTGCATCAAAACCTTTGATCTGGTCTTTTATAATTTGGCTTATTTCTTCTGCTTTAATTTCCATTAGACATTCTCACCTTTTTTTAATGTTTCTCTCAAATTCATCAGCTGGGTTTTTACGCTGCCGTCTAGAACAAGATCGCCTATTTTTGTAACCACACCCCCAATGAGACTTGGATCCTGCTCAACCTTCAGAACAATATTTTTCCCGACTTTTTTTGACAATGCCTCTTTAATCTTGGCAACTGCGTCTGATGACAGCGCTGTTGCAGAAACGATACTGGCTTTAACGACCCCTTTGAGCTCATCTGCCAGATCTCTATAATACGAAGCAATTTCCCGTAAAAAACCGATACGGCCTTTATCAAACAGTAATATAAGGAAAGACTTCATGATAGCAGACAGATCCGTAATGGCCAGAACTGCCTGAAGAACTCTTTTCCTGTCATTCTTGTTATATAAAGGGTTGGTTAATGCCTTTTCAAAGTCTTTCTGTGAATTAAAAAGTCCAACAAGCGATTCAAGCTCTACATTATATTGCTCCGCCCTGCCGTCCTCTTGGCCAATAAGAATCAATGCTTTGGCATAACGCCTTGAAACCGTTAAATTTTTCATTATGCCACCACCTTTTTCAGATAGTCATCAACAAGTTTGTCCTGATCATCTGGTGAAATAGCGGTCTTAATGAGTTCTTCGGCTTTAAGCATGGCTTTTTCAACAATTTCCTGCTGAAGCTTTGTTTTTGCAGACTTGAATTCCTGTTCAATATTTCGTTTGGCCATGGCTTCAAGCTTTATTGCCTGTGTTTCAGCTTCGGCAAGAATTCTAACCTTTGCTTCTTCACCTTGTTTAATGTATTCTTCAACAATCTTTTTGGATTCTTGATCAAGGCTTTTAAAGCGGGCCTGATATTCAGCAAGTTTCTTTTCAGCATCTGCCTTTTTCTGTTCAAGAATCTTGATTTCATCTTCAATTCCTTTGGCGCGAGATGAAAAAAATTCAGCAACCGGTTTTCTGGCAACAAAAAACAAAGCAATGATCAGAACTGCAAAGTTTATTACCTTTGCAGTGTCAATGCCGAGCCACGCATTGTGGACAACACCGTGCCCTCCGTCTGAAGAGGCCAGGGCAATCCCACCAAGAAAGAGAACAAGAGCTGCACCATAGCATAGAGACTTCAGCAATTCTGTTTTAATTTCTCTTTTTTTCATCAGCAGGCCCTCCCCAATATTTTTTCACCGATGGCTTTGGCATACACATCTACCTCTGCTTCCAGCGCTTTTCGGGCTTGCTCAGTTTCCTGTGCCACCTGCTTTTTGATTTCAGCAAAATTGGCCTGAGCTTTCTTGTTAATCCTGTCGATAATTTCCTTTTCTTCTTTTGATGCTTCCTCGATAAAGGCTTCTTTACTCTTCAAACCTTTTGACCGGGCCTGTTTCAATCCGTTGTTGTATGCGTCTTCTCCGGCAACAAGGTCGCTCTGAGCTTTTTCAGCCCCATTTTGCATCCTTTCAATTTTTGCCTTTCTTTCAAGAAGAACATTCCGAATTGGTTTGTACAGAACCAGATTGAGCACAAAAAGCAGAACAAGGAAATTGATCATCTGATATACCAGGGATATATCAGGAATCACAGTTATCATAAAATCCCCTCCGCCAGTTAATAATTATAAAAAAATAAACTACTTATATATTTTTGACTGTTTTTGTACAAAACAGCCTGAACTTAAATTGAATCGTGATTTGAGTACCATCCGAACAAGCATTTGTCAACATTGATTCGCAAAATATTTAAGCCCATAAAACTATATTTCAACCCACTCTTTTAAACTGCTTTCTGCATTAGTGAGATGAAAATTTACGCATACTTATATTTAATAATATTCCGAATCCAACCATGTTGGTAATCACCGATGATCCACCATAGGAAACCAGAGGAAGCGGGACACCGACAACCGGCATAAGTCCGATGACCATACCGGTATTGATAAATATCTGCCAGAAAATCATAGCTGTTATACCAAAGGCCAGAATAGAACCAAACATATTGCGGCAGTTATAGGAAATGTTCAACCCCCAAAACAGCAAAATAAAATAAAGGACAAGAAGGATGCTGATGCCCAGAAGGCCCCATTCTTCAGCAAGCACTGAAACAATGAAATCCGTGTGCTGCTCTGGTAAAAAAGACAATGCGTTCTGGGTTCCTTTTAAAAACCCTTTCCCGGTCAACATGCCTGATCCGATAGCAATTTTTGACTGGATAATATGATATCCCGAACCAAGGGGATCCCGCTCAGGGTCTAAAAAAGTCAGGATCCTGTCTTTCTGATAATCTTTTAACATGAACCAGAAAAAAGGAATGACGGATAACCCGGTAACCAAAAGGGAGAAAAACACTTTTCGTTCGACCTTTACAAATAGGGTGACGGACCCTGCAATTAAAACCAGAAGCATTGCAGTCCCCAAATCCGGTTGATCAACAATCAGAGCAAAGGGAATCAGGCACAGAATAGCCGGTTTGATCAATTTTCGAAAATTAATCCCTGTCTGGGACACACTGGTAGAATAGGCAGATGAAAGGCTTATGATCAATGCAATTTTCATCAGTTCCGATGGTTGAATCCGAAAGAATCCGAGTACAAGCCATCTTCTGGACCCACCACTGATCTGCCCGAAAATCAGGACTATTACGAGAAGCCCGGCACAGAAAGCATAAATAAACATCTGCAGCTTATCAAGTTCCCTATAGTCCATCACCATTAAAATCATCATAATGATAAATCCGGAACCCATCCAGACAATCTGCTTTTTGAAAAGACTGCTGACGGCGCCGGCCTCCTGGCCTGCGGTCAAGGCACTGAATAAAACCACAAGTCCGACGCAACAGATAAAAAAAATAACCATCAGAAAACCCCAGTCAAAATTCTCTATCAGACGCCTGTCAAACATGTTCTACTCCGTTTGTGTTTCTTCTACTGAAGAATTTTTCTCTATTTCTTCTGCTGAAGGATCATTAATATATCGTCCGATCAATGCAGCAGCTATGGGAGCTGCTGCGGTTGACCCATGAGCCCCATGCTCGATAAGGACTGAAATAGCGATCACCGGGTTTTCAGCCGGTGCATAACATATAAACCATGCATGATCCCTGAGATAGAAATCCAGGTGTTCTGTTTTAAGCTTCTCGCCGCTTTTAACACTGAATACCTGGGCAGTTCCTGTTTTACCGGCAATTTTAACATGCTTCAGCCTGATCCTTTTTGCTGTTCCTCGATCATCGTCAACTACTTTCAGAAGACCTTTCTGGATAATCTCAAGTGTTTTTTTGCCGACAGGCAATTTTCCTGCACTTTCAGTTGGGATTTCCTTGATGAGATTACCCTGACTGCCTTCAATGGCGCTGACAATTCTAGGCCTGTATAATGTTCCGCCGTTTCCGACGGCAGCAATGAAAACAGCCATCTGCAGGGGCGTAACAAGATCATAGCCCTGACCAATAGCAATTGAAAGTGTTTCCCCTCGATGCCAGGATTCATTAAATCGTTTTTTCTTCCATGAGGATGTCGGAATGAGACCTTTTTTTTCACCTTCAAGCAGAATTCCCGTTTTTTTATTAAGCCCGCATCCCATGGCATATTTTGCCAGTGCATCCACACCAACTTTATCCCCTGCCTGATAATAAAAAACATCACAGGACTGTGAGATGGCGTCAATTATACTTATCTCACCATGTCCATTTTTGTTCCAACAGCGATAGACCCTGTTTCCATATCTAAAAAACCCAGGACAATAGGCAGTGGTATGAATATCAATCTCTTTTTCTTCAAGTGCAGCAATAGATGTAATGATTTTATAGGTAGACGCCGGAGGATATTCACCCTGAATTGCCTTATTGGTCATTGGTTTTCCCCGGTCAGTCATCAATGCTTTCCATTTTTTACTGTTAATACCGCCGACAAAATCATTTTGATCAAAACCCGGCGCGCTGGCCAACACCAGAACGTCACCTGTATTCGGATCAAGGGCTACAACAGCACCATGTTTATCTTCAAGCATTTTTTCGGCTATCTGTTGAAGATCAAGATCAATGGTCAGTTTCAAATCAAGTCCCGTAATGGGTTCTACTGTTTTCAGAACCTTGATGGTCCTGCCATTGGCATCGACTTCTATTTGTCTTCCACCTCTTTTCCCCTGGAGATAGGTTTCAAAGCTTTTTTCAACGCCATACCGGCCAATGGAGTCGCCAGTTTTAACATTGGGGTATTTCCCGCTGAGAAGTTCATCATTGTTAACCTCTCCAAGATATCCGAGAAGGTGGGAGGCTGTTTTTTTATGAATGTAGTGCCGCGTGGGTTCTATATCGATAAAAACCCCAGGAAGATCAAATTTATGTGCTTCAATAATGGCAAGATGATCCCTTGAAATATCGTCCTGTAACGTTACGGGTTTGTAAAATGCCCCTTTCCCGGCGTCTGAAATTTTTTTCATCAGGTCTTCAAAGGGAGTGTCCATCATCTGTGAAACCTTAGTCATGGTTTCTTTAACATCTCCCGCGTCTTCAAGCATGATTTTCAGATTAAACGAGGGCCGGTTATCCACCAGTATTTTCTTATTTCTGTCCAGTATAAGACCCCTGGGTGCTTTTATACCTGTAAGGCGGACGGCATTTTTCTCTGATAAAAGTCTGAATTCATCCCCCTTGATAATCTGAAGGTATATAAACCGAAGAAACACAACTGCAAAAGCAAAAATAATACAAACGCTTACGCCGATAATGCGTTGCTTTAACCATTCCCGGTCCGGGTTTTTGCCAAATTCGGTCAACGTGGTCTATCCTCTGTATGTCTCATCTATCTGTCGGGTCATTTTTTTTGTAAATGTCATCCAGCTTTGGTGACAAAAATGAAGCATGTAAATGCAGGGGGGAATTACCACAAGTCCCCAGAACGCCTGCTTTGCCAGAAAGAAAAAATCAAATCTAAGGATGGTGCCTGCCTCCTGTCGGACAAATATGGAAAAAAGGAGCAGGGCATGCTGGATAATTACGGCTATCAGACTGATGATTAAAAGAAAAATAATACTTTGCTTGAAAATCAGTCTTTTGACCAAATGTACAATCAGATAAATGGATACATATGAAAAAATATGGAAAAAGAACGGAACCCCTGAAATGCTATCCATCACACACCCGATGACGATGAGGGCTGTAATCATTGAATGGTGGGTCGCAATAAGGCTCAAAAAAATTGCAGCAATTATCAGAAGGTCAAAACAGCCTGAAAAAAAAGAAAAATTGGGGAGGACAACCGCCTGCATGATCGTCAGAAAAAAAGTGAGAAGGATTAAAAATACTGCATTCATGGTTAAGCCGTCTTATCCACAACCTTGAATTATTTTTTTAATACAAGGACTTCTTCGATTTTTTCAAAATCGACACTGGTTTCTATAGTGATATCCTGGAAAAGATGGGTCTGGTCCTTTGTCACCTTCAGAACCCGGCCGATCATCAGCCCTTTGGGAAACACCTGATCAAGGCCCGAGGAAACAATGGTTTCTCCTTCCTTCACCTCATCTTTTCTCAAGGTGTATACAAAAGAGCAGTTGTCCTCATTATTTCCCTTCACAATACCACGAACCCGCGAATTCTGAATAAGAGCATCAACAGAAGAGTTTCTGTCCGTGATCAAAAGGATTCTGGAAAAATTTTTGGAAACTTCAATGACCTGTCCGACTATCCCTTCAGAAACCATTGCCGGACTTCCTTTTCTGAGGCCGTCTTCCAGACCCTTATCAATCATAACGGTTTGAAACCATGGAGACGGGTCCCTTGCAATGATTCGGGCCGCAGTATAGGTGTGGGCCAAGCTTGTAAAATTAACAAATTTCTTTAACCGGATATTCTCAAGTTCCAGCTCTGCATAACGGTTTTTGATTTCCAGAGCTTCACCAAGCTGTTTATTAAGCTCAATATTTTCTTGAACGGCACGGACCGCCATAAAATAGGTATCCCAGATACCCCGTGTAAAATGAATAGTATTTGTTGTGGCTTTAAAAAAGGGAGAGGTTATGGAAAAGGTAACCCGCTTAATGCCGTTGACCGACAATTTATCCCTGCTGCTCATGGCTATTACAGTAAAAATAATCGCAATAAACAGAGCAACCCCAACAAAAATAAACAATCTTCGTGAAAACATTAAATCAGTGAATGACTACTTCTCTCAAAATATCGATATTATCAAGGACTTTCCCGCAGCCCAGGCAAACCGTTGAGAGAGGATCGTCGGTTACAACGATGGGCAGGCCGGTTTTTTCTCTGAGAAGCTTGTCCAGGTTTTTGAGCAGGGCGCCCCCACCTGTCAGAACAATTCCTGAATCAACAATGTCCGACGCAAGTTCAGGCGGCGTTTGTTCAAGTGCAATCCGGACCGTTTCCACGATGGCATCAATCTGTTCGGAGATGGCCAGACGCACTTCCTCTGAATCAATGGCAAGAATTTTCGGAATGCCTGAAACAAGGTCTCTTCCCTTGACCTCTATGGTCTCAATGTTCTGCGGATCAGGATAAGCATTCCCTATGGTTGTTTTTATAATTTCAGCCGTTCTTTCACCAATCAGAAGATTGTATTTGCGCTTGATATGCTGGGCAATGGCTGAATCCATCTTGTCTCCAGCCACTCGCAAAGATCTTGTATAAACAATACCGGCAAGAGAAATAACAGCAACCTCAGTTGTTCCTCCGCCGATATCAACCACCATATTACAGGTGGGTTCCGTAATGGGAAGCCCTGCACCGATGGCTGCTGCCATGGGTTCCTCGATCAGAAAAACCTCTCTTGCGCCAGCTGATTCAGCCGACTCCCTGACAGCCCTCATTTCAACCTGAGTAATACCCGATGGCACCGCAATGATAATCCTGGGGCGAACAAGGGTTTTCCGGTTATTGTGAACTTTTCTGATGAAATGTTTCAACATGGCTTCTGTAACTTCAAAATCAGCAATCACCCCATCTCGCATGGGTCTTATGGCCACAATGTTACCGGGTGTCCGGCCAAGCATTCGCTTTGCCTCCACGCCAACGGCAAGGACCCGGCTTTTCGATGACTTATCCGTCCTGACCGCAACAACTGATGGTTCGCTTAAAACAATGCCTTTTCCCTTAACATAAACAAGTGTGTTAGCCGTTCCAAGATCAATGGCCAGATCGTTGGAAAAAGCCCCAAGCATGGAATCGATTATAAAATTCATATTTCCTCTTTCAAGAATAATATCGGATTACCGAGTTCAAATATAACAAAATCATGAGCCATTATCTGCTAACAAAGTTATAGGTTTTTTACAAGCTCAAAAACTCTTAATGAATATAATTTTCTATCAATTCAGTCTGGATCAGGTCATGAATTTTCGGCCGGAATTTTTTAATTCCCTCATTGGATCTCAATGGATGAACCCTGTTGGTCAAGAGAACAACAATAATTCCTTTTATTGGATCGATCCAGAAAGATGTGCCGGTAAATCCAAGGTGTCCTATGGAAGATTCTGAAAAAAACCTACCAGAGGAAGAATCTTCTTTTGAAGGGGTATCAAATCCGGCAACCCTGTCGAACCATTTATCCCTTTGTACAAAATCTTTTATAATATTGGGCATCAAAACCGTTGAAGGCTTGTTCTGCAAGGTTTTCAATATTTCAGAGCAAAGGTGGTATACGGACAGAGCATCCCCGAAAAGCCCTGCATGTCCGTCTATTCCTCCAACAGCATAAGCGTTGTCATCATCGACTTCGCCTGTGAGGGCTTTTTTTCTCCAAGGGCAATGCTGGGTGGTTGCAAATTCCCCCCGGAATAATTTCGTTTTTTCATTCTCCGGATTCAGCTCCATAAAAAACAGCCGTTCAATCCCAAGAGGCGAATAAATTTCACGTGAGACAAATTGATCCAGCCTATGTCCACTGACCTTTTCAATAATCCATGCAAGGACCATGAATCCGAGATCACTGTACACCTCTTTTTTACCAATTCTATTTTCAAGCTTTTCCTTCATAAGGAGCTGCCTTAAGCATTGCCTTGGATCTTCACCGGAATGGAGGATTTCAAGATAATAGTTCCGGTGGGCAGGAAACCCTGAGGTATGTCGGAGCAGCATATTAATGGTGATATCGGATTTATCGGTGTTTTGAAATTCAGGCAGGATGCTGGATATTTTCTGATCAACTGAAAGCTTTCCTTTCTCGATGAGTTTGGACACAGCCAGGGTTGTTGCCAAGGGTTTTGTAAGGGAAGCAAGATCAAAAATAGTACTTTTCCGCATTTTTCTGTTTTCAAAGAGATCAGCCATGCCGTATGCTTTATGAAAAATAATCCTATGATTCAAAGCACAGAGGAGAACCGCACCCGGAAATATTCCGTTTAAGATTGCGGCCTCAAATTCCCGTCCGATTTTATCTTCATTCATCAAAGTCAAACCCACTGTATTTTCCGGACCATGGTATCCATTTTGATCCTTTCCCCAAAACACAGCGACAGATTGGTTTTCCCATGACCCGCATCAAGCCCGAAAAGGACAGGCACCTGGTATTGGTCAAAGCATTCTTCCAGAATTTCTTCGATATATTCTTCGTTGCCACAATTTTCAAAGGATCCGGTAATAACCCCGCAGATTTTGTCAAACATCCCCGCCATTTTCATCTGGGTCAGCATCCTGTCGATTTTATAGGCCGGCTCTCCGATATCTTCAAAAAAAAGAACCGCCTCTGCAAAATCAGGCTGAAACCGGGTTCCCATAAGGTGGGAAAGGGTGGAAAGGTTTCCCCCTTTTAATATGCCCCTGCAAATCCCTTCCCGGATGGCCCTGCCGTCTGGTATTTCAATTGTTTCGTTTAGTCCTGAAATGGTATTCATAAAAGATTTTATGGTTTTTTCATCGGCTAGTGCCAGAGACACCACATTGGGCCCGTGAATAACCGGCATTCCTGTTTCATTGAGGATGGACATCAGGATGGCGGTGATATCGGAAAACCCGATAAAGGGTTTGGGATGTTGACGGATCATATCCCAGTCGAGGTGGTTGAGAATCCTCAGGGAGCCGAACCCCCCTCTTGCACAGATAATACCATTGATATCGGGGTCTGAAAATAGCCGGATGACACCCTTTGCCCTTGAAATATCATCACCGGCCAGATACCTTTTTTTCTGAAAGATCTCTTCCGGCACTTTTACCTGAAATCCAAGATTTTTCAATACCTCAATGCCAATAGTGAATTTTTCCGTGTCAAACCTTCCGGAAGGCGCACATACGCCTAATGTATCCCCTGGTTTTATAAAATTGAATTCATTCATATTCACATTAGCACGATTCAACAGGAAGATAATCCTCGGGTTTCCTTTCCTGATAGGATAAAAATTTCAAAATTTCATATTTTTGACAAAAATCCATAAAATTGCAATACTGTTGTCATTTTAAATTCAAAAAAGGATGATATTGATTTGAAACTTCCTGAAATCCTTGCCCCGGCAGGAGATAAAAACTCATTTCTGGCTGCAATAGCTGCAGGAGCCGATGCAATTTACTGTGGTCTGAAAATATTTTCCGCCCGCATGGAAGCTGAAAACTTCAGCATTGAAGACCTTGCAGGGTTGGCAAAACTTGCAAGGAAGAGGAACATAAAACTCTATGTGGCCTTTAATTCTCTTATCAAGGAAACAGAGCTTGAAAAAGTTCTTCGGATTTTATCCAAACTCGTTGAATTTGTAGACCCGGATGCATTGATCATCCAGGACCTGTCCATGATTCCCCTTGCCCAAAAAGCAGGGTTTAAAAAAGAATTCCATTTGTCCACCTTAGGCAATCTTACCTTTCCTTCAGGATTGCAGACATCCAATCGAATGGGATTTAACCGAATCGTACTGCCAAGAGAATTCACCATTGATGAAATAAAGGGAATGGCCCTTCAAACCCCTGCCGATATCGGTCTTGAAGTCTTTATCCACGGTGCTTTATGTTATTCAGTCTCTGGCCGGTGTTACTGGAGTTCCTGGTTTGGTGGAAAAAGCGCTCTTCGAGGCCGGTGTGTCCAACCCTGCAGGAGAATATATGAACAAAAAAGCACCCCCAAAAGGCATTTTTCCTGCATGGATTTTTCTGCCGACATCCTCATAAAGGTCTTAAAACAGATTCCAAATATCACAGCCTTTAAAATCGAGGGCCGAAAAAAAAGCCCCCATTATGTCTATTATACGGTCAAAGCCTATAAGCTTTTAAGAGATGCCCCGGAAAAGAAAAAAGAAGCCCTTGCCTACCTGGATTATGCCCTTGGAAGGCAATTCAGCCATTATCAACTGTTGACCCAGAGGATGATCAACCCCCTCACCCATGAATCGGAAACCGGTTCAGGCCTTTTTACAGGAAGGGTACAAGATCCCGCAGCCCCGTTTTTCAGCACACGGGAGGCGTTGCTGCCTTTGGATCTTTTAAGAATCGGGTCTGAAGACGATACATTCCACGACATTCAGAAAGTGACCCGGGCCGTACCGAAAAAAGGGAAATTTTATTTAAATAAAAAATCCAGGTTCAAAATAAAGACCGGAACCCCGGTTTATATTATTGACCGCAGAGGCCCGGAACTTGTGGCCGAGCTCAAATTGCTGGATGATGAATTGAATCTGTTGGAAAAAATATCGGTCCGCCCGGTTGATTCGGAAACAAAAGCGCTGCTGTCTGGCAAAACTTTTAAAAAACACCCTGCCGCAAAGGACATCCTGCTGACCAGAGGCCGACAAAGACTTCAAAACCGACACGGGGATAAAGGGATATGGATTTCCCAGCAGGATTATTCGACCCCGCCGTCGGCCGGAAGCTGGCTCTGGCTGGACCCGGTCCTGTTTCCGGGAGAAGAAAAAAAATGTGCGGATTATATCAGCAGCGCCATAAAAAAAGGGGCAAAAAATTTTGTTGTGAATTCCCTGTGGCAGATTTCTCTTTTTTCA
>JFJP01018769.1_pt2 | contig 11460 bp, 13 predicted proteins | sample 431651 | NCBI WGS metagenome assembly JFJP01 (sample SAMN02602958, study PRJNA72255) | Microbial mat metagenome, whole genome shotgun sequencing project. | biome: fresh water; feature: sink hole; material: water; isolation source: purple microbial (photo- and chemosynthetic) mats found in... | reverse complement strand
TGGCCGTCGAGGCCCTGACCTCGATCATCGAGCCGATCATGATCGTGCTGCTGGCGCTGATCATCGGTACCATCGTGATCGCGATGTTCGTGCCGCTGATCTCGATCATCAGCGAGATGTCGTCGTGATGGGAATGCGGAATGCGGAACTCGGAATGCGGACAGATGACGGAAGGTAGGTGGAACGCGACCGCTGGGCGCGTTGGCAGAAGAGATGGCAAAAGGTAAAGAAGAAAATATATTAACTCGCGCAGAGGCGAGGGGGCGCAGAGACTGGGGGATCGTTCGTAGTCCCGGCTTCAGCCGGAATTACGGGGGCGAGGGGCGTGCAGCGAATTCCGCCTGAAGGCGGGACTACAAACGCTTAGGCCGATAATTAGCTGGCATCACGATTCAAAAGGGTTTATTATCATGACCATAGGAGCCATGAAGTGGGGGAGGCAGGATTATGAAACTACCGAGCATAAGTAAAAAGGCCGTCTTTGCCAAAGCAACGCCGGACAAGTCAATCGCCATTCCGCATTCCGCATTCCGCACTCCGCATTCCCAAGGCTTCACCCTGATCGAGATATTGGTTGTTGTGGTAGTGATCCTGCTGCTCTCGGGGATGTTGTATAAAATTGGTAATTTGGTTGATGCTCGTGCGAAGAAAGCCGAGACTGTTGCCAGAATGCAGAAAATTGCGAATGCACTAGAGGAGTATAACGGCGTTTATGGCACCTATCCGAATCCTAAGCATGACTACGCCATCACGGTAGTACCGATCGCAAATAGTTTGGGCGAAGTGATAGGGTCAGCAAGAAATCTTCTTAATCTGGGGTACGAGCGCCGCGATGAGCTCGACCTCAAAATTGGAGAGAATTTTGGTCTGGTTTCGTTTTTGTGCCTGAAGGATATGCCTTTCTACGATAAAGATCTTGAGGATCCCAAGAAAGATCATCCGAGAAAACCTGAATTTATATCTTGGGACCAAAAGGACCCCCCGCCGAAAACGCCGGACAAGAATACGAGAGGGCGCTGGAGTGAGTTTATTGATGATGTTAGTGTTGGGAAGCCAGAAAATCCCCCTCCAGAATATATAGAAGTGCCCATCTCAGGTGTTAATGTTCCGATACAGAGAACGATTATGACGTTTAAGGATGCTTGGAACGGTGATTTGGTATATGTTTCGAAGTTTCCGAACCTCTCGTATTCTTTAGTATCGAAAGGGCCCGATCACACATTGGATACCGAGGATGACGTTTCTGTTGCGTCAAGCGGACAATAACCAAAAGAGGGATGATGAAGCGCAGTGGATTCACCTTGTTAGAGTTGTTGTTGGTAATTGGGATATTGATGCTTCTGATGGGGTTGATTTTTGTGGGGCTCAATGTTGTTCGTGTTCGTGGACGGGAGTTGCAAGCCCGACGCGATATTGATCAGATTAAGACCGCGCTGCATGCGTATCTCAGTGATTACGGTGAGTTGCCGGATGGTATCGAGGAAACCGGGACTGATTTTGTGAAGGTCATGCGGGGCGAGAAGGTCGGGGAGGCGAACCCCAGAAAGTTTACGTACATGGATTTTCATGAAAAAAAGAAAGGCATGATGGATCCTTGGAAGAATTTTTACGGGATTGCACCTGATGACGTAAACCAGTCTGTTCGCATTTGGTCGAATGGGCAAGATGGAACCCCAGGGACGGCTGATGATATAAAAAATTGGCGGGAATGAGGGACGCTGGAGGTAGGATAATAGACGGAGATGACATGACGGTTTGGCAAAAATATCGAAAGTCTGCGGTCTGTGGTCTGCAGTCTGACTCCCGAGGATTAACGTTGCTTGAGTTGTTGGTTGTCATATCGCTGATTGGAGTGCTAGCGGCTCTCTTGCTGCCAGCTTTTAGTAAAGTTAGAAATGCCGCACGGGAGAGACAGTTCGACATCGAGAAAGGGATTATCGGTTCCGCGATTGCTATGTACCGGACACGGGAAGGCGGAGCGCTTCCCGCAGAAAGTGGCATCTATGGGGATCAGGCATTAACTAATACCGTGGGCGAAAATCATATTGTCATGAATGAACTCAAAGCGGCGGACCCGGCCGTTCTGGATGAGAAGAAATTGCGGTTTGATGGTGATGGTAACGTTATTGATCCTTGGGAAAACCAATATACGATTAAAATAAATGCGGACAATTTTGATGGCACGACGTTTTATACGGAGTTCGTCTATTCGGGGATGCCGTGATTTGGGTAAAGCAAAAATTTGGAAAGCAGAAAGCAGAGATTAGACCATAGACGTTAGACTGAAGACAGTGGAGAGTAGGGAGTGGAAAAATAGGTTATGACAAGCAAACAGTCCAGAGCCCAAAGTCCAAAGTCTATAGTCTATAGTCTAAAGTCGTCTGTCAGCGGTCTCTTATTCCGACTTTCGACTTTCGCCTTTTGGCGTTTCAAAAGGTCTGCGGTCTGTGGTCTGCGGTCTGACTCCCGTGGCTTTTCGCTGATCGAATTGATGGCAGTAATGCTTGTGATGTTTATCATGATGGGGCTTTCGACGGTGGCTATGCGTGGTGTTGTCAGGGGGGCGGGCTTGCGGGGGGCTATCACAACGACGCGCGGTGCTTTTATAAAGGCACGGCAATATGCCATGATGAATGGGCGCCCCACGGCAGTGCTTCTGACACAAGAAAGCGGGCAGCCCGGGCGTATGCGAACGATTGCAAGCTATGGTAGGGTTGCTCGCGTTCTGCCGGAAAATGTTATTGTAACGGAAAATGGTTTGCCTTGGAAGAGTGGTGAGATCAGTGGTGCGGCAGTCTTTACCTTCGACGGTGACGAGGGGTCATTTGGTACGAATGAGGATATCAAGGATAGCGACACAAATTTCATTATTAATGGAATTGAAAGTACCGAAGGGGACGAAATTGCGCTTGAAGTGGGGACGATACACGAATTGAGTACAGGGTTAGCGTTTGATGGCCCTGCCTTGCAAATCTTTATATTTAATCCAGATGGTTCCTCCAGTGGTGGGGATATCCATGCTTCGGAAATCAAAGGTGATGGTGGGTTTCGTGTGGAAATTGGCGACCTTACGGGAAAAATCACGGTAACCATGGATGAGTGAGGCGGGCTGGAATGAAAAGGCAAAAAATGAGCGGACGCGGATTTAGTTTGGTTGAAGTGAATCTGGCAATTTTTGTTGTGGCGACAGGTGTGCTGACGATCTTTTCGTTGTTTCCTGCAGGGTTGCGGCAGGTGGCGTCATCGAGTGCTAATACCCAGGAGGCCATGTTCGCGGATTATGTGTTTGCTACGTTACGGTCAGAGGCAGGCGCCGTGCCAGCCGCAGATTGGGGAGCGTCTGCTCTCGATGGCGTGATCGAGGCAGCGCTGAGTGCAACAGGTGGCAATCCCCTGCGGGCTGATTTTGCTGGAGGCGAGATGCTGTACAGTCTGACTTTCAAAGAAAAGGGCAGTCTGATTGCCGCGTCGTTATCGTGCCAAGCTGGTGACTCGGTGAATGCGGGTTATTCTATTGAGCGATATGAGCCGAAGGATTAGGGCGAGGCTCAACAAGAAGAATATGGTTCCAGGTTGAAGCTTGAGTGTGATTGGTGATGCCGTGATTTGGGTAAAGCAGAAATTAGACCATAGAAATTAGACGTTAGACTGAAGACAGTGGAGAGTAGGGAGCGGAAGACGGGAAAATAATTAACCGCGAATTGAGCTAATTTAGCGAAGCTTGCAACGAGGAATGGTAACTACGGAATACGCAGAATACGACGAAATATAAGCAATAGTTAGCCACAGAAGGTACATAAGTCACAAAAGCACAGCTTATTGCCGTTGCAAACTTGCACCAGCGCCCAGGTTATTGGAAAAACAGGTTATGAAAAGTAAACAGTCCAACGTCCAACGTCTAAAGTCTCCTGTCTGTAGTCTGCAGTCTACAGACTCCCCCCCGCGGTCTTCAGTCTTCAGTTTTCAGTCTTCAGTCACTGGTTCAAAGTCTAAAGTCCAAAGTCTAAAGTCTAAAGTCTGCCGCCGCGAGGCGGCTGCGGCGTTCACCCTGATCGAGCTGCTCGTGGCCATGGCCATCCTGATGGTGATGGTTCTGATGATGTCGAATTTGTTCCAGCAGAGTACGCGGGCTTGGGATGCGGGACTCCGGCAGGCAGAAGTTGGGCTGGAGGCGCGAGCGGTCATGAATATGATTCAAAGAGAGGCAAGCAAGGCTTTGCCGGATGAGGCTAACAACTTTAGTAGCGAAAGAACCTTATCTTTTAGTATTCTAAATCAAGCGGGAGAAAAAGAGGCCATAACCTACTATTTAAGCGGTGATAGTTTGTCTCGCCTCGTCAAGGACGATGAAGGCGTTACGCTGTTGGATGTTACGCTGTTAGATAATGTGAAGCGTTTTAATGTGAGCAACGCATCGATTGTTACAGGATTCCCTGATTTGGTGGAAATAGAACTTGCGCTTGATGCAAAATCGAATACAGGCAGAGTTCGCGTGTATTCGTTTGGCCCAGATGAAAAGGATGAGGATGGTAGTGGCGATGATATTGATACGGGGCGTTTGGAGTGAGGGGATTGGTGATGAAACCGAAATTTACTGGAAGAGTAAGCAATATCAGGGTTGCATCCCGCCTTGTGGGTTTCACGTTGATTGAAATGCTGGTTGTGCTGGCCGTGATCGGGTTGCTGATGGGGTTATCGTTTCCTGCGATCCAGAGTGCGATTAGACGTGCCAAGATAACGAGAGCGCAAACCGAAGTTCAAGCACTGCAGCAGGCTTGGCTGGCGTATTGGAATACGTATAATACACCGGTTCCGACGGGGCCAATGAATGCTGCTGCTGTGGCGATCCTGGGCGGAGATAACCCTGCTAATATTGTTTTTATGGAATTTGATGCGGTTAGCCGTAGAGATGGATTCATGGATCCGTGGAAGAAATTATATGAGGTTAAATTTGATACTACTGTAAACATCAGGACGGATTGGGGTTACAAGACACGGGTATATTTGGGGAATCGTTCTGGCGGGAAGGATTAGCATGAGAAGCAGGAAAGATGGCGTGGCAGTTATTGTTGTGCTGGGCTTACTGGCCTTGCTGATGGTGCTTGGTGTTGCCTTTACCGTGACGATGCGGACAGAACGTGCGGGCGTGTCAAACTATGTGGGTGCCGTGCGGGATCGGCATCTGGCTTGGGCGGGTATTGCCCGTGCCATCGATGCAATCGACCGGACGGTTACGAATATGTACCCGGATGGCGACTTTCTTGTATCGGGTGCCAACGTATGGGGGCAAAGCGCCACTGGGGGTGTTTTACTTCTGACGGGCATAGTGACTAATCATGTTCCTGATGCACTCCACACATACAAAACCGAGCGCTCGGATTGGGTTGAACTGGATGGGGAAACCAAAAAGATTGCGTATATAGTTCTGAATTTATCGGATATGCTGGATATCAATTACGCAGGCGGTATGGCTCGTGCGGGAGGGACAGATCCCGGTGAAATTGTTTTAGATCCTGTGTTGGCGTCTGCAAGTGCATTTATTAATGATATTGTTACTAATCGTCCGTACTCTGGATTACCCCATTTTCGTAGTGTGCATACGAATTCGAACGGACAAGCCACGATTACCCCTTCGAAATTTGTCGCCTATTCCAGATATCCGTCAATTGCAAGCCCGACGCAACAAGAGGATTTAAGCGGAGATTTAGGAGTATTAACATCACCAGATCGCTCGAATAAGATACGGAACGGGTTGGCAAGGGTACTTCTTGATCGGGACCCGAGTTTTCAGACGAAACCAAGTTTTCGTGATAACGTTGAGCGGTTGCGAGACAGTCTTTTTGATTATATTGATCCTGTTCCGAATGCCAAACCGCGTCGTCTTGATGGCCCAAACCTGAAGAGTGTTCCGCTGCTGAATGAGATTACTTTAATGAGTCCAAGTTTAGTTGGAACTCCTGTTTCTAATTTTAACGCACGATTAGTTATTGAAAATTGGTTGCCACGCTGGGATGTCCCGGTTGTGCCAAGCTTTGAGATCGAATGCAATGCTGTGTTTACCTTTACGTTGACGAGTGATGCCAATGGCAGCCCGACATACAATATGGGACCAGTGACCAATGCCGTTGTGCTTAATAAAACCATTCGGATTGGCAATTTCTGGCTGGCTTCTCGAGATCCTGATCCCGATATAAGTCAAAGTTTTGCAGGCATTCCCGTACTGACCAATACGCAAACGTATTCGTTGTCGGTTGTAATACAGGATGTCAATGTGGTTGAGGCGACTTCGCGCGAGCCTCTTGACTCGGCAGGTGATGCTCAGTTTACGTTCACGGCAACCGGTACTATTGCGACTAACGGCTCGGCAGGGGCCGTGACCTTGCAGCCCGCCTCCTGGGAGGCCATTGACCCCCGCCTGAACTGGCGTCAGAGTTATTGGGCTTCGACGAACAAGAATTCGCCCGGCAAAATAAATGGGGCGACAAGTAAATATATGGATGACAATCCGTATTTGAGCCATGCCGTCCCCACGTATGTCTCCAACGCCGGGCGGGTATTCTCCCCGCTGGAAATCGGGAATTTGCCTGCCCCTGATATTGCTAACAATGGTGACTTCAGCCCATGGCATACGCTGCGCGTGTTTGACCGCGCGGATGGCCGCCAACGCCACAGGCTTTTAGAGCATTTTACGGTAGTCAACACAAATGATATTAGGCGAGGTCTTGTTAATTTAAACACCTTTTATCCATCGGTTTTGCAAACCGCATTTGATGGAATTCCATTCCCTGGGCCTGTAAGCTCAAATTCGGCACCTGTAGCACTCACAGCAGAACTAGCAAAAATTCTTACTGATCACTCTTACACGAATGGGGCTTATCGTTCGCTGACAGAAATGTTAGATTTGGATTGGCGTCGTGGCGCGCTTGCGAACCGAAGTGACATTGAACTAAATGCGCTCGCCTCTTATTCGGTGGGCCTGTTAGGGGTGCGGCAGAATTTGTTTCTGGTGATTGCTCGTGCCGGTGCAGGAACAAGCAAGGTATTAGCAGTGGTATGGCGTGATCCTGTAGAAAATGCAGAGGGGTTGCACGATTCCTTTATCCAGTATCTGGAATGGTTGGACTGAGGGGCGGGGATAGACCTAAGTCTAAAGACCGAAGACAAGTGTGACGTGGGAAAGACAGAAATAATCGGGTCGGCACTACAGGGGATTTGGAAAGATGTTGGGCGTGTCGCAACAGGACGCCTTAGTTGAAAGCAGGAGTAGAAATGAGCGTTGGCGGTATGAAAAAAAAGTCTACAGTCTACAGTCTACAGTATATGGTATCGCGACGCCGGCAGGCAGCGGCTTTCACGTTGATGGAGTTGCTTGTGGTGATTGTGATTATAGGGATATTAGCAGCGATGATATTCCCTGTTCTATCGAGTGTGCAGGAGCGAGGTCGTCAGGTGCGCTGCATGAATAACCTGAAGCAGTTGCATACAGCGGCGATGAGTTATCAACTGGCCACGAAAAGCTTTCCTGCCGATACAGATTCAATGGAATATTGGGAAGGAGATTCTGCTGCGGATGGTAAACCCTCCGCAAATGGTTGGGTTTCCAGCTATCCTGATCCCACAGGCCACGCATGGTGGTATGAGAAAAATGGAAAAGAGGGTACTTGGTCCATAACGAATGGAGCGTTGTTCAAGTATTTAGGGGATTATGGGGATCAGTCAGTTTATGTGTGTCCGAGTATGGCGCGGCATGCACGCAATAATTTTAAGGATGAAAAACGACTTGTAACGCGCAGTTACGGGATGAATCCTCACCTTTCCGGTAAAAATGTATTGGGTTATGGCGGTGCCTCACGGACGTTTTTATTTGCTGATCAGGGACTCATTGATATGGGGGGAGGGCGTAATTATTTGAATAAGGCTGATATTGGTCCGAATTCTGGTGCTATACCGCCTCCCGGTGACCCGTATTGGGACAGGGAGTTGTGGGAGAACGAAAAGACTTACCACATGGCATATAACCTAGGCGTGAATGGAGTGATTGATTTTAATCGAAATTCAGATAAGGAGTACATCGGTGGCTACCATGGACGTAATGCCAATAAGCAGGGAGAAAGTGGTGGGCGCGGAAATGTGTTATTTGTAGATGGGCATGTCGAAAGTGTGTCTTATTTGCATACGGATTACATTGGAGACGGTGACTGGGAGGATGGGGCACCTATTACCGAGTGATGAGTGAGAGCGCACAGGGTTGCAGGGGTACATGGTGGCAAAGGAATGGGTGAGGACGTTAAAGAAAAAGTGAGTTTCCGCAGCCGCCAGCGGGCGCTGGCCTGGTTTGGCGCTATGCGGTCGCAAATACCGAGGGCCTGCACGACAGCTTTGTCCGGCATTTCCAGTGGCTGGACTGAAGAGTAAAGTCGAAATTTAGAAAGTCGAAAGTCGAAAAGGGAGAGCAGACAGCAGACGATGGGTAAAGTGTGGCCGGGGCATCCTGCCCCGGATTGGTGCGGTGGCGCAGGGAGCCGGAGCTGGAAGCGCCGGGTACGTTAGGGTAGTTCGTGGCACCTTGTCCGAGCACTGTGTTGTAAGCCTGCCCTGGAGTTGCAGGTTTAAGGGGGCAATCGTCATCCGTAATCGTCATCCGGATACCCTGGAGAGAGACGCGCGGGTGGATGAATAATGGTGTTGATTTGTTTCTGATATGCAGTATATTTAATGCATATTGGAAACGTTTATGAATTGGCATCTATTCAAGGCAAAATTGTTTGACCTCGGTTGTTTCAGTGTCCACCAGGTTTATGCCTGGCAACCGGGATTCGACCGCAACAACCTCAGCCGCTGGTTGGACAAAGGCTATCTGGTAAGGCTGCGGCGGGGACTGTATACGTTTCCTGAATATCTTGGCAATCCGAATATGCCCGCGTTTTTCGCTGGCGCGATCTACAAGCCTTCATACATCAGCCTGCATCGTGCCCTTGCTTTTTACGGCCTGATTCCGGAGTCGGTATCGCAGATTACGAGCGTGACCTCGCGCAAGACCGCCGATTTCAGCAATGCATTCGGTGCGTATTCCTACAAGAGTGTCCGTCCCGATCTCATGTTCGGCTATATCCTGCAGCCACTGGCGAATGGCCGATCCACCGCATTCGCGACCCGTGAAAAAGCGCTTCTGGACCTGCTCTATCTGTATCCTTTCTACAGCACGGAAGCGGCCTTGGCTGACTTGCGGCTGGATGAAGAGGTGCTGCACACGGATTTGAACCGTTCAGAATGGGATATCTTCGTTGCGCGTTTTTGTTGCACCGCGCTTGAAAGGCGGGCTCGACTTTTAACCAAGGTGTATGCCATATGATCGCGCTTGAACACGTTCTGAATTTCTACCCACCTGCACTCACCCGCAATGCTGCATTTCAAAAGCATATTATCAAGGAGTACGTGCAGTTGCAGGTGCTCGATTTCCTGGCGACCACCGCGTATGTGCGGAATATAACCTTTATCGGTGGCACGAGCCTGCGTCTGGTCAAAGGGATTGACCGGTTTTCAGAAGATCTGGATTTCGATTGCAAACAACTCACAGACGACGCCTTTCTGGAAATGACAGACGCGGTGATCTTATTTCTGCAGCGCAGCGGTTTCACCGTAGAGGCCCGTGACCGCGACAATAGCCGGTTGACCGCATTTCGGCGCAGCCTGCATTTCCCGGAATTGCTCTTTGAGCTGGGGCTTTCGGGCCATCGAGAGGAACGCTTTATGCTAAAGCTTGAAGCCCAGGATCAGGGAGGTGCCTATATGCCGAAAATGGCGTTTATAAAGGGATGTGGACTATTCTTCGCCTTTCCGGTTCCGCCGGATGATGTTCTCTGCGCCATGAAACTTGCGGCCCTGATCAATCGTGGGAAGGGCCGCGATTATTACGATGCCATGTTCCTGCTGGCCCAGACGCAACCGGACTATGGCTTTTTAGCCGCCCGTTGCGGCGTCACGGATCTACAGGCGTTGAAAACCGCCATTGAGGAGAACCTGCAGACCGTTGATCTCAACCAGAAGCACCGCGATTTCGAGCATCTGCTGTTCAACCGCGAAAACAGCCGACGCATCCTGCATTTCAAGGAATTCATCGCATCGCTGTAGCAGCAAAGTGGCGGGAGCTTCCAGCTCCCGAATCACCCGATCTCCCATACTCCAAGTTTCACCCTGCATCATCGTGGCCGCCCAAGTGCCAAACCTTTCGCTTGCCTTTGTCGGTAGCGGTCTGCATACTCGCCCTTATGAATCGGCCCATCCCATACGCTGTGGTAAATGAGGAGTGAGTCATGCAAGCGATGTGCACGCCCGAGCAGATTGACCAAGCCAGGTTTTTTTTGCAGGAAAAGCAGTCCTCTCGTAAACTCGCTTTGGATAAGTGCTATGGCAGGGCAGTAGACGATTTCAACCGGATGACGGCTGTCGTCATAGAAAAATACAATCCCCTGCGAATCTGGCAGTGGGGATCGTTGCTGAACCGTCAGCACTTCAGCGAAATATCCGACATTGATATGGCATTGGAGGGGCTGCGTTCGATTGATGAGTACATGGCTATCCTGGCTGAGTTGACGGCAATGACGGTTTTCCCGGTGGACGTCGTGGAAATGGAGCGTATTGGCATCGAGAATGCCAATCATATAAGAAAATTTGGGAGAATGATTTATGAGCGGCCTGAATGTTGAAGTAAGGGAACTGATCAGTCTTATTGAGAAGCAGGTTCAGTTAGCGAATGTGCTCCTGGCGGCTATTGAAAAAGCAGAAGCGCAAGACGTACCAAAACTGGGAAAGACCGGCAATGCCGCCGTTATGGTGGCTGGCCTGATCGAAAACTATTACACCTGCCTCGAAACGGCTTATCTTAAAATCTCACAGCATTTTGAGAATCATCTGGCGGCTTCCCGCTGGCATGCCGAATTGCTGGAGAAAATGACGTTGCACATTGAAGGGGTGCGTGTGCCGGCTGTTTCGGGCACTTCGTATGGGGCGTTACTTGAGTTGCAGCGATTCCGTCATTTCAAAAGGTATCATTTCGACCTTGAGTACGACTGGGACCGAATCGAATTCCTGCTCAAAAAAGTTAAAAATGTTCACCCGTCGGCATGTCAGGATTTAGCCGTATTTGTTGTTTTTCTGCGGAGTATCTGATTGAAGCTGGGGTTGGGGACCCCGGCCGTGCATCGGTGAGCAAACGGGAGAGAGGCCTTGCCATACGCCTTCTCATGCGCAACGGCTCGCGAGGACGCTCGCCCCCCAGATGCGATGACAACGCGTGATTGCCGGATGGGGGGCGAGCGTCCTCGCGAGCCTGCGGAGCAAAGGGTTTGTAGTTCCGCCTTCAGGCGGCTGCCGAGCAGTTCGCGCTATGCCGCGAATGCCTAGTTCCCCGAGGGTTGTGTTCCGCAAAGTGGCGGGAGCTTCCAGCTCCCGCCGTTCCAG